>Ga0210377_10001351_pt1 | contig 22421 bp, 24 predicted proteins | sample PLM4_65_b1redo_FD_155480 | JGI IMG/M metagenome (GOLD analysis project Ga0210377, IMG submission 155480) | Groundwater sediment microbial communities from an aquifer in East River, Colorado, USA - PLM4_65_b1 redo | ecosystem: Environmental > Terrestrial > Soil > Riparian zone | place: USA: East...
GAGATGCATGCCAACGCCGAGCCGGAACTCGGCATCATCCTGGCGGGGGAACTGGTCCTGATCACCCCAAGCGGCCGAGAGGTCCTCAAGCCCGGGGACGTCCGGTGGCTCGCGCCCTACACGCCTCATGAGGCCCGAAATGAAGGGAATGTTCCAGCGAAGATGTGGGCCCTCACGCTCAAAAAGTCAAAGTAAGGGGGCGGGACAATGAGGATTCGAGTGCTCGGGGTGATTGCGATTCTGCTGCTGCTGGTTGCGCCTGCGTCGGCCCAGTTCGACCAACTCTTCAAAGGGCTGGGTATTGGCCAGCAAAGCGGACTGAGCGATGCGAAGATCGGGTCGGGGTTGAAAGAGGCCCTGAAGATCGGGACCGAAAACGCCGTCACTTTGACGGGGCGGCCGGATGGCTACTTTCGGAACCAGGCGATCAAGATTCTGATGCCCGAGAAACTTCAGACGCTGGAGAAGGGGCTGCGGATGGTTGGGTACGGCCCGCAGGTGGACGAGTTCGTGGTGAGCATGAATCGGGCCGCCGAGCGGGCGGCGCCCGCCGCCAAGCAGATCTTCTGGGACGCCATCGGGGAGATGACGTTCGAGGATGCGCGAAAGATTCTGAGTGGGGGAGACACGTCGGCCACGCAGTATTTCCAGGCCAAGACTTCCGACCGTCTTGCGACCGCCTTCCGGCCCGTGGTTGATCAGGCCATGAACGAAGTCGGAGTGACCCGCCAGTACAAGGAGCTGGTGGGGCGATATCAGGCGATCCCCTTCGCGAGAAGCGAGAGCCTGGACATCGACCAGTACGTCGTCAGGAAAGCCCTGGATGGATTGTTCCACGTGTTGGGCGAGGAAGAGCGGAAGATCCGCACGAACCCCGCGGCGCGGGTCACCGACCTTCTCAAGGAGGTCTTCGCAAAGTAGGGAGCGGCTTTCCCGAGGGCCGAAAAGATCATGGACATCATCCGGGACGTCGCGGTCCTGATCCGCGACATCGCCAGAGAGGTGACAGATCCCCCGGCTGCCGGACGTGCCCCGATGACGGAATGCGACACCGGATGCTCCTGGCATTCTGGCTGACCGCGGGCGTCAGTCTTCCGGCTGGGTTCGACGCCGTCCGTGCCCAGGGCGAAGAGGTGCAGTCCCCCGTGCGAAAGCATGACGTGATCGTCCAGCCTGAGGGGACCGGGCCGTTTCCGGTGGTGATCTTGCTGCATGGGTGCGCCGGGCCAACGAGTCGCGACAGGCTCTGGGCGGAGCGTCTCCGCCACTGGGGGTACCTCACGCTTCGCGTGAATAGCTTCGCGCCACGGGGGCTGAAGCGCGTCTGCGGCGGGGGCATCCTCGGGAGAGAAGAGCGCGTGCCCGATGTCCTGACGGCGCTGGCATATCTGCGAACGCGGCCTGACGTTGATCCGCGCCGGGTCGCGATGATGGGATGGTCGCACGGCGGAGGGACTGTCCTCATGACCTTGGGCGCCGCTCCGGAGGATCCGGCGGAGGGATTCCGCGCAGCCATTGCGTTCTATCCGGGCTGCCGCGGGGTGCCGCCGTGGCAGACCAGGACCCCCACGTTGATCCTCATCGGTGGGGCCGATGACTGGTCAGCTCCAGGCCCGTGTCAAGCCCTGGTCGAGCGGCAGCAGCGCGCCGGATTCGAGGTGACGCAGGTGACCTACGCCGATGCCCACCACGGATTCGACAACGTACTGCTCGGACCCGGGAAACGGCGCGTGCCGGACGCACTCGGCGGACGTGGAGCCACGATTCAATACAACCCGCAGGCGGCCGACGACAGCCTCGTCCGCGTCCGGGAATTTCTGGCGAAGTATCTCAAAGACTGACGTAGCCCCGCGAAGGGCCGCTCAAACCTTCCTTTACGAGCTTTCCCTTGACAGCAGGGTCGGGCGAGGATGATTCTCGGAACCGATCGAAGGATCGGGGCCAACGTTGAGCCCTGACTCCCACTGCCCGATGGAATTCCCTTATCAACCCACGACGGACTGGTAACACGACTGGAGGTGTCGGATGGCTGGCGGCGTCGGATTTCTGGGTCCTGGCCTCATGGGCAAAGGGATAGTGAAGAACCTCCTGGCAAAGGGCTACAAAGTGATGGTCTATGCCCACCGGGAGGGACTGAAGCTGGACGAGCTGCTTGGCGCAGGCGCTACGGTGACGAGGTCCCTGACCGAGCTGGGCCAGAAGAACACGACGGTCATACTCTGCGTGCCGTCCTCGAAGGAAGTCGAGGCGGCGATCCTTGGCGCCCCTGGCCTGCTGCAGAGCATGCGGGAAGGGTCCACCGTGATCGACCTGAGCACCAGCCTGCCGGCGTCCACGCGGATGCTGGCCGGTCGGCTGCGCGACCGGAAGATCGAGTTGCTGGATGCCCCCATGACCGGAACTCCCGTCCACGCCAACGCGGGCGAGCTGAACCTGATGATCGGCGGGGAGAAGGCCGTCTATGAAAAGTGCCTGCCTCTCTTCCAGTCCATTGCCAAGAACATCATCTATGTCGGCGCCACCAGCCATGGCAACATCGTGAAGTTGATCAATAACTTCCTCGGTCAGCTCAGCAACGCGGGGATCGCGGAGGTGCTGCCCCTGGCCGCGAAGGCTGGCGTGGATCTGAAGGCGCTCTACGATGTCGTTCGGGTGAGCGGGGGGAACAGCCGGGTCTTCGAGGGCTCGGTCCCGGCCATCTGCCGTCGGGATTTCACGGTGACGTTCCATCTGAAACTGGCGCACAAGGACATGAGCTACATGAGTGCCGTGGGTCGCGAGTACAACGTCCCCCTCCCGATGGTCAACAGCCTGCTCAACGTGCTGGACGTGGCGAAGGCGAGCGGGCTGGCTGACGAGAATACCAGTGCCCTGGTGAAGCTGTGGGAGCGGGTGTCGCAGGTGGAGGTCCGCAGGGACGGCGTGGGGCAGTAAGATCTGGCAACTGGGCAATCCGGCGATCAGGCTATCAGGGATCTGGCAGGCGAGGCGACTCGATGGATTCGGCGCCCTGGAGGCCGCACGGGAAGGCACTTCTGGATTTCCACAACGGAGACACCTCCGCGGAAATCATCGTCCACGAGGATGACGGGGAAACAGAGGTCGTGCCGATCCGGGTCTTCTTCCGGGGGCCCTCGGAGTTTTCGGCGCTGGAAGAAGCCGCCATTGACCTATGCCGTGGGCGGGTGCTGGATGCGGGCGCCGGAGCCGGCTGCCACAGCCTGGTTCTCCAAGAGCATGGCCTTTCGGTGTGCGCCATCGACGTCGCCCCCGAAGCGGTCGAGATCATGCAGCGGCGGGGCGTCAAGGACGCTCGCTGCGCAGACCTTTTCCGCTTTGAGGGCGGGCCCTTCGAGACGCTCCTCCTGATGATGAACGGCATCGGGGTGGTCGGGGATCTGGCCGGTCTGGACCGATTCCTCGGGGAGGCGCCTCGCCTGCTCACGCCCGATGGACAAATCCTGCTGGATTCCTACGATCCCGACTGGACCGAGGACGCGGACACCCCGCCGTCGCCCCGGGCCGCCCGTCGCGGCGGGCGATACACCGGCGAGATGCGCTTTCGACTTGAGTACAAAGGAAAAAAGGGCCCGACCCTGGCGTGGCTGTTCCTGGATTCAAAGCTCCTTACCGAGCGGGCCATGAAGGCGGGCTGGTCCTGCGAGGTTATCTGGCAGGAGGAAGAGGGCCACTATCTGGCGCGGCTGACACGTGCGGACGCGTAGACTGGCGAGCCACCCACGAGGGCTCCCGCCGTGGCCCACAGCCCTTGGCCTTCTGCCGGACAGCCCTGCCGGTCCGGCTGTATGATTCCGCTACGCACCCTCCCCCCAGAGCAGAGGGTCCCAATCCGCCGGCGACAGTGACCGAAGGGGATCGTCTATGGCCCTTCGTCCGCTTGAGGCTTCTATCCCGCCGCTCCCGGTCGCCCGCGGCCGCGCCACCTGTTCCCCGCTGGAAGACGTCTCCCCAGCTAGCAGTGCTTGCGTTGCCGACGCTTATATGAACAGTTCACCCGCCCAAAGCTCCTATGCGGGGACCAGAATGCCCGTAGGTTCACGACAAGAGTTTTGACAACGTACGCGGTATGACGCAAAGTCATACCAGAGGTGATCGCCATGAGACGCGCCAAAATCGCTATCTCGCTCGATGAGGCAACGCTTCAGAGGCTTGATCGACTCGTGGCTGAGGACATGTTTCCAAATCGCAGCCAAGCCATCGAGTCCGCTGTCGCAGAAAAGCTCCAGCGGCTTGATCGCGGCCGGCTCGCTCGCGAGTGTGCCAAGCTCGACCCGGACTTTGAGAAAGCCCTTGCCGACGAAGGCCTGTCGGAGGATGTGGTCGAATGGCCCGAATACTGAGAGGGGAAATTCGCTGGGCCGACCTCAATCCGGTCCGCGGCCGCGAGCAGGCGGGCAAGCGGCCCGTCTTGATCCTCAGCCACGATATCTTCAACGAACGATCAGGCACCGTGATTGCCATGACCCTGACGAGTCGGCCACAAGGGGCTGGCTTCCCGCTGAGCCTGGAGCTTGCGTCGAAGGGTCTTCCGAAGAGATCGTGGGTAAAGATCAGCCAGATCCGCACCCTTTCCGTCGAACGTATCGGGGCACGGATCGCAAGGGCGACCCCTGAGGAATTCCTGCAGGTTGTGGAAGGTCTGAATGAGATCATCGGAACCTAACGGGAATCCGTAAGCGGCACGTTGCCAACTTCAGCAAGTTATTGTGACGCCGACTGCGAGTCTCAGGAACGTGTCATAGTTGGCAACCTAGACGGCGAGCTGAAGTGCATTGTCGCCGGCATCGAAGCCCAAATCGCCACGCTCACTGCCCACCGCAAATCGCTGATTCACGAATACGTGACGGGCCAGGGGCGGGTGACGGAGGCAGGCGTGGCGCGGCTGCGTCGCGGCGAATCTGAATCCATGAGGTCATGCCAAGGAGCGCGAAATCCGACAACGCACCGACCGGCAATTCCATACTGCGCAAAATACATCAATAATGATGTTGCATCCTCATGGATTTCATAGTAGAGTTTTATGAGACAGAGGCGGGGACGTGCCCCGTGCGGGAGTTTCTGGACGAGTTGAAGGCCAGCGCCCCGGACGACTTTGCGGCGGTGGTCGCCGGTCTGGCCAAACTGCGGAGGCGGCAGTATCACCGGGAGCCGTTGTCCAGGCCGCTCGGCGACGGGCTGTTTGAACTGCGCCACGTGGGCAAGCTCAATACCCGCGTATTGTGGTTTTTCGTGAAGAATCGCCGGATCGTCGCGGTGCACGGCATCCGCAACAAAGGCCAGGCCATCCCGGCTCGCGACATCCATACTGCGCGGGAACGGATGGGTGACTGGCGGAAAAGAGCAGAACGATGAAGAAAACCAATTTCGACCGTTACCTCGAAGAGCAGTTGCAGGATCCGGCGTTTGCCGCCCGCTTTGAGCACGCGGGAGAGGCCTGGGATGTAGCGCTGCAAATCGCTGCCCTCCGCCAGCAGGCCGGGCTTTCCCAGAAGGACCTCGCGAAGCTCCTCAAGACCTCCCAGCAGCAGATCAGCCGGCTGGAGTCCCCCGGCTACGAAGGCCACTCCCTCAGTACCCTGCGCCGCGTCGCCGACGTTCTGAACGCCCGGGTCCGCGTCGTATTCGAATCGGAAACCAAGGGGACCGGGATGCACGTGGCCGAGGCCGCCGCGACGTACCGCGCCAAACGCGTCGGAACCAAGCGGACATGAACCGGTGACGGAACAACCTTTGCCAGCTTGCCTCAGGATCGACTGCCTTGCAGGAACAGCCCCGATCCCTGGAGATTGGGGTCAGGCAGTCCTATGGTGCTTATTGGTGCCCGCAAGTTCTATGCTGCCTGACCCGGGGCCGAGGGAGAGGAGTGTCAGCCGAGGCGGCGCCAGATGGGGCGTTGGTCCTGGATCTCGAAGGCGACGCGCCCCTCGCGGACGTGCGCGGACAGATGGGCCTTGACGGCGGCCGCGTTGAGGAGGTAGGCGGCTGGATCCATCGGGGGAACGGCCAGGGCCTCGGCCACACTTCGGACGACGTCTTCCGTGCTGGCGGCCGGATGCAGGGCATCCAGGACAACCGCCGCGGTGCGCTCGAGATTGGCCCGGTTGGTCTCGAGGAGCGCTCGCAAATCCTGCGTAGGCGGGAAGTGGGCCCCCACATACCAGTCCCTGCGAAGAGCCGCCAGCCGCCCCAGCGTTTCTCGGTGCCCCAGCACATCATAGCAGTACTGGATCGGATACCGCTCCAGGATCTCCGGCGCCATCAGGGCATCCGCTAGATAGGCCACCTCGGCTGTTGCAATGGCTACCTGATTTATGGAATGGCCTGCCGCGGGCAGCACCGCCAGCTCCACGCCGCATAGGGTCACCGCCGCACCCAGGATGTGGGCCACCGGCGTCGGGGCGGCGTGGAACCATTTGCTGTCAATGGCCTTGAACGGGGCGGCGCCGAAGAGGAAGAACGGCTCGAACTCGGTGTGCTGGATGAGGGCCGCTTCCACGGGGGGCGCGTAGATCGGCGCGCCGGTGCGCTTCACGACGAAGGCGTTGCCGCCGCAGTGATCGGCATGGGCGTGTGTGTTGATCACTGCCGCCAGGCGAAGCCCGGCCTGTTCGACCGCTTGCACGGCCTTCCGGGCGGCACCCTCGTCCAGGCCGGTGTCGATGATGGCCGCCTGGCTGTCACCGATGATCACGCCGAGGTTCACCCGCCCGGGCAGGTAGTGGGCGGGCCCGGCGATCTTCACAAGGTCCATGGATCCCTTCCGGCTGAAAATCCCCGCGTGCCCCGCCAGCGCGTCCACGGAATCTGGCCTGGACAGTTCATGAAGGCCGTCGTCAGTTCACCGCATCGAATGACCAATGACCAATTTCCAATGACCAATGGTGGTATGCGCGCAACGCGCTCTCATCAGGCCCCCTACGGGATGAATCCGCAATTGGACATTGGCCATTGGGATTTGGTCATTACCCGTGACTATTCGCGAACACGTTCGCCAATAGTCCGGGCTACGGGTAGGTTCCCCGCAGGCGATGGGCGTCCGTCACGCGCTTCACGGCGATCATCAGCGCGGCTGTGCGGAGGTCGGTCCGGTGCTGTTCGCCGGCGGCATGGACGCGCTTGAAGGCCTGGCTCATGATCTCGCGCAGGCGCAGATTGATCTCCCGTTCGGTCCAGAAATAGAACTGGAGATCCTGGACCCACTCGAAGTAGGAGACGACAACGCCCCCGGCGTTGGCCAGGATGTCGGGGATGACGAGGACGCCATGCTCGCGCAGGACCGCGTCGGCCAGAGGCGTGGTGGGAGCATTGGCTCCCTCCGCCAGGATGCGGGCGCGCACCTTGTGGGCATTGGCCTCGGTCACCTGGCCGGCGACGGCGGCCGGGACCAGGATCTCGCAGGGGACCTCGAACAGCTCCGTATTGGTGATGCGGTCGCCGTCCGGGACCTCCTCCGGCCGTGCCCCCTCCGCCACGTGGGTGAGCAGCCGATCCAGATCCAACCCGTCGGGTTGGTAGCGCCCGCCGCGCGAGCCGGTCACCGCGACGACCCGGCAGCCCTCCTCTTTGAACTGCCGGGCCACCGTCCGTCCCACATTGCCGAATCCCTGAATGGCGACCCGGGCCCCCTCCAGGGAAAGGCCGAGGAACTTGGCTGCCTCGACGGCGACGTAGTAGACCCCACGTCCGGTCGCCTCACCTCGCCCCAAAGATCCGCCGAGAAGCAGCGGCTTCCCCGTGACCACCCCCGGGACCGTGATCCCCCGCTGCATGCTGTAGGTGTCCATCATCCAGGCCATGATCTGCTCGTCCGTTCCCATGTCGGGGGCGGCGATGTCCATGTCCGGCCCGATGATCAGGAAAATCTCGCTGGTGTAGCGCCGGGTCATTCGCTCCAGCTCCCCACGGGACAGGGTGCGGGGGTCGCAGGGAATACCCCCCTTTGCCCCACCGTAGGGCAGGCCCATGAGGGCGCACTTCCAGGTCATGAGCATTGCCAATCCGGTGATCTCGTCCAGGGTGACGTCAGGGTGATAGCGGATGCCCCCTTTGAACGGGCCCAGCGTGTTGTTGTGCTGGACGCGGTACCCGGTGAAGACCTTGAGGCCCCCGTCGTCCGTCAGCGTCGGCACGGACACGATAAGGGACCGATCACAGGCGAGATGTCGCCGCCGGGTCCCGTCATCCAGGCCGAGCCGCTCGGCCGCAGCCTCGAACTGGGTCAGGACATTGGGGAGTGAGTTGACGGTCGCCATGGGTCAGCCCTCTGGAGGGTAGGGAGGTTCGTTCGCCTTCGCGCCCGCCTCTTTGGCGGCGGCCTGGCGCGCCTCGTCGTAGATCACCCGGATGGGGACGCCCGCGGCCTCGGCCAGGCGCCGGCAGTCCTCGTATTCCGGCGCCAGGATCGTGATGCGATCGCCGGACCAGCCGCGTTTTACCCGCACGGATCCATGTGGTGTGGTCACGGTGACGATGTCCCGAGGCAGCTTCCACCGATTGGCGGTGTGTGCCCGGACGCCGAAGGTGGTGCTGTGGCTCAGGATCAGGGCAGCGCACCGGTCGGCCACGGCGGCATCCGCCAGGACCGTGAGGGTGGTCCCCGGCCGGGACTTCTTCATGCTCACGGATGAGAGGAAGACATCCAGGGCGCCGGCCTCGAACAGGCGATCCATGAGGGGCTCAAAGAATTGCGGGTTCATGTCGTCAATGGTGGCCTCCAGGACCGTGACCTGGTCGCGGTCCAGACCGCCGGACACCTCGCCGATCATGAGGCGGAGGAGATTGGGCTGTTCCCGCAGATCGCGACCGCCCGCGCCATAGGCTACGCGCTGGAGGATCATGGCGGGCATGGGCCCGTAGGCGGTTGCCAGGGTGGTGAGGATCGCAGCCCCGGTGGGGGTGGTCAGTTCCGCCTGGATCTCGCTCCCATACGCCGGGACGCCGACGAGGAGGCCGGCCGTGCCGGGGGCCGGCACCGGCATCTTCCCGTGGGCTGCCTGGATGAATCCCCCGCCGAGGTTGATGGGCGAGACGGCGATGCGCTCGAGGCCGAGATGGCGGATTCCCCAGATCGCGCCGACGACATCGGCCATGGCATCCAGCGCACCCACCTCGTGAAAGTGGATGCGATCGAGTGTCACGCCGTGCGCCGTCGCCTCGGCCTCGGCCAGCCGGCGGAAGATCCGTTTCGCGTCGGTCCGGACAAGCATCGGGATGTCGGCCCGATCCAGGATCGCCTCGATATCCGGAAGGTGGCGGTGTGGCTGGCCCGGCTCGTCGGTCCGGACGTGGACACGCGTCCCGGTGAAGGCGCCGCGCTTCACCCGCTCTGCGTCGAGGTGGATGCCCGAGACGCCGAGGCCGGAGATGGCAGCCTGCATCTCCTCCACCTTCACGCCGGCATCCACCAGGGCGCCCAGGATCATGTCGCCGCTGACACCGCTGAAGCAGTCGAAGTAGCCGATGCGCATTCTCTACAATCCTATCGCCTGCGCTTTCTTGTCGCTGGCGAAACCAGGCGGCCGGGTCGCTGTCGCCGTCCGCTCTCGCTCGCGGTTCCCGTGGTGCGGGCGGCCAGTGCGTTGATCCGATGGGCCAGTACGCCCGCGCCAAAACCATTGTCGATGTTGACGACTGCCACCCCCGCCGCACAGGAGTTCAGCATGGTGAGCAGGGCCGCCAGACCCTGAAAGCTCGCCCCATAGCCGACGCTGGTCGGGACCGCGATCACCGGTGTGGACACCAGGCCGCCCACCACGGAAGGAAGGACCCCGTCCATTCCGGCAACCACGATGAGGACGTGCGCCGCATCCAAGGCGGCCCGCTTGTCCAGGATCCGGTGGAGCCCCGCCACTCCGACATCATAGAGCGTCTCTACCTGGCTCCCCAGGACGTCCGCCGTCACCGCTGCCTCCTCGGCGACAGGGATGTCGGATGTCCCGGCGGAGAGCACCAGGACGTGGCCAACCGGCGGAGCGGGACGGGCCGGCTTCACCACGATGGCGCGGCTCAGGGCGTGGTACTTCGCTCGAGGCGCTGTCGTCTTGATGGTGTTGAAGATCTCGCGGGAGGCGCGAGTGGCCAGGAGTATGCCGTGCCGGTCCAGGCACCGCCGGGCGATCGTCGCGACCTGCGAAACCGTTTTCCCCTCACAGAAGATGACCTCGGGGAAGCCCTGCCGGATGGCGCGGTGATTGTCCAGGCGGGCGAAGCCGAGATCCTCGTAAGGGAGGTGCCGGAGGCGGTTGAAAACGTCCTCCACCGTCAACTTACCCTGCTTGAGCTCCGTGAGCCAGCGATTGATCGTGGTGCGATCCATGAAGTCCCTTCTCTGCGATGACGGTGCGTGAATCCGCATCCAGATTAGCACGAAAGCCAGGACGGTCCAACCCCATTTGCCGGGAATTGTGTTGACAATCGGCTGATCAGCAGTGTAGACAGCCGATCGTGTCGTGGAGAGACGCCTCGCTGTATTCCCGTTCGGAGATGCGAGATGAGCGATCCGCGTGAGATTCGCCGGCAGGTCCGCGAGGGGCTGTGGCGGAAGCCGACAGCAGGGTTAGCGCCGGGATATGTGCAGGCGAACCTGGTGGTTTTGCCGCGCGAGCTTGCGTACGATTTTCTCCTCTTCGCTCAGCGGAACCCGAAGCCCTGCCCTATCATCGAAGTGACGGACACCGGGTCGCCAGAGCCAAGGCTCTCCGCCCCGGGAGCGGACCTTCGGACCGACATCCCCAGGTATCGGATCTACCGGGACGGGAGGCTTGTCCAGGAAGTGATGGACTTGCTGGATGTCTGGACCCAGGACTTCGTCGCGTTCCTTCTCGGATGCAGCTTCTCGTTCGAAACGGCGCTGCTCCAGGCCGGCGTCCCCGTCCGCCACATTGAGGAAGGGAAGAACGTCTCCATGTTCATCACCTCGGTTCCCTGCACGCCGGCCGGGGCGTTCAACGGGCCACTGGTGGTGACGATGCGGCCCATCCCGGCGCCCCTGGTGCCCAGGGCTGTTCAAGTAAGTGGGCGATTTCCTGCGGTGCACGGGGCACCGGTGCATGTGGGGGACCCCACCGCCCTCGGCATTCGGGACCTGGGCAAGCCGGACTTCGGCGATCCGGTGACGATCCGCCCCGGCGAAATTCCGGTCTTCTGGGCCTGCGGCGTCACGCCCCAGGCCGTGGCCATGCAGGCCAAGCCGCCCCTCATGATCTCGCATGCCCCCGGTCACATGTTCATCACGGACCTTCGCGACGAGGCGCTGGCCGCGTACTGAACGCCCGCGTCCCTCCGAGAAGATCGGATCAGGTTCACGAGAGTTTTCTGATGGACTGCAATGGCGACGAACCCGCTCTCATGAGCGCTCCCCGCACCCTTTTGGCTTGACATCGGTCCCCCGCCTGTGGCAGCGTTGGCTCGGTTTCGAGCCGTGCCCGGGCCTGCCCCGGCCTCGCGGGCGTCGGTGCCCGGCACCGCTCAAAAGCAAATTCCTATCCTCCAAATTCCTATCACCTTAATGGCCGCAGCGTTCACGCCACCGGAGAAAATCGGCTTCATCGGGCTCGGCAAGATGGGCGAGCCGATGTCGCGCAATCTGCACAAAGCCGGCTTCAAGCTCGCCCTGTACGACATCAATCACGCTGCTGTCGCCAGGCTTGCCGCCGAGTACGGGGCGGAAAAAGCTCCGTCGCCGGCGGAAGTCGGGCGCGCATGCCACGTCGTCATCACCATAGTGCCCGACGGCGAAGCCGTGCGCGAAATCGCGCTCGGCGAGAGGGGCCTCGCCAGCGGCATAGCGAAGTCTTCAATACTGATCGATATGAGCTCCTCCGCCCCGATGGGATCACGCGAGTTGGGTGCGGAGCTTGCCAAGCGCGGCATCCGCATGATCGACGCGCCGGTGTCGGGCGGCGTCAAGCGCGCAATCAGCGGCGAGCTCACGATCATGATCGGCGGTGAGACCGCCGACATCGAGCAATGCCGTCCGCTGCTCGCCGCGATGGGCACGCAGCTTTTTGACGCCGGCCCGCTTGGCGCCGGCCATGCGATCAAATGCCTCAACAATTACGTGTCTGCGGCAGGCTACATCGCAGCGGCGGAGGCGCTGGTCGCGGGCAGGTGCTTCGGCCTCGATCCGCAAGTGATGCTCGACGTGCTGAATGCATCGAGCGGCATGAACAACAGCACGCAGAACAAGTTCGCGCAGCACGTGCTGTCGCGCACGTTCGGCTCGGGTTTCAGCCTCGCGCTGATGGCGAAAGACCTGCGCACCGCGCTGGATCTCGCGCACCAGACCGGTACGCCGTTTGTTACCGGCGAACGTTGCGTCGAAGTGTGGAACGAAGCGGAAAAGGCACTCGGCGGCACCGCCGATCATACCGAGATCGTGCGCACGCTAGAGCAGGCGACCGGAACACAACTGGGTGGTACATAAAAGAACGCGGCCCTCACGGGCCGTTTTACGATTCGTGCCTTGGTCCGCCCCGCCGAGTGCGCCTACGTGTCAAGCCCAGCGCGGCCATTCCCAGTCCGAGCCGCGTGAGCAACGCGGGCTCGGAAACCGAGATCCTCCGCCACCTCGGGCTCTGGCCCGCCCACCCCTAGAGTCCCCCGAGTCTGTCGCCGCCTAGCGCCACTGCGTGATCCTACTCGACGGGTAGTGGGTGTTCAGGTCCTCCTCGAATGGCCCTCCCGACCTCCGGGGGCGATTCGCCTCCGGCGTGAGCGCTCCCCGCAACTCACCCACCCGGCTCGGCTAATCGATCAACCGGAACCGTGGTCCTCGCGGTATCCGGTTGGGGTCGGTCAGGATTTTCTCTAGAAGGCCTCGGCGATGCAGGTCAAGCCGCAGTTCCGTTCGCCACGCCTCGATGACCTCTGGTGGGAGATTCCTCGGGGGTAGCTCGGGGATCTTGCCGACCGGGAAGTTGAACGCGTCTTCCACAGCGCTGCCTCCAACTTTTCCCAGGTGCCCCCTGGCGCATACGTCCTGCAGGGTCTCCCTGGGGCAGCAGGCTCCCCCAACCCCGCCCGCCGCCTTGACTTGGTTGGGAGGGCCGGATACAATCCCGCCCACTCCGGAATTTCGGCCAGTTACACTGGCGGATTCTCCCTTGGGTGTAGCCTTCTTAAGAATCGCGGAACGGACAGGAGGGAACCAAGATGACAAGATCCCGTTACGTGCGTTGGCTTCATCTGTTCCTGGTTGTGTTGATAGCCGTTCTCGCCTTGGTGGGCACGCCTGCGGCCCAGACCAAGGAGGTCGTCATCGGTGTCCTGTATCCCATGACCGGCCCGTCGGCGCAGATCGGGATCGACGCGAGAAACATCATCGGTGTGGCGGTGGACATCATCAATAACGGCGCAAACCTCAACTTACCTCTGGCCAAAGGGAAGGGACTGCCGAGATTGGGCGGGGCCAAGGTGCGGGTCGTGTTCGTGGACCACCAGGGTAATGCGGCTCTCGGGCAGTCGGAGGCAGAGCGACTGATCACGCAGGAGAAGGTCCATGCGCTATTTGGGGCCTACCATTCCGCCGTGACGACCACGGCCAGCCAGGTGGCCGAGCGCATAGGGGTCCCATTCGTCAACGCGGACTCGTCCTCGCCGGCCCTCACCGAGCGTGGCTTCAAGTGGTTCTTCCGGACCAGCCCGCATGACGGCCACTTCAGCCTGGTGATGTTCGACTTCATGCGGGATTTCGAGAAGAAGCGGAACCTCAAGTTCAAGACCGTCGTCATCCTGAACGAGGACACCACGTTCGGGACGGACAGCGCCAAGGTGCAGGAAGAGCTGGCCAAGAAGTACGGCTACGAAGTGGCCGCCAAGATACCTTTCCGGTCAGGCACGACCAGCCTGGACGCCGAGGTCGGGCGCCTCAAGGGAGCCAATGCGGACGTCTTCCTGCCCAGCCTGTACACCTCGGACGCGATCCTGCTCACCAGGACAGCCAGGAACCTGGACTACAACCCGAAGCTGATCATTGCCCAGGATGCCGGGTACACTGATCCCAAGTTTGTGACCGAGATGGGGAAGCAGGCCGAGGGCGCCATCACCCGTGCACCCTTTGCGCTGGATCTGGCGGCCATGAAACCGCTAATCCCGGCGATCGACGAGATGTTCAAGAAGGTCAGTGGTGGCCGCGATATCGCCGACGTCTCGGCCCGGGCGTTCACCGGGTTCATGACGCTGGTGGATGCCATCAACCGTGCCGGCTCGACCGATCCTGGCGCCATCCAGAAGGCCCTGCGGGAGACCAACATCCCGGCTGATCAGCTCATCATGCCGTGGACCGGTGTGAAGTTCGACGAGAAGGGGCAGAACATCGGGGTGCGGGCCATCCTGCAACAGCTTCAGGGCGGCAGCTATCACACCATCTATCCCTTCGAACTGTCCACCAAGGATGTGATATACCCGATCCCGGCCTGGTCACAGCGAAGGTAGAGCCGAGAGCCGAGAGCCGAGAAGCACGAAAGCAGCATACCTGATCTTTGGCGGGGGCAACCCCGACAATTCCCAGGGGGCGAGGGTGAGCACCGGTGCGGCCCCGCCCCCGTTTCACATCTATGTTTCACATCCCTTCCTTCGACGTGTTGATCCAGGGCATCCTGAACGGGATCCTCATGGGATGCCTCTACGCTCTCATCGCGGCCGGGCTGAGCCTGATCTTCGGCCTGATGGAGATCGTGAACTTCGCCCACGGTGAGTTCCTGATGCTGGGCATGTACACGGCCTTCTGGATGTACACCCTGTTCGGCCTGGATCCTCTCCTCAGCGTGCCGATCTGCGGTGGGGCACTGTTCCTCCTGGGGTGGCTGACCCACAAGGGCATCATCCGGCGCATCCTCGGAGGCCCCATGCTGGCCCAGATCTTTGCCACCTTTGGACTCGGCATCTTCCTGCGGGCGGCCGCGCAATTCCTCTGGACACCTGACTTCCGGCAGGTGGCCGACCCGTGGGTGCAAGGACCGGTGCGGATTTTCGGTATCTCCGTGGGCCTCCCCCAGCTTGTGGCGAGCCTGGCCTCGCTGGCAGCCTTCGGATTCCTGTACTGGTTCATCACGAAGACCGAGACCGGCGCGGCGTTGGAGGCGACGGCGCAGGATCGCCAGGCGGCCGCGCTGATGGGGATCAACACGGAGCGAATGTTCACGCTGGGGTGGGGAATCGGCTCCGCCTGCGTCGGGGTTGCGGGAGCCTTTCTGGCAAGCTTCTTCTACGTGTTTCCCTACGTGGGGAGCCTCTTCGCCCTCATCGCCTACGTGACCGTGGCCCTGGGCGGTTTCGGCAGCATCCCGGGATCGCTGGTGGCGGGCGTGATCATCGGACTCATTGAAGTCTTGTGCGGCCTGCTGATCGCACCCGCGTTCAAGTACGTTGCCGTGTTCGGCATTTACCTGGTGGTGGTGCTGATCCGGCCGCAGGGCCTCTTCGGAAAGTTCTGATGGAATCGACCAAAGGGGTTGGTTTGACGGATGCGGCAACGGCCCCCTCCGTCCGGATGAGCTGGGGGCCGATCCTCCTGATAGCCCTCGGCGTGGCAGCGCTGGCGTTTCCGTGGGTCTTCCGCCTTCCGTACCACCGCGACCTGGTGATCAAGATATTCCTCTACGCCATGCTGGCCCAGGCCTGGAACATCTTGGCCGGGTACTGCGGGCAGATCTCCCTGGGGCACGCCGTCTTCTTCGGGGCGGGCGCCTATACCTCGACCGTTTTCCAGATGGCGTGGGGCTGGAACCCTTGGCTGGGACTTGTGGCGGGCGTCCTGGCGGCTGTGGCCCTTTCTATGGTGATCGGATACCCCTGCTTCCGGCTGCGGGGACACTACTTCGCCATTGCCACGATCGCCATCGGGGAGATCGTCCAGACTCTGGCCATCAACTGGGAATTCATCGGTGGGGCACGCGGCCTCACCTTGCGGTTCCAGCAGGACTCCCTGGCAGCATTTCAGTTCCAAACCAGCAAGTACCCTTACTATTACATCATGCTGGCTTTGCTGGCTCTCTGCCTCGGGGTGAGCTGGCGCATCGAACGGACCCGCTTGGGCTATTACCTGGGGGCGATCCGAGAGGACGCCGAGGCGGCCCAGAGCGTTGGGATCTCCATCACGAAGTACAAGCTGATCGCCATGGCCATCTCGGCGGGGTTTGTGGCGGCCGGGGGGACCTTTTACGCCCAGTACGTGCTCTACCTGGACCCGGACAGCGTGTTCCCTCTCTCCCTGTCGATCCTCGTCTGCCTTTTGGCGGTGGTGGGGGGTGTGGGAACCTTGTGGGGTCCGCTGGTTGGGGCCGCGCTCCTTATCCCGCTGTCGGAGTTCACGCGGATCCAGTTCGGGGGAACCGGACGGGCCGTGGATCTGCTCATCTACGGCGCGCTCCTCACCATCGTGGCGGTCTTCCAGCCGGCCGGGTTGGTGGGAATGTTCCGGCGGTGGTGGGGGCGGTGATGGCGCTGCTGACGCTGGAAGGGGTGACCAAGCGATTCGGCGGGGTCGTGGCCAATAACCAGGTCAACTTTGCCGTCAACGAGGGCGAGATCCTGGGACTCATCGGCCCCAACGGGGCGGGCAAGAGCACCCTCTTCGACGTCATCACGGGCTTTTACCGGCCGGAAGCGGGGGAGGTCCGTTTCGGCCCGCACCGCCTCGTCGGGCTCCGACCTGACCAAGTGAATCGTTTGGGCATCGGGCGGACGTTTCAGAAGCTTCGGCCCTTCCACGGCATGACATTGCTGGAGAACGTCATGGTGGCCGCCATGCAGCACGAGCCAGACCCGGCTGCGGCCCAGCAGGAGGCTCTCCGCTATCTGGAATTCGTGGGACTGGCGGACAAACCTCACAGCTACGCCCGCCACCTGAGCGTCGGCGAGCGTAAGCGTCTGGAATTGGCCAGGGCCATGGCGACGCGCCCTCGGCTGCTGTTGCTGGACGAGGTGACGGGAGGGGTAGACCAGAAGACGATTCCGACGTTGATCCAGCTCATCGCCCGCCTGCGGGAGCAAGGTCTGACGCTGGTGGTGATCGAGCACAACATGCGGGTGATCATGTCCATCTCCGATCGGATCGTGGCCCTGCATCTGGGCGCGGTCATCGCCGATGGCACCCCCACCCAGGTGGGCCAGGACCCCCGGGTGATCGAAGCCTACCTGGGGGAGGCATTCACTGCGCCGTCGGGGGGCCCACGGCCTGCGGGCGCGGGGCCGCAGGGAGAGCGAAAGGCGTAGGATGTTGCGGGTCCAGGATCTCGAGGTACGATACGGCGACTACCAGGCCCTCTGGGGGGTCTCGCTGGAGGTCCACGAGGGAGAAGTGGTGTGCCTCTTGGGGCCGAACGGCGCCGGCAAGAGCACGCTCATCAGCGCCGTCTCAGGCCTGGTCCAGCCGTTGGCCGGGGATATCCGCTTCTGCGGCGAGCGGTTGACCGGGTTGCCGACGCATGAGATCGTCACGCGGGGCGTGTCGCATGTCCTGGAGCAGCGACGCCTCTTCCCCTACCTCACGGTCGAGAAGAACCTTCTGCTGGGAAGCTACCAGGAGCGGGCCCGTCCGCACCGGGAGGAGAGCCTGGCCTGGGTCCTGGGCCTCTTCCCCATCCTTGGGGAGCGCCGCCATCAACTGGCCCATAGCCTCAGCGGGGGCGAGCAGCAGATGCTGGCCATCGGCCGGGGCCTCATGTCGCGGCCCAAGTTCCTGATGGTGGACGAGCCGTTCCTGGGCCTGGCGCCCATAGTGGTCAAGACGATCCTGGAGATCATCAAGAAGATCAACGGCGCTGGTGTCACCGTACTCTTCATCGAGCAAAACGTGCAACTGGCCCTGGGGGTCTCGCATCGGGCCTACGTGCTGGAGAGCGGGCGCATGGTCCTCTCGGGCTCCGCCACAGAGGTGCTGGAATCGGATCTGGTCAGGCAGGTCTATCTGGGGATCTAGGCCGCCCGTTCTCGTGTGATGCTTTGGGCGGCCTCGGGACATGCTGGGGTGATACCATGATGATCGATCTGAACTCCGACATGGGCGAATCCTACGGTGCCTATACCATCGGAGCGGATGACGAGGTGCTCCGCTGGGTGACCTCGGCCAACGTGGCGTGCGGCTGGCATGGGGGCGATCCCTCCGTCATGCGCCGGACGGTAGAGCGGGCCAAGGAACTGGAGGTGCGGATCGGGGCGCACCCCAGCTATCCAGACCTCCTGGGCTTTGGCCGCCGCGTGATGCAGATTACCCGCCAGGAGGCCCGGGACTACATCCTGTACCAGATCGGTGCCCTGCGGGCGTTCGCGAAGGCCCTGGGGGTAGCGCTGCAGCATGTGAAGCCGCACGGGGCCATCTACAACGCGGCGGTCAAGGATCGGGAGCTGAGCCTGGGAATCGCCGAGGGCGTGGCCGACGCCGGCGAGGACCTCATCCTCGTGGGGCTGCCGGATTCGGAGCTGGTCAGGGCGGGGAGAGAGGTCGGGCTGCGCGTGGCGCGCGAGGCCTTCGGCGATCGAGCCTACAACGAGGACGGCACCCTGGTTTCCCGGAAAATCGCGGGGTCACTCCTCACCGACCCGGACGCCGTGGCGGAGCGGGTCCTCGGCTTCACCCGGGGGGCGGTGAAGGCGATCACGGGGAAGGAGATCCGGATCGAGGCGGATACGATCTGCCTGCACGGGGACACTCCGGGGGCGGGCGCCATCGCCCGGCGCGTTCGTGAGCGGATGGAGGCGGTGGGGATCAGGCCGACGGCGATGGGGGAGTTCGTCAGATGAGCGCTTGCCGGACAACCGCCCGCGGAACCGCCCAGGCCTCTCAAGAGGCCACGCGCCCGATGTCGCCGGAGCCGCCGCCCGGTCGGGAACCCCTGAGTCCACCCCGGGTGACGTGGCATCCATGACGCCCCGATTCCTCCCGGCGGGGGACCGGGGACTGCTGGTCGAGTTCGAGAACGCGGTCAGCATCGAGATCAACAACCAGGTCCGTGCGCTGGCCATCGGCCTGGAAGCCGCCCGGATCCCCGGCCTGATTGAGGTCATCCCCACCTACCGATCGCTGGGGATCGAGTACGATCCGCTCACGATCACCTTTGACGGGCTTGAGCGGCAGGTTCGGGATGTGGCGCGACACCTGGATCCGGGGATCCTGCCCGCCCCCACGCTGGTGCAGATTCCGACGGTGTACGGGGGCGTCTACGGGCCGGACCTGCCCTACGTCGCCCACCATGCCGGCCTCAGCGAGGCCGAGGTGATCCGCCTGCACAGCCAGACGGTGTACCACGTCTACATGATCGGGTTCAGTGCGGGCTTCGCCTATCTCGGTGGCTTGCCCGAGCGGCTGCACACGCCGCGGCTGCCGTCGCCGCGCATCAAGGTGCCCAAGGGCTCCGTGGCAATCGGCGGCAGCCAGACCGGGGCCTACCCGGCCGAGACGCCCGGAGGCTGGCGGATCATCGGCCGCACCTTCGTGAATCTCTTTGACCCATTGGAGGAAATTCCCACGCCGATGCAGCCCGGGGACCAGGTGCAGTTCGTGCCGATCAGCGAGGAAGAATTCCTCAGAGCCGTGAGTCGCGCCATAGGCGGACCCGCCCAGATCGAAAAAGAAACGACCTGGCAAGACCCGCCGAGGGCGGGCCGTGAGCCGAGAGCCGAGGGATGATTGGCGTCAATCGGGAAGACGCTCGACCCTCGGCTCACGGCTCTCACCTCTCGTCTGAGGTGCTGCGTCCGGGGCTTCTGACGACGGTCCAGGACCGGGGGCGATCCGGCTACCAGAAGTTCGGCGTTCCCGTGAGCGGCGCCGTGGATGCGATTGCCCTGCGGGTGGCAAATGTCCTGGTTGGGAATCCCCAGGGCGCCGCGGCGCTGGAGATGACGGCCCTCGGTCCGGAACTCCGGTTCGCGGCTGACGCCGTCGTGGCGCTCACCGGGGCCGAGGTGGAGGCGAGCCTCGACGGCGGACCGGTACTCTCGTACCAGTCCTTCCTCGTCCGGGCCGGACAGGTTCTGGATGTCCGGTCATGCACCCGCGGCCTACGCGCCTACCTGGCGGTCGCGGGCGGCATCGACGTCCCGGTCCTTCTCGGCAGCCGGTCCACCTGTCTGGTTGCCAGGTTCGGGGGCTTCCTGGGCCGCGCGCTCCTGGCTGGAGACGTCCTGCGTGTGGGCTCGCCCCCAGGGCCGCTTCAGGACCTGGCCGGCCGGCAGGTGCCCGAGGAGTGGCGTCCGCGTCACGGGGTGCCGGTGACGGCGCGCGTCGTGCTGGGCCCCCAAGAGGACGCCTTCACCGAGGCAGGGCGCCGCACCTTCCTGGAGTCCGAGTATCGGGTCACCCCGTATGCCGATCGGATGGGGTATCGCTTGGATGGCCCGGGCATCGCCCATCGGAACTCGGCGGATATCATCTCGGACTGGATCCCGCTGGGAGGAGTCCAGGTCCCGGGCGACGGCAAGCCCATCATTCTGCTGGCGGATCGGCAGACGACAGGCGGCTACCCAAAGATCGCCACGGTCGTCGGGCCGGATATCGGCCGGGTGGCCCAGTTGCGGCCGGGGGACGCGCTCTCCTTCCGGGCCGTCTCGGTGGCACAGGCCCAGCGGATTGCGCACGAACTCGAGGCGGGCCTGGCGCTGCTTCCGGCGCGTCTCGTCCTTGGGGACAGTTGGACGTACGCCGCCGAACTGGGTGAGGTCCCGGGAGGGGTCGTGCTGCCGAGCCTGGGCCGCCCGCAGGAGAGCCCCCGAACGCTGGCCGACCCGGAAGGCCACGCAGCGGTCCGCAGCCCGATGCCTGCGCTCGTGGCGAAGGTCCTGATCCGCACCGGCGAGGGGGCAACTGCAGGACAGCCGCTCTTCGTCCTCCAGGCCATGAAGATGGAATTCGAAGTGGCGGCGCCGCAGGCAGGCCGCGTCGCGGACGTGAGGGTACGCGAGGGGGATGAGGTGGGAGTGGGGGAGATCATGGCCACGCTGGACACCAGCGACCTCGTCGGGCGCTGGGACCACAGGAGCCTGAGATGAGTATGCTGGCGACGGTGCTCACGCAATTCGATGAGGTGGCGAGGCGGCTTGGCCTGGATCCGCAGGTCCATCAACACCTGCGGCATCCGCGACGATCCCTCATCGTCTCGGTTCCGTTCCAGACGGACGCGGGCGACCTGGAGGTCTTCACGGGATACCGGGTGCAGCACAGCATGATCCTCGGCCCCAGCAAAGGCGGCATCCGGTACCACCCGGACGTCGACCTCGAAGAGGTCACGGCCCTGGCCATGCTCATGACGTGGAAGTGCGCCCTCATGGGCCTGCCGTACGGCGGCGCCAAGGGGGGCGTCCGCTGCGATCCATTGAAGCTCTCGCCCCGGGAACTGGAGCGGATGACGCGCCGCTACGCCTCGGAGATCCACCTGTGCATCGGCCCCGACCGGGATATCCCGGCGCCGGATATGGGGACCAACGAGCAGGTGATGGCCTGGATCATGGACACCTACAGCATGCAGCGGGGCACGACGGTTCCGGGCGTGGTGACCAGCAAGCCGGTGCTCCTGGGCGGCTCCCTGGGCCGCGTCGAGAGCACCGGCCGCGGGGTGGCCTGCATGACCGCCGAGGCGATGGCACACCTGGGGCTGCCGCTTTCCGGGGCCCGGGTGGTGGTCCAGGGGTTCGGCAACGTGGGGTCAGTGGCGGCCCGGTTGCTGCACGAGATGGGTTGCCGGGTGGTGGCGGTGAGCGACGTTCGGGGTGGGATCTACAACGCCAACGGGTTGGATCTGTCGGCACTCCAGGGTCTGGCGCGGGTGGGGCAGTGGGTCCGCGACTTCCCGGGCGGAGATGCAGTCAGCAACGCGGAACTGCTCGAGCTTCCCTGCGAGATCCTGATCCCGGCGGCGCTGGAGGGACAGCTCACGGCCAGGAACGCCGGCGCCATCCAGGCCCGGCTTATCGTGGAAGGGGCCAACGGTCCCACCACGGCCGAAGCGGATCGCCTCTTGCGGGACCGGGGTATTCTCATCCTCCCGGACGTCCTGGCCAATGCCGGCGGTGTCATCGTGTCCTACTTCGAGTGGGTGCAGGACCTCCAGTTCTTTTTCTGGAAAGAAGACGAGGTGAATTCCCGGCTGCGTGATATACTCACAAGGGCGTTCCAGCGAACAGTCACGCTGGCGCGGCGGGAGGGAGTGGACCTCCGGTCAGCGGCCCTGATGGAGGCGGTTGAGCGCGTGGCCCGGGCCACCAAGCTGCGAGGGTTTTACCCGTAGTCCGACACCGGATGCGATCCGTCGCCCGGTCGCCGCGTGTGGCGCCGGTCCGTGCATCCTCCGGGGAGGATCTCCTGTGAGATTCCCTGACGTTCGCGAGGCGCGAGCCCTCGGCCTGGTCTTGAGTGTAGGGCTCTTGACGGCTTGCGCCTTCTCCGTGACGCGGCCGGAGACGCC
>Ga0210377_10001352_pt1 | contig 22416 bp, 22 predicted proteins | sample PLM4_65_b1redo_FD_155480 | JGI IMG/M metagenome (GOLD analysis project Ga0210377, IMG submission 155480) | Groundwater sediment microbial communities from an aquifer in East River, Colorado, USA - PLM4_65_b1 redo | ecosystem: Environmental > Terrestrial > Soil > Riparian zone | place: USA: East...
ACGCGGAGGAGCGGCAGCGGCGCGCCGCGTGCGCGGAGGTCTTCCGCCGCACCATGACCGCGGCGTTGGATCTCCTCGGTGTGCCGGTGCCGGCGCGGATGTAGTGCTGAGTGCTGAGTGCTGAGTCCCTCCCACTCAGGACTCAGGACTCAGGACTATTGAGGTTGCATCCGCGAGGCCGGCCAGGCCGTAGTTGACGTGGCGGCTATACTGAAAACACGACGTTCGTCCAAGCGTCGGTCACACTATGAAATTTGATCCGGTCGATGTGGCGCTGCGTGTCCTGATCCTCGTCGCCGGTTCTCTGGCGGCGATCCTCCTTGCGCTCAAGGGAGAGGGCCAGGCGCTACCGGCACTCGCGGCCGGCGGGACGATCGGGGCGTTTCTCTCTCGTCTCAGCGCCCGCCACGAGTGAGGATCACGATGCCTGCTGCTGCTCGAGGCGCTTGACGTTCTCCGCCTGAAGACCTTTTGGTCCCTGCTTGACGTCGAACTCGACGCGCTCCCCTTCGTTCAGCGTGCGATAGCCACTCTGATTCGTGATCGCCGTGTGGTGGACAAATACGTCCTCACCCGTTTCGCGTTTGATGAAGCCGTAGCCCTTGTCGTTGTTGAACCACTTGACCGTCCCAGTCTCCGCCATTCTTCTACCTCCGGAATAGGCTCCGCCCGCCAGCATAGACGAGCGAATCCATGCGCACGCGCGAAAGTGCAATGTTCGGGCCGTAGGCCGACTACGATCCTCCCGAGCTACCAGATCAACGCGCGGTTCATGCCGATCCGCTCGAAGCCGAGCGACTCGTAGAGCGCGATCGCGCCGCCGTTGAAGTCATTGACGAACAGGGTGACGTGTTTGCCGCGCCGGAACAAGTGGCCGCACACCTCGCGGAGTGTCTGGCGAGCCAGTCCCTGGCGGCGGAAGGCCGGGTCGGTCCACACGCCCATGAGCTGCACCGCGTCGTCGGTGACAGCGGAGAACTCGCACTTCGAGGCAATCTTTCCACTCTGAATCCGGACGACAGAGCGCTTGCGCTCGACGAGCTCCCGGATCCGTTCGCGATAGCCGAGGGCGTCGCGCTCCAGCGGATCGATCCCGACCTCCTCTTTGTGCATGGCGGCGCAGGCCGGGACGAGGGCATCGAGATCGCGCATGGTCGAGTACCGCGCGGCCTCGAGATCGGGAAAATCGAAGCGGCGTCGCAGGGCGTAGATCGGCTGGTTCATGCGAACCACCGTCGGCGGATCGATCGTTCTGCGCAGATGCTTCCACAGCGTCTCGACGAGGTCCGCGGGCGAGATGATCGCGCGCACCGGGATCATCCTCGTGACGATGCGATCGCCGACGATCGCCACGGCGGATTCCACGAGATCGCGCCGCTCGTTCGGGTCGGCCGCGAGCACGATGTTCGTCGCAAGCGATGCCACGAGCACGAGCTCGCGGTTGTAGCGCACCTCCACGATCTGCGTGGCTGCCGCAGTCTTCTCTTCCAGCAGCCGCGAGATGAGATAGATGTTGATCAGCGGCTCACGGCGGAGAAACGCCAGAACGCCTTTGACATCCTCGTCGGCCAGGAGCTTGACGCCCCATCGTCCTTCCGCTGGAAGCGTGACCATGACTCTGCGACCCGCGTACTGCGACCCTTGAGCTCACAGTTGCTGCCGGGCCAAATATGCTATTCCATCCTCGATCTTGTGCCAAAGCGCGGGGTCTTCCACTCCTCGAAATGCCGCACTCCAGATCATTCCTGCGCCAGCACCGTCACGTCGGGATGCTTCCACAGCGCCGACGCCGGGAACGACTCATCGATCACCTCGGAGCGGAGTCGCTCGATCGCTTCCTGTTTACCCGCTCCGCCGGCGAGCAGCACGATCGATCGGGATTCGAGAATCGTGGCGATGCCCATCGTGATCGCGCGCGTCGGAACCCGACCGTCGGTGAAGAGCTCCGCATTCGCCGCGCGCGTCGATTCTGAGAGCTGCACCACGCGCGTCCGCGAGTGGAACGGTGTTCCCGGTTCGTTGAACCCAATGTGGCCGTTGCGACCGAGCCCGAGAAACGTGAGATGCAGTCCGCCGGCGCGTGCGATCTCTTCTTCATAACGTCTGCACTCCGCCTCGAGGTCGGGCGCCATGCCGTTGGGGATGTTCGCGGTCTTCGCATCGATGTCGACGTGATCGAAGAGATACTTCTTCATGTAGCTGTAATAGCTGCCGGGATGTTCGGGCGGGATGCCGACATACTCGTCCAGGTTGAAGGTCACGACTTCGCGGAAGCAGCGGTACTCGCGCGCGCAGAGCTGCACCACCCGCTGATATGTGCCGATCGGCGTGCGCCCGGTCGGCAAGCCGAGGACGTGGCGGGGGTGGCTGCGAATGGCGCGAAGCATCCGGTACGCGGCGCGATCCGAGAGGTCGTCGTAATCGTTACAGGCAATCCACTGCATCAGTCGATCGGTTCTCCGCGCACGAAGACCCGTTCCACCGCGAACTTCGGCGAGAGGACGACGACATCGCCGTCGAATCCGCCTTCGAGTTTTCCCTTCCGGTCGCTCAGCCCGAGAATGCGTGCCGGCACCTCGGTGGCGAGCGGAATGACGGAATGCACGGGCAGACCGGCCAGCTCGACCATGTTCTGCACCGCGCGCGCCATGGTGAGCATGCTGCCGGCGAGCGTGCCGGTGCTCATCCGCGCGGCGCCGTCCGACACCGTGACCTCGGTGTCGTAGAGCCGGTACTGGCCATCGGCGAGTCCGCACGCGCGGATGGCATCCGTGACCAGCGCGACGCGGTTCGGCATCACCATCGTCGCGATGCGCAGGACAGCGGGATGAACGTGAATGCCGTCGGCGATGAGCTCCGCGGTGGCATCCGTCGAGACGAGCGCCGCGCCGACGACGCCCGGCTCGCGATGGTGCATGCCTGTCATTGCGTTGAACAGATGGGTGAAGTGCGACGCGCCCCACTCGAGCGCCGCGACGGCTTCCGAGTAATCGGCCGAGGTGTGCCCGATGGAGAAGAGGATGCGCGAGCGAAAGTGCTCGATGAGGGCAAGGGCGCCCGCGATCTCCGGCGCGAGCGTGATGATCCACCGGAACTTCGGCGGGGCAAGCTCGAGGAGGGTCGCGATTTCCTGAATGTCGGCGGGACGGATCGACGGCCGGTCCTGCGCGCCGGCGCGATGGAGGTTGATGTAAGGCCCTTCCAGATGGATCGCGCAGATGCGGGCACCGCGCGGAGAGGACTGCAGCGTCCCGATGATCGAAGCGACGGCGTGCTGCAGGTCGTGGGGCGATCCGGAAAGCGTCGTCGCGGCGAGTGCGGTCGTGCCGTGCCTGGCGTGGAACGCCAGGATGCGCGCGTTCGCCTCCCCGTCGCCGTCCATGAAGTCGGCTCCGTCGCCGCCGTGGACGTGCAGGTCGATGAATCCCGGAACGATGAGTCCGTCGATGCGCTCGGCGTTGGCGGGACGCTGCGCGACCTGCGCCGAGTCGGCGATCAATCCATCGCGCAGCGTGATCAGCATGTCGCTCTGAATCGCGCCCCGGATGAACGCGCGTCCGTGGAGGCGGTGCTCGCTCATAAGCAGATCTTCCCGAGGATGGTCGGGCGGCCGCCGGTCGCGCCGGCGACGTTGGTGTGCAGGCCGGCGACGGAGTCGTTGGCGATCATGGCCATGGCCATCGCCTCTTTCGCTTCGCTCGCCGCGTACTTCTTCAGGGAGACGCCGGGCAACCGTTCGCGCAGCATGTCGAGCAGAGTCGGGTTGTTCGCGCCGCCTCCGGCGACGAGCACTTCATGAATCGCGCCGCGCGGCTCGATGAAGTCGCGATACGCGCGCGCGATGCTCTCGGCCGTCAGCGCCGTCGCCGTCGCCACGAGGTCTTCGATGGAGACGCCTGGCGACTCCGCACGGATGCGCTTTGCGAACTGCGCGCCGAAGAGCTCGCGCCCGGTCGTCTTCGGAGGTGCCTTGCTGAAATAGGGATCGCGCATCCAGCTCTCGAGCAGATCGTGATGCACTGTTCCGCGCGCGGCGATCGCGCCGCCGGTGTCGTGCGTCTGAGTCCCGTTCGTCGCAATGAACGCGAGCTCGTCGATGATCATATTGCCCGGCCCGGTGTCGAAGGCGATGACGTCCTCCCATCCCGCGTTGGGCGGAATGTAGGTCACGTTGCCGATGCCGCCGATGTTCTGAATCGCGCGTCCGCGCCGCTTCTGCCGCAGGAGCACCCAGTCGAAGTACGGCACCAGAGGTGCGCCCTGACCGCCGGCCGCGACGTCGCGCACGCGAAGATCGCCGATGGTGATGATGCCCGTGCGCTCGGCGATGACCGCCGACTGGCCGATCGCGAATGTGGAACGCGTCACGATCGGATGATCGATCCAGTCGACGTCGGCTTCGACGATCACCGGCTCGGGGTCATGCCAGATCGTCTGTCCGGCGGCGGCGATGAGATCGACGCGATCGCGGCGAATGCCTGTCTCGGTGAGCATCCGGTTGACGGCGGCCGCGAACAGCTCGCCGAGGATGAAATCGTAGCGGCAGATCTGGTCGACGCGCGCGCGCTTCGGATCGAACAGATCGCGCACCGCGCCGCGGATCTTCGGAGGGAACGGATAACTGCGGAAGTGTTCGAGCTTGATCCTGGCATCGGGCCCGTGACCGGTGATGCGCACCATCGCCGCGTCGATCGCGTCGAGTGAGGTGCCGGACATCAGGCCGATGATCCGCCGCGACGGCTTGGCGACGATTTTCATCAGCCGCTCGACGCGGTTCACGATCCGAGGACCTCCCGGAGTCTGCCGCCGTGTTGATCGAGCATCTTCCTGGCTTCGTCGGCCGAGACCTTCCGCTTCGCCATGACGATCGCCAGACGAACGTTTCCGCCCGCTTCACGGATTGCCTGCGCCGCCGGGGGTCGCGGCACACCCGCGGCGATCTCCACCATGCGAACGGCTCGGCGGCGGAGCTTCTCGTTCGTCGCCGGCATGTCGATCATCAGGTTCGAGTGAACGCGACCGAGCCTGATCATCACGCCGGTCGAGAGCGTATTGAGAATCAGCTTCTGTGCCGTTCCGCCCTTCATGCGCGTCGAGCCCATGATCACTTCCGGGCCGGTGCGGGGTGCGATGGCGATGTCGGCGTCGCGCGCCAGAGGCGAGTCCGGATTGGAGGTGATGCCGACCGTGAGCGCGCCGATCATGTTGGCCCGCCGAACGGCTGCCACGGTGTACGGCGTGGTTCCCGATGCCGCGATCCCCACGAGCGCATCCTCGGCGCGCACGTTGGCGTTCACCGCGGCGATGGCCGCGTCCTCGTCGTCTTCGGCACCTTCGGCAGCCTGGAAGAACGCCCCTTCGCCGCCGGCCATCAGCACGCGGACGCGATCGCGATCGATGCCGAAGGTCGGCGGCAGTTCCGTGGCGTCGAGCATCGCCATGCGGCCGCTGGTGCCGGCGCCGGCATAGACGAGCCTGCCTCCGTGCGCCATGCGATCCGCGACCTGATCGATCGCAAGCGCGATCCTCTCCCCTTCGGCCGCGACCGCTTCGACGCCGAGCCGGTCCTGTTCCTGGATGATCCTGACGATCTCGAGGGACGACGCGCGGTCGATGTCGATGCTCGCGTCGAGCCGGTCCTGGCTCATGATCCGAAGATATCATCAGGCTGAGGCGACTCATGGCCATCTCGTTTTTTCAGAAGATCCGGCTCGTGCTGCGCGGCTGGCAGCGCAGGCGCGATGAGCGCGAGCAGGAGTTCGTGAGGCGCAGCGTGTCGTGGGTTGCCCACGAAGCGCCGGCCAGGGCGCCGGCGGCCCACCAGAGTGCAGCTCGCGTGATCGATAGCGAGGGCCTGCAGGTCGCGTTTCTCGACGACTCGGGGCGGATCCTGCACTACCTGGACGTGGAAAGCGGCGACATCGTCGAGGTGCGCGACGGCGAGGCGAGCCCGGCCATCGCGCAGAATCCTGCGCGCTACAAACGCGTACCGCGGCGCACTGTCGATTCGGATGCTGCGGACCGGCGCCGCTTCGTCACATCGCTCGATGCCTCGCCGATCCGCGACAACCTGGCCGCCGCGGCGGACGGCGTCGCCTTCAGGCGCATTCTTTCCACCGATCGCTCCATCGAACGCGCCTGGTACGTCTTCAAGAACGACGCGGCGTCCGCCGCGATCGAAGCGTGGCTGAAAGAGATCGGGATGCGGTAGGCAGGTCATCCCGAGCCACGTAGAGGGCGAAGGATCTCGAAATGCGATGGTCCGTCGCATTCCGAGATCCTTCGCTGCGCTCAGGATGACGTCGGTGTGCAGCTCCGATTACTCTCGCGTCACGACCACCAGAGTGACGTCGTCAGCGAGCATCTCGCTGCTGCTCGCGTAGGCGACGACCGCGTCGTCGATCGTGCGGGCGATGCTCTGCGCGGACGCGCCGTGCTTCCCGTTGAGCGCGCGAGCGATGCCGGCGGACGAGAATTCCACCCCGTCCGAATTCTCTGCCTCGCTGACACCATCGGTGAACAGCACGAGCGAATCGCCGTGATCGAGGCGCGCGCGCCGGTTCGCGAACGACGCGGACGTGACGATTCCGAGGACGATGTCGGTCTCGCCGAGCTCGTGCGCGCCGTCGTGGTTGATCAGCAGCGGCAGCGTGTGTCCCGCATTCGCGTATTCGATCTCGCCCGTCGACGTATCGAGCCGGCCGAGGAAGAGAGTGACGAACGCGGACTGCGGCAGGTTTTCTTTGAGCGAGAGATTGAGCTGCGAGACGAGCGACGACGGATCGGGATCAGTCTTGGTGATCAGACGGAATGACGCCTGAAGGCCGGCCATCAGCAGTCCCGCCGTGATGCCTTTGCCGCTGACATCGCCGACGACGAAGTAGATGCGGCCGTTCGGGCGAACGACGAAGTCGTAGTAGTCGCCGCTGACGGTGCGACAGGGACGGTTCCATCCGGCGAAGGAGTAGCCCGGGATGTTCGTCGGCGGCGGCGCGAGAAGGCGCTGCTGGATCGTCGAGGCGGTCTTCAGCTCCTCGTCCATCAGGCGCTTCTGAATCGATTCCTCGCGAAGGCGCGTGGTCTCGAGCTTGATCGACGCGACGCGGGCGATCTGCGCCACGAGGCGCACGTCTTCTTCCGAGATCGTCGGACGCTGATTGATCTTGTAATCGACGTACAGGACGCCCACGACGCTGTTGCCGATGAGAAGCGGCGCGCAGAGGATCGAATGGATGCCCTGCAGCACGATCGACTCGGCGCGGCTCAGCTTCGCGTCTCCCGCCACATCCATGAACGCCAGCGCCTTCTTCTCGCCAACCACTTCGGCGAGCACGGTCTGACTGATGCGCAGCTCGCTCGTGTCGCTCTCGTCCTGCCTTCGCACCTCGACGTTGATGAACGACTTCCCGTCCGGCGCGAGCAGTCCGAGCGCCGCGCGCGAAGGCTTGAGGTGCTGCATGACTCGGCCGACGATGAAGCCGAACAGCTCGTCCATCGGCCTGTCCTCGAGCAGCTCGCGTGCGAGCGCGTTGAGGATCTGCAACGGTCCCGTATCCGCCTTCTGTCGCGGGATGTCTTCGATCTCGCGAACGGGGATGGAAATCGTCGGCGTGGATTTGTGGTCGCCGACCGCGAGGTGTTTGTCGGTTGTGTGCTCGGCCGCCAGGAACACGAGCTCGGTGTCGCCGAGGCGGATGCGATCGCCGCTGCGGAGCGGATGATCGGCTTCCACGCGTGTGCCGTTGAGATACGTCCCGTTCGCGCTGTCGAGGTCCTTCAGCGTCCATTCGCCGCCGACCACGACAATCTCGGCGTGACGGCGCGAGAGATATCGATCCTTGATCGGAATCGTGCAGTCGGACGACCGGCCGATCGACACGGATGGCGCGACGAGCGGCTGCCGGAACGGCGAGATCAGAGGCGAGTAGATCGTGATTTCCGCGGGCGGCGGGGCTTCCATCCGGGGCTCCGATGCAGGTGGTTGCGTCATTCTACCTCGTGCTACGGTACGGCCCGTGACCGCCGATGGCGACTACTTCCTGGAAATCGAAGCGCATTTCGCGCGCCGTCGCAACACGCCGTTCATTCTCTCGGCGAAAGACTGGGCTCTGATGCAACGGTGGAAGGAAGAAGGCGTGCCGCTCCCCATCGTCATCGAGGCGATCGATTCCGTATTCGAGAAGAACGAAACGAGCGGACGGCGAAAGGTCATTTCGAGTCTGAGCTATTGCCGGCATGCCGTGAAAGAGCTGTGGAGCGATCGCAAGGAGCTGCAGGTCGGCGCGCGCGAGGAGACTCCCGAGGCGGCACCCGAGGAGATTCTGAAGCGACTGGGCGAGGCGTTGGCGAAGTGGCCATCGGCTGCGGACGCGGTCAGAGCGCTCGCGAATGAGAAGAGCGTTCCGAAGATCGAGGGACGCCTGATCGAAGTCGAGCACGATTTGATCGAGGAGATCATGCGCTCGCTGCCCGCAGCGGAATCGGACGCCATTCGCCGCGAGGTCGTCGCCGCGCTTGGCGATACCTCGAAGCTGGACGAGAAGACGCGCCGGCGGACGGAAGAGGCGAACCTTCGGCGGGCCGTGCGGACAAGGTTTGGTGTACCGCGGTTGACCCTGTTCTAGGTCACGAATAATTGAAAATTGAAAATTGAAAATTGAAAAAACGAAGAGCCAATTCTGCTGGCTGCGGCTTTTTCAATTTTCAATTTTCAATTTCTTTAGCAGCTACCTCGCCAGCGTTTTCGCGACCTGGTCGAGAATCAAAGAGGCATCGTGTCCGGTCACCGGCGCGTCGGGTGCGGTGGCCGCGGTCGTAATGCCGCACGCCTGCAGAACGGAGTCGATCCCGACGCCGCGCGCGCACGGCGCTCCGCGCACGATGAGCACGCGTGCCGCGAGCCGCTCGAGCGCGGCCGCGTTCAACGGTGTCGCCGGCCCCACGCGACGCGTCACCGGATCGACCTGCAGCACCCCGATCGCGATCGCCCGCACGATCTCCTCACGTCCCGGGACGTCTGCGAGGTCGGTGGCGATCGGTGGCGCATTGAGGTTCTGGGCGAAGCGAACGGCGGGCACCTGCCAGTACAGAAGGACGGCGAAGTCGCCGCGCGTCAGTGCATCGGTCGCCATCGCGCGCTGCACCTGGGGCGGCATATTGGCCGCGTTCCACTGCTCTTTCACCTGTTCGAGCCGGCGGGCGAAGCGCGGATCGCTCTCCCGTCGCGCCAGCCGTTCGTATCGGACGATCGCCTGCTCGTACTGACCCCGGCCCACCTCGATCTCCGCCATCGCCTCCTGCACCTCGGTGCGATCGGCGTCGCCGGAATTGACGAGCGGCTCGAGCGCCACGCGCGCTTCGTCGTACTGCTTCTGTCCGATGAGCTTCTGAGCCAGGAGGACGCGTGCGCCGGTCGCATTCGGCGACACGACGAGCGCCTGGCGAAGTGCAGCCACGGCGTCGGCGTCGCTGGCGGAAAGAGCCGCGTGGTAGAGCTCGTCAAACAGCCGCTTCTCCACATCGCCGAGCCGGTCGCGAACGAGAGGAGGCGCATCGGCGCGCGCAGCGAGTGTGCGATAGATCTCCCACGCGCGCCGCGTCTGGTGGTCGGCGAGCGCGATCTCCGCTTCGTATGCCATCGGTGCGATCCAGTCGGGATAACGGCGCTCGAGTATCGTCACCGCGTTCCGAGCGGCATCGATGCGCCCTTCGCGCAGATCGAGTGCGGCGTTGAGCAGGGCAGCCGGTGCATAGTTCGCGTCGCGCTCGCGGACCGATGCCAGTCTCGAACGGGCGTTCGTGTAATCACCCGCCAGGAAGAATCGCCATGCCCCGTCGAAGCGGCGGTCGAGCGACGTATCAGCCGCCGGAGGCGCGCCCGATCGCGGGTCGATGAGATAACGGTTTACGCCTTGCGGGGCGGTGCTGGGCGGCGGTGTGCCGGTGCCTGCACAGCCGTTGAAAACGAGTGCGGTCGCGAGAACCGCGAGAAAAGAGCGCTTCAAATCCCACCTTCGATGATTCGCAGAGCCGCTGCGAATGCCTCGTCCCTCTCTTTGGCGTCGATCCAATGCACGTTGCGCTCCGAGCGGAGCCACGTCATCTGCCGTTTTGCATAGGCGCGCGTGCGCCGCTTCGTTTCCGCGATCGCGTCGCTCAACGCGATCTCGCCGGAGACCACCGAGCACGCCTCCGCGTATCCGATCGCGGAGAATGGTCGCGACGTCCGCGGGTAATGTTGGAGCAGTGTGCGCGTCTCGTCGACCAGTCCGCTCGCATACATCGACTCCACCCGTTGATCGAGGCCTCTGGCCAGCGGCTCGCGCTCGAGGCGCAGCGCCAGCTTGATGGACGGTAGTGCGTCGGCCGAGGCGGAGGTCGGTGCTTCCCACGTGGAGATCGGTTTGCGGCTGCTGACCCATACTTCCAGGGCCCGCTCAACGCGGTGCCGGTCGTTGGGGGCAATCTTTCTACCACTTTGGGGATCGATTTTCGACAGCCAGCGATGAAGTTTCTGCGAGCCGCGCGGTTTCGACGCGATGGCACGAATCCGCTGGCGGATCGCTTCGTCGCGCGGCGGCAACTCCGGCAGGCCCGCGAGAAGCGCGCGCAGGTAGAAGAACGTCCCTCCCGCAAGGACGACGCGGCGCCCGCGCGAGGTGATGCCGGCGCAGACCTCGCGCGCTCGCCGGGCGTAATCGGCGGCGTTGAACTCCTCATCGGCATCGACGATGTCGAGGAGGTGATGGGGGACGCGGCGTCGCGCGGCCGGCGAGGGCTTGGCGCTGCCGATGTCGAATCCGCGGTAGATCTGCACCGAGTCGTAGTTGACGATCTCGCCGCCCACGGTTTCGGCCAGACGGAGTGCGAGATCGGACTTGCCGGTGCCGGTCGGTCCGGCGATCACGATGAGAGGCGGGGTCGTCATTCGATGGGAAGCTCACGTCATCCCGAGCGCAGCGAGGGATCTCAAAATACGATTGGCGCGGCCGAGATCCTTCGGCGTCGTCGCGCCTCAGGATGACGTAAATCTACCGCCGGACTTTTGTGCCGTGCGTCCTCTCGTCTTCGCTATGGAGCACGCTGCGCAGATGGGCGCGGCAATAGATCGCGCCGTGCGGGACGGGTGTTCGGCAGACGGAGCATCGGTTTTTCACGACTTTCTTTGCGCCCTTCTCGAACACGCGGAGGACGATGCCCACCAGGATGAGCAGGACGCTCACTAAAATCGCCTTCTGGAGCATGTCGATCGGAACGTACTCCGAGATCGGCGACTCTTCGAAGCTCTGCTGGATGACGTAAAGCGCCATCACGATGACGAGAACCCACAGGCCGAGGCGCAGCAGCGTCGAGGACATAGGCGCACTTCACTGTAGCACCAGCCCTTCCCGTGTCAATTTCACGGCGCACGGCGAGATGCCCGTCTGCAACTGCCACGCGGATGGCGCCGTTGAGGTCGGTACGGAGCGTTTCGACGTGCCTGTTGCGCAGAGCGGCGATCACGGAGTCGTGCGGGTGGCCGAAGAGATTGTTTCGGCCGCAGGAGATCACCGCGACGCGCGGCCGCACCGCAGCGAGGATTGCCGTTGTGGTCGAGCTGCGGCTGCCGTGGTGAGCGACCTTCAAGAGGTCCGCGCGACCGATGTCGCCCGCGAGCTCCGCCTCCGCTTCATGCTCGATGTCGCCCGTCAGCAGCGCGGTGAGGCGTCCGGCTCGCAGGCGCAGCACGACAGAGCCGTTGTTTTCGGCGGCGCGGCGATAGCTGTGCGAGGCCACTCGAGCCTCAACGCGCACGGCTCCGATCCATCGCCAGTCTCGATTCCGAGTGAGGTGGACGGGAACATGCTCCTCGAGCGCGGCGGCGAGAAGCTGTTGCGCGCACGGACCGCGGAACTGGCGCGGAGAGATCCAGAGCTCGTCGACGCGGAGACGGCGGATCACGGAGGGAAGGCCGCCGCAATGATCCGGATGAACGTGCGACAACACGACGGCCTCGATGTGCTGAATGCCGCGATCGACGAGCATCGGCAGGAGCGTCGATTCTCCGAATCGCTCATCGTCGGCGCGCCCGCCGCCGTCGACGAGCAGCGTGTGCAGGCCATCGCGGGCGAGGATCGCGTCGCCCTGGCCGACGTCGAGGAACGTCAGCTCGGGTGCGGCTGCGGAACGGCGGGAGATGTGTCGCGCGATCGCCGACGCGGTGGGGATGAGGAGCGCGATCGCGATGATCGTGCGGCGATGGCGGTCCGCGAGCGCGATCGCGGCGAGTGAAACGCCGAATCCAATCGCCGTCGCGGCGACCGATGGCGCGGCAAACATGCCGGAGGAGAGCGCGCCGGCTCCGTTGATGGCGATGCACAGCGCATGCAGTCCTCGAATCGCGAGAAAGAACGGGACGCACGGGTATGCGATCGCCGCCGCCGACACAATCAGCATCAGGAAGATGAGCGGCGTCATCGCGATCGTCATCAAGGCGCCGCCGATCGCGTACTGATGAAAGTGGAACAGGGTGAGCGGCGTGACGGCAGCTTCGGCCGCGAGCGCCGCGATGAGCCAGCGCATGCGCTTCGGCGCGCGCCGCGCAAGAAACAGCAGCGCGCCGGCGCCGGCGTAGGTCAGATGGAATGCTGCATCAGTCAGTTCCGCCGGCGTCGCGATCAGGCGAATGAGCGCGGAGAACGCCCAAAGGTTCTCGAGTGAAGTGGGGCGGCGGAGCAATCGCGAGACCGCGTACAGCCCGATCGCGACGCTGGCGCGCGCGACGGACGCGGTCGGCCCGACGAACAGCGGGGCCAGAACCGCGAATGCGAGCAGCGAGACGTCCGAGATGCGCGGCGCTCCGATCCATCGGAGGAGCAGCGCCATCGACGCCGCGGCCAGCGCGATCTGCAGTCCCGAGAAGACGAGCAGGTGATACGTGCCGCCGCGTTTGAAGTCATCGCGGACGTCGTCCCGCAGGCGTTCGCCTCTTCCGAGCGCGATCGCTTCGATCAACCCCACCTCGGTCGGAAATGCGGAGGCGTACGACTCGACGCGACGGGTGAGCGCGCGGTTCCATCGCCCGGGTGAAGCGCGGCTCAGCTCACCCTCGTATGCGATGAGGCTGGGCGATTTGGCGGTGAGCGTGTAGCTGCCGCGGTCGTTGCGTCGCAGAAAACCGCGGACGCGGATCGTCGTCTCGTTTGCGATTCGTGGCGGCGAAGAGCGGACGTAGATCAGAAGCGGCCGATCGAACGCGTGTCCGTTCGCGCGGAAGCTGCGCGTCATGAGGACGCAGGAAGCCGGGCGCGCCGACCAGTCGCGATCGATCGGGGCGGTGATCGTGACGAAGCGGTCCGGCTCGAATGACGCGAAGGCGCGCTCGTCGCGCTCCCTGACAGCCGCTTGATGAAGCGCGACGACGATTCCAAGCGCAAAGAACGTGAGGAACACGCAAGCTCGGTGGGGCGCCGGCGCCTCGCCGGCGGAGCGCCGCCGAGGTCGGCGGCGCCACACCTCGAGCAGGGTTGCAATCGCGAGGCAGCCGCCAGCCGTCCATCGCGGAGACACGAGCTCTGCTCCCACCGCGAGGGCGAAGGCGAAACCGATCAGTGGGAGTGCGGCCGGTGCGTCATCGTGCACGCACGAGCGAAGAGAGCGTCTCCACGTGGTGCGTGTTGGGGAAGAGGTCGAGGAGGTCGAGCGTGGCGATCTGCCAGCCGGACGCGATCAGCCGGCTCGCGTCGCGCGCAAACGTTACGGGATCGCATGCCAGAAAGCAAATCATCTCGCGCGCCTTCCTGCCGACGGCGTCGATGACATTGCGCCGCGCTCCCGCGCGTGGCGGATCGAGGAACACGAAGTCCGCTCGCGGCATGTTTCCCACCCACACCTCCACCGGTGTCGCCGCTGTCTTCACATTCGCCGGCGCGTTGCGCACCGCGTACTGGTGCGACTCCGGTGATCCTTCGACAGCGATCACCCGCTCGAACCGGCGCGCCAGCGGAAGCGTGAAGAACCCGACGCCGGCGTACAGATCGATCGCGATCCGCCGCTCCTTCACGCGCGCGGCGTGCTCCTCGACGAGGCGGAGCATGGTGCCGAGGAGGTGGCGGTTGACCTGGAAGAACGATCGGGTCGAGAGCGCGTAGGTGAACCCCCCCGCGCGGATCGTCAGCTCGCGATCATCGGTGATGAGACGGCCGTCGATCTCCCAGACGCTGAGCTCGGACGAGGGTGCCGGCGCCCCACTTCCGTAGACGCGCCCCGTCTCGACTCCCACCACCTCGCACTCCTTCACGAGCGGCACGACGCGGTTCGATTTGATCGCGTAGAAGCCGGCCGCGCCTGTTTCGGGATCCCACTGCAGCCGGCTGCGGATGCGGTAATTGAGCGGCGATGGATGCATGCCGATCGGCGGAAGCGTCGCCGGATCGATTTTCCCGATCCGTCGCAGCGCCTCGGTCAGGATCCGCTGCTTGGCTTCGAGCTGCCGGTCGAGGCGCAGCGCGGTCCAGTCGCAGCCGCCGCATTCGCCGGCGATCGGGCACGGCGCCAGACGGCGGTCGGGGCCCGGTGCGATGAGCTCGACCAGCTCCGCCCGCGCGTATCCCTTCTTCGCGTCGGTGATGCGGATGCGAGCGACGTCGCCGGGAAAGATGTTCATCGTGAAGATCGGGAAGCCGTCGACCTTCGCCATCGCCGCGCCGCCCGCGACGAGCTCGGTGGGTCGGATCGTCAGCTCATCACCGGTCTGCACGGAGTGATTGTGATAAAACCGCGCGCGCGATGAAAGTCCACGAATATCAGGCGAAGGAAATCCTGCGCCGTTACGGCGTACCGACGCCGCGCGGCGAAGTCGTCGAAACGATCGAGAAAGCGCGGCTCGTGGCGAAGCAGCTCGGCGGGCGCGTCGTCGTCAAGGCGCAGATCCACGCCGGCGGCCGCGGCAAGGGCGGCGGCGTCAAGCTGGCCAAGAACCCCGACGAGGCGGCCGAGATCGCGAAGGACATGATCGGCATGACCCTCATCACGCACCAGACCGGGCCGGAGGGGCGCGTGGTCAAGAAGGTGCTGATCGAAGAGGCGCTGAACATCGACAAGGAGCTCTACCTCGGCATCACGCTCGATCGAAAGCTCGGCATGCCGGTCGTGATGGCCTCCCGATTCGGCGGGATGGAGATCGAGGAAGTCGCGGCGCGCGATCCGAAAGCCATTCATCGCGAGCCCATCGATGCCCTCGTCGGTGCGCTGCCGTTTCAGGCGCGCTCGGTCGCGTACGCTCTCGCTCTGGAAGGCGACGCGTACAAGAAGTGCGTCGACTTCGTGCAGAAGCTGATGCGCTGCTACATCGAGACCGACGCGTCGCTCGCCGAGATCAATCCGCTGCTCGTCACGAAGGAGAACGACGTCCTCGCACTCGACTGCAAGATGAACTTCGACGACAACGCGCTGTTCCGCCACAAGGACATCGTCGAGATGCGCGATCTCCACGAGGAAGATCCCCTCGAGGTCGAGGCGTCGAAGTTCGGCCTCAACTACATCAAGCTCGACGGCAGCGTCGGCTGCATGGTGAACGGCGCCGGGCTGGCGATGGCCACGATGGACATCATCAAGCTCGCGGGCGGCGAGCCGGCGAACTTCCTCGACGTCGGCGGCGGCGCGAGCGCAGAGCAGGTGAAGAGCGCTTTCCGCATCATCCTGAGCGACAAGAATGTGAAAGCGATTCTCATCAACATCTTTGGCGGAATCATGCGCTGCGATCGCATCGCCGAGGGTGTGGTGAGCGCGTCGCGCGAGGTGGGGCTGCCCGTTCCCGTCGTCGTCCGGCTCGAAGGCACCAACGTCGACCTCGGAAAGAAGATCCTCGCCGACTCCGGTCTGCCACTGGTCACGGCCGACGGCATGTGGGACGCGGCGCAGAAGGTGGTCGAAGCGGCAAAAGGGGCGAAGTAGCGATGGCAATCTGGGCTGACAAGAACACGCGCGTCATCGTTCAGGGGATCACCGGCCGCGAAGGCTCGTTCCATGCGAGCCAGTGCCGCGAGTACGGCACGAAGGTCGTCGGCGGCGTCACGCCCGGCAAGGGCGGCACGACGCACGAGGGTTTCCCCGTTTTCAACAGCGTCCGCGAAGCGCGGCAGAAAGAAGGAGCGAACTGTTCGCTGATCTTCGTGCCGCCGCCGTTCGCCGCCGACGCGGTGATGGAATCAGCGGATGCCGGCATCGAGCTGATCGTGTGCATCACCGAAGGCATTCCGGTCAACGACATGATCAGAGCGCACGACTTCCTGAAGAAGTCGAACGCCCGGCACGCCGCGAACGGCGAGGCGCCGTCGCGCCTGATCGGCCCGAACTGCCCCGGCATCATCACGCCCGGTCAGGCCAAGATCGGGATCATGCCCGGCCACATTCACCGGCCGGGGCCGATCGGCATCGTCTCGCGCTCGGGAACGCTCACGTACGAAGCGGTCGGACAGCTCACCAAGCGGGGGATCGGGCAGTCGACTGCGGTCGGTATGGGCGGCGATCCGCTCCCGGGCACGAACTTCGTCGACTGCCTCGCCGCGTTCGAAGCAGACGCCGCGACCGAGGCGATGATCATGATCGGGGAGATTGGCGGAACAGCGGAGGAGGATGCCGCGTCATTCGTGAAGGCGCACGTCCGCAAGCCGGTCGTCGCATTCATCGCCGGTCAGACCGCGCCGCCGGGACGCCGCATGGGTCACGCCGGCGCGATCATCAGCGGCGGAAGGGGAACTGCGGCGGAGAAGGTGGCCGCCCTTCAGGCGGCGGGCATTCATGTCGTGAAGGCACCCTCGGACATGGCTGCGAAGCTCGAAGAGGTGTGGCGGCCGGCCGCGGCCCGACGCTAGTCCAGTGCTGAGTGTTGAGTCCTGCGTACTGAGTGGCGCAGGACAGACTCAGCACTCAGGACTCAGCACTCAGCACTGTATGACGGCACTGAACGTTCAACTGGTGGTACCCGCCCGGACACTGGTATTGATCGGCGGCGGCGAATTCTCTTTCGGCGAGACGCGCGACATCGACGAGCTCCTGCTGTCGCGGATGCCACCCGATCGCCGGAAGATCGCGTTCCTGCCAACGGCATCCGGTTCCGCCGAGTACGCGCAGCACCTCGGAAAGTACTTTCACCAGATCGATCCGTCGGTGGAGACGATCAACGTGCCTGTTTATCGCGGGCGCGACAACAGGCGTCAGAAGAATCTCGATCTGATCCTCAGTGCAGGCATGGTGTACCTCGGCGGCGGTGTGACTAACAATCTTCTTGCCACGCTTCGCCAGTCTCCCGCGGAACTGGCGATTCGCGATGCCGCCGCGAACGGTGCGGTGGTTGCCGCGATCGGAGCGGCGGCCTCCTCGTTCGGCCTGCACGCTCGGGACATGCACACCGGCGGCGCGCTCGATGGCCTCGGCTGGTTGCGCGGAACGGCCGTCGACACCGCGTTCGATCCCGCGAACGACACGGCGCTCAGACGGCTGATGTCTCTGCCGGACGTCGAGATCGGGATCGGCATTCCGCCGCGGACGGCGCTCTTGGTGGAAGGTGACGGCTCGACACGCGTACTCGGTTCAGGGAGCATTGCCGTGTTTCGCAAGCGCTGACGGGCTCGCTTGGCCCGTCGGTTGCACAAATGCCTCGGGTTGGAGAGAACCATCGAAACGCCGCCGCAGGAGCCCCCGGTCGACCAGACGGTCACCAGCGAGGAGCTGATTCGTTTCTTCGGCGTCCTGTCACACGATCTCAAATCGCCGATCTTCGCCGTCGACGGGTTCAGCGAGCTGCTGATCAGCGACTATCTCGATCGCCTCGATGAGGAGGGGCGGGACTTTCTCAAGCGCATTCGCTCGAGCGCGCAGTCCATGAAACGCGTGCTCGACGACATGTCGCACATGGTGAAGCTTCTCGCGCGTCCCACAGCCCGCCGTCCGACACCGCTCCGCGAGGTTGTCGAGGAAGTCATTCAGAAGTACAGCTTCATGATCGAAGAGGGCGGCGTGCAGGTGGATGTGCCGTCCGATCTGCCGGTGCTGAACGTCGACGTGGAGAAAATCCGCGAGGCGATGAGTGTGCTGATCTCCAACGCGCTCTTCTTCAACGACAGACCGAAGGGCGAACGGCGGGTCACGATCCAGGCGACCGTCGATCGCGATCGCCACAAGATCTGCGTCAGCGACAATGGCATCGGCATCGATCCTCGCTACGTGAATCAGGTGTTCGACCTCGGTAGTGCGAGCAAGCTCGATCGGTCGCGCGGCGGCGGTCCCGGTTACGGTCTCTTTCTGGCGAAGCGCATCATCGAGAGCCACGGCGGCGAGCTCACCGTCGAATCGAAGCTGAACGAGGGAAGCACGTTCTGCTTCACCATTCCTGCGTAGCGAGGCGACTTACTTCGCCGGCGCTTCGTTCTCGATCTCTTCCGGTTCGGCGAGCGCGATTCTGCTCGCATCGAGGTCGAGCGGCTTGTCACCCGGCAGCGCGATGATCCGGACATCGACCGTCCGATCCTCAGCGACATCGACTCCGATGGCGCGGGCTGCCGCCTGCGACAGATCGATCGTGAACCACGTATACGGACCGCGATCGTTGACGAGGCAGCGGACCTTCTTCTTCGTTGCGCGCGAGCGGATCTCCACCCATGTGCCGAGCGGAAGCGTGAGGTGCGCAGCAGTCAGCTTGCGGTTGCGAAAGATCGCTCCGGTGGCCGTGAGCGTCCCGTCGAGCGATGTCGAGTAGTAGCTGGCGAGTCCGGTCAGTTTGTGTCTGGCGGCCACAGCAGCGTACCGGGCGAGGCGCTTTTGAAGCGGACTGGGCCGAGGGATCGCGAGTGCAATAGTTGCCGGATCTGTGGACGCCGGTCGGTCGTCCTCACAGGAGGCGCCGTACCCTGCCCCCGCAATCGCCAGAGCGAGCGCCGTTGCGAGCAAAGCGGGTGTCCTTCCGAGCATCAAGCGATTCTAACGGTTCAAGCGGCACGCCAAATAGTCGGGTCCGCCCGGCAAGGGAGCTCGGCCGTTAAATTCTCTGAAATCAGATGCTTCTGATTGGACAAAGGTGGTCATTCCCTTGCAAATCACTGGAGCAGGAGAGCCGAGGCGATGGCCGAGCTCAAGACCAACAGACCTTTTCAGGAGCGGTTTCTGGACGGCTACGACCGCTCCCAGCTTCGTCAGGAAGTTCAGAAAGCACCGCCCAGGCGCATGAAGGGCCTGAAGAAGAAGTATGCAACGTGGGCCCTCGGTGCATCGCTCGCTCTCGGCGGGATCGGTGCGCCGCTCAAGATGATTCAGGACTCCCAAAACAAGACGGCGGGTTCGGGAAGTCAGCGCACGCCGGCCGCGAATGAAGCGGCCGTCGACCTTGGCATCGCCGAAGATCTGCAGCAGGCGAAGGCGATTGCGCAGCAGGTTGCGGGTGGAGTGCGGGCCGTGGCGAGCGGGGTCGAGGCGGCAACGGAATCACCTCTGGCCACGGTTGCCGAGGCGCCGCAGAGAATCGCATTCGCTGTCGCGAAGGCGCCCGAGATGATCGCTGAAGCGACCGAGGCTGCGAAGGAGAAGTTCTTCAAGACCCAGGTGCCGTTCGGTTCGATCATCTACAGCGAGGCGAAGAAGCAGAACATCGCACCGGAGCTCATTGCGGCGGTCGCGCACACGGAGTCGAAGTTCAAGCCGACGGCTCGCTCGCACCGCGGTGCGATTGGCTTGATGCAACTCGTCCCGGCGACGGGTCGGTGGATGGGCGCGACCAATCTGATGAATCCGGCCCAGAACATCAGCGCCGGCGCGAAGTATCTGCGCTACCTGAGCGATCGCTTCGAAGGCGACCAGCAGAAGATGATCGCGGCATACAACGCGGGTGAAGGCAACGTGCGGCGGTTCGGCGGCGTGCCGCCGTTCGAAGAGACTCGGAACTTCGTTTCGCGGGTGACGAGCTTTCAGAGCGATCTGCAGGATCGGTTCAAGGGATCCGTCGGGTTGGCCGAGCTCCGCTAGCGCTCCACATACAATAGCGCCGCGTGTCCGGCAAACGGTTGATCATCGGCGTTGTTGTGATGGGCATCGCCGTGCCTGTGATCATCTTTCTTCTTCTCGATCTGCACACGACGGGACAGTTCTTTACGATCGCTGCCTCGACATTCCTGGCGTGGGGCGTGTGCGATCTGCTGGCGACGATTCTGGAGAAGCCGCGGCTTCGCGATCGCTCACCCGGGCAGGCGCTGCGCGAGGATTGGCAGCGCAGAACCAAAGAGTGACGGGCAATGCCTGCGTCATTTCGAGCCGTGTCGTAGCCCCGGGCGTAAGCCCGGGGACGCGCGCGAATCGGCCCCGAACGGAGCCCGCTGCGGAGCGGCGGGCGACACGGTGTCGCCGGCTTACGCCGGCTCGCGTGCGCTTACCTGACGTCGTCCCGACCCCGGGCTTACGCCCGGGGCTACGCGCAGGTTGGACGACACCGCCGCCTACACCCAGTCATTCATCTTCTTGAGCAACTGATCGATCGAGAGCAATCGCTTGCGGCCGTCAGACTGGCGACGGAAGAGAGCGTGGTACCAGCCCTTCATGCCGACCGGGGTGTAGAGATCCTTGCCGACGCGCAGGCGGCTCCCCGAGACGAGCTTGAGGAACACCTGCTCGTAGGCAGAGCGCGTGAGTCGCCGGTCGGGGAACGGAGTCGCGTACGCGTTCTTTCGCCGTTCAGTGCTCCGGCGTTCGCGCGCGGGTTTTTGCGACAGCAACGACGTGCCGCGGCGATCGAGATACTCATGGCCGCGAGGCGGGACGAGCTTTCCGGGCGTGTCGCCTTTCCTGCGCGAGAGTGCGGCCTTTCCGCGAGCACGCGGCGGCCGCGCAGCCGGCTGCGCAGCCTCGATCGGCCGCGGCTCCGGTTCGGGGAGCAGCGACATCGACCTCTGCTTCTTGAGTGCATCGTCGATCGCCTTCGCGCGGAGACGACCCTCGCCGACGCTTCCCATCTCCGCCATGTGGAGGTTGCGCGCCTGATCGCGCTCCATCACGTACTCATCGATCGATTTCGGCTCCCACGCGTGACGTCTGAAGTCGAGCATGTCCATCTCCAGCCGGTAGTTCTTCAGCTCGTGAATGACCATGCCCCACTTCGCGAGGTGTCCGACGTCGTCGTAGGCCGCCGGGCGATCGGTCAGCTCGAGCATCGACGGCGCGCGCCCCTCGAGCACCGCGAACAGCAGGCGGAGGCTGAACGGATCCGAGTAGCGCCGGATCGACTTCCGGAAGTACCACGCCACATCGAGAGCGATCTGCCGCAGCGATTTGACCCCGCCGAACTGCGTCACCCAGATGGGCGCGTTGATGTCCGACGTGTAAGGGCTCTGCGGATATTGAAAGTCTTTCGTCAGCCATCCCTTGCGCGTCGTGTGCTTGCCCGGAACGACGCCCGCGATCACCGGAATGGGCAGTTTCTCCAGCAGCGACAGGTCGTAGGTGGGCCACATCATCACTTCGCGCACGATGCCGACGATGAGCGTGGCCGCGGCGATCATCAGACCCGGATCGGGAGTGAAGTCCGATGTCACCTCGAGGCGGTTGCCGCGCGGCCGCACGCCGATGCCGGTGGAGCGGCGATTGGCCGCCACGATCATCGCCGGAACCGGCAGGATGTACGCGAGCAGCAGCGCGAGCTTCTTGATGTTGCGATTGCGGTTCTGGACGCGCCGCGGCAGCTCGTACGAGATGTTGTAGTGCGCGCTGTACGCCTTCAGGCGGACCGTGTGCCCGTTCTCCCTTTCCCACTTCGTGAGCTGTTCGCGCACGAACCCGATCTGCTCCCACAGATTGCGCACCATTCGCGCCGTGCTGTGCGGTGCCAGCTCGATCACCGGCGTGACCACCTCGATCACACCGCGATCGAAGTACACCGCGCCTCCGGTCGGAAGCTGCAGCGACGACTTCTCGCGCGGCAGGAGCGGCCTGTCGATGAACGCGCTGGGATGTTTCCAGAACGGCTTCGGATCGATCTCGACTTCGTCGAGCCAGACGTTGAACTCCGCCTCCATGCCGGTGACGGGCATCCTCAGCGCATTGCGCTGTCGAACTCTGGTATCGCCGGTATCTTGTTTCGAATTCAGCGGCATGAAACGGAATCCGTTGGGCCGGGGCTCCAGTTCGGGCAGTGTGGAACTGCCTCAAAGAAACTGCTGAGTCAGACTAAGCAAACGGCAGGCCGGATCAACGGCGATGCGGCTTTGAGGCGCCGAAGGTCATTCGGGGTTGCTCTCGCCCGAGCCCGATCCAGCCACCGCCGCCGGCACCCGCCGCTCTCGCCGCCGCCGTTCCTCGAATGCAAATCGAGGCCGGCGTTCCTGCGGCTGTTCCATCCGATCCTCGCTGATCTCTCGCGGAATCAATGTGACGTAGCCGAGGTCGAGGTGGACTTGA
>Ga0210377_10001353_pt1 | contig 22415 bp, 19 predicted proteins | sample PLM4_65_b1redo_FD_155480 | JGI IMG/M metagenome (GOLD analysis project Ga0210377, IMG submission 155480) | Groundwater sediment microbial communities from an aquifer in East River, Colorado, USA - PLM4_65_b1 redo | ecosystem: Environmental > Terrestrial > Soil > Riparian zone | place: USA: East...
CGGAGCCGACGCCGACCAGCTCGTGCTCTGGCCACTGGTCGCCGAACCGGGCACTCGGGTCGAGCTTGTGGTGGAAGATCTCGAGCCCGTCGCCGCCCTCGAGCGCATCGCCGCGCGCGCGTGCACCGAGCCTGATCCGAAGGCGGCGGCGCTCGCGGAGCTCATCGGCGACGGAAAGCCGACGCTGGTCTTTACCACGGCCATGGCGACGGTGGCCTACCTGCGGAGCCGGCTGTCCCAACCGGGCATTGCCTGGTGCACCGGAGAAGGGGCGGGCCTCGATCGAGGAGTGGTGCCGCGCGATGCGGTGCTCGACTGGTTTCGGCACCAACCGCTCCCCACCGATGGACTGGTGCGTCGGCCAGCGGTGCTCCTGGCCACGGATGTCGCCGCCGAAGGACTCGACTTGCCACGGGTGGAGCGGGTCGTGCATTACGATTTGCCCTGGACGGCGGTGCGGCTGGACCAGCGAAGCGGCCGCGCCTTTCGACTGGGAAGCAGACACGCGAGGGTCGAGGTGGTGCGGTTCGCCCCTCCAGCGAAGCTTGCCGCCGTCCTCAGGCAGGAGTCGATTCTCGAGGCCAAGGGGGAGTTGCCTGCCTTGCTCGGACTGGACCAGCGGCCCGAGGCGCCGTGGCGGCTTCGCGCCCGCATCGCGGCGAGATGGGAGCGACACGCGAGTCGGGAAGGAACCGCGGTTGTGCGGGGCGGCGAGGCGGGAATGGTCGCCGGGCTCCGGATCGGATTCGCCGATGGCAGCGCGCGAGAATTCGTGCTCGCGAGAACCGGCCGCGGATGGACCGATGACCCGGCGACGATTGCCGGGTTTCTGGAGCTGGCGCACGGCGAGCGGACCAACCCACGATCGCCATCCCGGAGCTCGCTCAAAGCCGGACTTCGGGGACTGGCGGGATGCGTCGCCGGGATCCTCCGCGCGGCCAACGGCGCCCGATTGGGCGTGGCGCCACGGAGCAACGCGGTCCGAACGCTGCAGCGTCGGCTCCTGATGCTCGCGGCGTGCGCGGCTCGCAATCGGCACCGCATGCGCCTCCATCGCCTGGAACAGGGAATTCGCCACCTTCGTCGGGGCTTGACCTCCGGAGAGGAGCGACGAATCGAGGAATGGGTGCGCCTGTCGGACGCAGCGCTCTACGAGCGACTCCTCGGGCTTCCGCCCGAACCAGCGATGCCGGTACCGTCGGGCATCACGCTGACTGCTGTACTGCTGGTGGAGTCCGGCTTCCGGGAGGGCTAGCTTTCCCGCCATGGTCAAGCTCACCACCATCCTGTTCGACCTCGACGGCACACTCATCGACTCGGTTCGTCTGATCCTGGACAGCTATCATCACACGCTCGAGCGGCACGGCGAAGAGCCCCGCACCGACGACTTCTGGCTTGCCGGGCTGGGAACTCCGCTGCGGGTCCAGTTCAAGCAGTGGGCGGAAAATCCCGAGCGGCTCGAGGCGATGATCGGGACATACCGGGAGTACAACCTCGCCCATCACGACTCGCGAATCACGGCCTATCCGGGCGTGGTCGAGGTGGTTCGGGCCATTCGCGACGCCGGGTTTCGCACCGGTCTCGTCACCAGCAAGAACAAACCGGGCGCGCTCCGCGGTCTCCGGCTGGTCGGGCTGGAGGATGCGATGGAGCTCGTCATCGGCGCCGACGACGTGGTCAACCCGAAACCGCATCCCGAGCCGGTCGAGGCCGCGCTGCGGCAACTCGGGGTGACCGCGGCGAGCGCGCTCTATGTGGGGGACAGCATTCACGACATGGAATCGGGACGGGCAGCCGGGGTGAGGACCGCGGCAGTGCTCTGGGGTCCGTTCGGGAGGGAGCATCTCGAGGGATCAGCACCGGACTACTGGTTGGAGACGCCGCATGATCTGCGGACCCTGCTGGAATTCTAGCAGCCACCAGCCGTCGGCCATCAGCCATCAGCCATCAACCTCAGTGGAGCGGACATGGATCTGATCCTGCTTGGGATCGCGCTGGCCGTTGTCGTGTACGTCATCGCCGCCTTCAACGGCCTCACCCGGCTCCGGATGCTGGCGCGGAACGCCTGGTCGGACATCGACGTGCAGCTCAAGCGCCGCCACGACCTGATCCCGGTCCTCGTCTCCACCGTCAAAGGGCACGCCGGATATGAACGGGGGACGCTCGACGCCGTGGTCGAGGCGCGCAACCGCGCGGTGGGCGCGACGGGGCCGGCGGCTGCGGGCGACGCGGAGCGCGCCCTCGCCGGCCAGATCAAGCATCTGCTCGCGCTCGCGGAGGCGTACCCGGACCTCAAGGCGGGAGAGAGTTTCGTCGCGCTGCAGCGCTCACTCACCGAGATCGAAGACCATATTCAGAATGCGCGCCGCTACTACAACGCCGTGGTCCGGGACTTCAACACCCGCATCGAACAGTTCCCCTCCAATCTCGTCGCCGGTCCGTTCGGATTTCGCACCCAGGAATTTTTCGGGCTGGCCGATTCGGCGGAGGGGGCAGTGCCCCGGGTCGAGGTATGACCGGCCGCATCGCGCGCGCGATCGCGACGCTCCTGCTTGTGGCGGCGCCGGCCGCGGCGCAGCGCACCCTCGAGATCGAGCGCTTCGACGCGCGGATCATCGTCCGCATCGACGGGACCATCGACGTCGAGGAGACGATCCGGGCAAAGTTCACCGGCTCCTGGAACGGGATCTATCGCAAAGTCCCGGTGGAGTACCGGACGCCCCAGGGGTTCAAATGGTCGATCAGGCTCGACCTCCTTTCGGCCACAGATCAGGACGGGCAGCCGCTCAAGACCGAGAGCGGGCGGGAGGACCACTTCATCAAATACAAGATGTGGGTGCCGGGCGCCACCGACGCCGTGCGGACCCTGGTCCTGCGGTATCGCGCCCACAATGCCCTGCGATTCTTCGAAGACCACGACGAGCTCTACTGGAACGTGACGGGAGACGAGTGGGACGTCGCGCTGGGCGACGTGACGGCGGTGATCCACCTTCCAGCGGCCGCGACCGGAATCCGCGCCACCGCTTTCAACGGGGTCTACGGCTCGACCTCACGGGAGGCGAGCGTCGCGCCCGAGGGCGATTCGGTGCGGATCACCATGCCTCGCAAGCTCGAGTTCCGGGAAGGGCTCACCGCCGTGGTCGGGTGGGACAAGGGACTCGTACCCGAGCCGACCCGGGCCGACCGCGTCCTGGGCTTCCTCGCCGCCAACTGGCCCCTGGCACTTCCGGTTCCCGTCCTGATCGGCATGCTGCTGCTCTGGTCCCGGCGAGGGAGGGACCCGCGCATGCTCCCGGTCGCGGTCCGGTATGAGCCGCCCGCCGGTCTGACCCCCGCGGAAGCCGGGACCCTGACCGACGAATCAGCCGACATGCGGGACATCACGGCGACCATCGTGGACCTCGCGGTGCAGGGGCACCTCCGGATCGAGGAGCGGGAAGACTCGAAACTGTTCGGCCTCGTGAAGGAGAAGGAATTCGTCTTCCATCGCACGACGCCGAAGGACGGCGCTCGGGCGCTGTTCCCCCACGAAGCGGAAGTCATGCAGGGGATCTTCCAGGATGGCGCGACGACGGTCGAGCTCTCCGACCTGGAGAACGAGTTCTACAAGTGCCTGGACGACATCAAGTCGGGCGTCCTGGACCGGCTGGTGCATCAGGGGTTCTATGCGAGGCGGCCCGATCATGTGCGGGGCCGGTGGATCGGCTTCGGGATTGTGTCCGGATTGGTCACCGCCATAGGCGGGGCCGCGATTTCGCCCGCCATGGGCGCGGCGCCGGTCGCATTCATCGTGGCCGGCTTCGCGATCGGTCTGATCCTCGTGAGCATCGGCTACCACATGCCGTCGCGCACCATCCTTGGCGCACGAACGCTGGAACAGGTGCTCGGCTTCGGCGAGTTCCTGGAGCGGGTGGACAAGGAACGGTTCGAACGGGTGGTGAAGACACCCGAGATGTTCGAGCGTTTCCTGCCCTACGCGATGGCGTTCGGGGTCGAGAAGAAATGGGCCAGCGCATTCAAGGACATCTACATGGAGGCGCCCTCCTGGTACGCAGGCTCCGGCATTCACGCCTTCAACGCGAGCAGTTTCTCCAGCAGGCTCTCGGCCATGTCTTCTCGCGCGGAGAGCGTGATGAGCTCCTCGCCGCGTACGTCGAGCGGCTCGGGCTTCAGCGGCGGGTCGTCGGGAGGGGGTGGAGGTGGGGGTGGTGGCGGGGGGTTCTAGCGGGTCAACCCGCGTTTCTTCACCCCCGGGACTAGAGTGGGACTCGCCCACGGCGCCTGCGGGCCAACGCAACTCCGCTTTCCACGCGACCCCTTCGCGGCCCGACGTCGCCTATGGCGAGCCCCACTCTTCGCCCGGGTGATTCACGAGCGATAACACGGCAGGCGGTTCCCGCTGACCGTTGACGACACCTCCCCCCCCGGTCCCCACATCCCAACCCCCAACTCCCGCCCTCTTGACAGCCAGCCCGCGAAGGCCTACTGTATCGGTACAGTAATACACCTCGCCGGAGCCCATGTTCGCCGATCTCGACACCAAGAGCGCCGTTCCGCTCTACGAGCAGATCGCCGTCCGCCTGAAGACCGCGGTGGCGACGGGGGAGCTGCGCCCGACCGATGCGCTGCCGTCGGTGCGGCAACTCGCCGGCCGGCTCCGGATCAATCCGGCTACCGTCGTCCAGGCGTACCGGTCGCTCGAGACCGAAGGATTCGTCGAGATCCGGCAGGGCGCGGGCACGTATGTCCGTGCCATGCAAGGCGAGGCTCGTGCCCGCGAGCGCACCACACAGGCGCGTCGATTGCTCCGGCAGATGCTCGCCGGCGCGGCACGGCTCGGACTCTCCCGGCAGGAGATCAAGGACGCCTTGCGACACGAACTCGAGGGGGGCGCGTGAGTACCGCAATCGAAATGAAGGGGCTTCGCTACAGCGCGAGCAGGGAGTTCTCGATCCAGGACCTGACGCTCAAGGTGCCGGCGGGTGCGCTCTACGGCTTCCTCGGTCCCAACGGGTGCGGCAAGACGACGACGATCCGGCTTCTGCTCGGGCTGCTGCGCCCCCACGCCGGCACCGTGCGGCTGCTCGATCGCGCCCTGCCTGCGGGACTTCCTGACGCGCTGGCGCGCACCGGCGTCGTGCCGGATCGCCCGCATCTGCATCGCTATCTCACCGTCGGCGACGCGCTCGACTTTCATGGCGCGTTCTACCCCGGGTGGGATGACAAATGGGCTCGCGAGCTCCTGGGCGAGTTCCGGCTCCTGCCTCGCCAGAGGATCTCCAAGCTTTCCAAGGGTGAGACCGCCAAGCTGATGTTGCTCCTCGCGCTGTGCCAGATGCCCGAGCTCCTGGTGCTGGATGAGCCGATGGACGGCCTCGATCCGGTGGTGCGCCGGGACGTGCTCACCGCGCTCCTGGATTACGTCTCGCGCCGGAGCGCCACCGTCTTCGTATCGAGTCACCTGGTCCACGAGCTGGAGCGGTTCTGCGACTGGGTCGGCGTGATGGACCGCGGCCGTCTCGTGGTCGAGCTGCCGATGGAAGAATTCCGCAACGGCAACAAGCGAATCCGCCTCGCCCGTTCCGCGAGCGTCGAGCCGAGCGGCGCGCCGTTCACCCTGCTGGCACGGGAACACCAGGCCGGTGAAGTCGAAACCTGGGCGGTGCGCGGCTGGCGGCCGGAGATGGCGGGCTGGTTCGATCAGCGCGGAATCGCCGTCAGGGAGGTGACCGACCTGGATCTGGAGGACGGCTTCGTCGAGCTGTTGCGCGCGTTCCGCGCGCAGCACGCGGGAGGAGAAGTACCATGCTCAAGGCAATGATCCGGCTGCAATGGAAGGCGTGCTGGCACATCGTCGTGACCCTGTCGGCGGCGGCGCTCGCCCTCCCGATCGTCTCGGTCCGCACCGGGTGGCGCGGCACCGGGGAGCACCTCCCACGCTTCCTGATCGAGCTCCAGCTCTGGGGGCTCTTCTATCCCGCGATGGCGGCGGTGACCGCGGTCGTCCTGGCCGCGGCGATTTGGGCCTCCGACCGCCGAGGCCATCACATTTATGCTCTGCTGCTGCCGATTCCACGCTGGCGCTATGTGTTGTTGCGCTATCTGGCGGGACTGGGGCTGCTCCTTCCGGTGGTGCTCGCGCTCTGGATCGGGGCGGTGATCGCCACGGCATCGCTGGACATGCCCCCCGGGCTCCGCCAGTTCCCCCATTCCCTCACAGCCAAGTTTGCCCTGGCGCTGCTGCTCCTCTTCGGCCTGGCGTTCGCCGCCGCCGCGGCTTCGCGCAGAGCACTGGGAATCGGATTCCGGCTCCTCGGCCTCTTCGTTGCGGTGCACGTCGCGGTCATCCTGCTCGACCCCGGGACGAATCTGATCTGGCGGGTGGTGAGCGCACTCGCGACTTGGCCGGGGCCCTTCGCGCCACTCGGCGGGCGCTGGATGCTGATCGATGTCTAAGCTCACCCTGCTGGCCTGTTCGGTGCTCGGCCTCCCCGCCATCGTCACAGCCCAGGATGCGAGCGCCTGGCGCGATTCGGCGTATCGGATCACCGCCGAGCTTCGCGTGGTCCGGGATTCCATTGCGAGAGAAGAGTCCGGAATGGAGGAAATCGCGCGGCGGCCCGGACTGCTGGTCTCCGCGACCACCAAGTATCAGCCGATAGCGGCCGAAGTGCTGGCTCGGTTCGACTCCACCCGGCGACGCTGGTTCGGTGAGGCCTTCCCAGCGGCGGAAGGGTTCCGAATCGTGCTCCGGACCGGAGACCGATGGTCCACGCGTCGCCGAGGGGGCGGTGAGCACTCCCTGATGATCATTGGTCTCCCGGATGGCGAAGCCGCCTCGCGCGTTTCGCCCCTCGTCCGTGAATCGGAGCTCAGGGGTCCGGAGGAGGCCACGCGTTCATTCCTCGATCAGTTCGGCCGGATGATGATGGGGGCGACGGGGGCGCCGCTTCCGCGTTGGATACCCACCGGGATCCCTCTGATGATCTCGGACGCCGCTCGCAGGGAAGCGGCAATGTACGCGCTGGTGACCGGCGACGGCCCCGCCCAGCGTGACTGCGTCACCGGTGTACTTGCGGCCTGTGGGTACGTCCTGGGCCTCCGGGAATCGGCGACCCCCGATCCCGGCGCGAAGTACCTCCCGCTTGCGCGGGCCGATCTTCTGCTGACCGCACTGGACCTTGGTGGCCCCGGCGCCTGGGATCGGCTTCCTGACGCCCCCGGCGCGAGTATTGAAGCGCATCTCGCCGCCGCTGCCGGGATGCCTCCGGATTCACTGCTCGCCCGGTGGCGGAACGGACTGCTCGCGCTCCGGCCTGATCACGGCCCGCTCGACGTCCCCACCATCGCAATCCTGCTCGGCTGGAGTGGGCTGGTGCTGATCGGCGCCCTGGGGATCGCCCGATGGGTGTGAACCTCGTGCGATTCGGCGCGACTCTGCTGCTCCTCACAGCACTCGGTGCGACGTACTTTCGTGCCCGTCTATCGGACGATGAAGACGTCCCCGATGAGCGGTATTTGCGAATGGAGGGGCTCGCGATTCGCCGGGGTCGGGCAATGGCTCGCTGGTCGGCGCTGGAGCAGCGGGATTCGGCGCTACGACTGGCGGCGGGAGAAACAACCAGCCTCGGCACGCCGGAGCTGTTCTATGGTGGATTCCCGGAAACATCCACGTCGCCCGCTTCGGAAGTCATCTTGCGGGATCGCTGGCGCGCACTGCGTGATCCCGACTCGTTGGTCCGGGTCGCGGTGCTCATTTACAACACGGCTCCCTACGAAGCGGTGGAAAGGCGAGTTGGCTCCTATTCCGGCGCGCTTATTCGCCCGTCTTCGGAAGGAGTGACCTGCGTGGCCATCGTTCCCGGATGGATCGGAGCGCCGGGGCGCATCGCGGCCAGCAAGTGGCAGCTCGAGGCTTCCATGGCACCATGCCTCCTGCTGGCTGCGTTTGGCGGTCCCGGGGCCGGTGTCGGAGGTTGGCTTGCCGCCACCCGGTATGCCTCGGCACGTTCGAACGCATGGCTCCACCGCCCCAAGGAATTCCTCGATGGCGACGGGCGGCATCCCTGGTCTCCCATCTATGACGGAAGCTGGTCCGGCGCATACTCCTGGGGCCGCTCGGGTCTCCTCCAGAGCCTGGGGGCCAGGGAGGTGGCGTTGATGCTGATGCCGCCCTATCAGATGGGCGCACCGGCCTTGCATTGCCTGGCGGGCGATAAGGCGACATGCGGGCGCAGCGTGCTCGACTCGGTGCACCTCGCGGAGGGAATGCCCGAGGATCTCACCGTTCAACGGAGTCTCGCGCGAAGCTCGCCTGGCACGATCCTCACGTCCCACCCGATCGCCGAGTGGTGGCTCTCCGATCTCATACGGGATGGCGGACGCGAGCGATTCGCCCGTTTCTGGAAATCCGACCAACCATTCGAGGTGGCGTTTCGCGAAGCCTACGGCGAAGACCTCGGTGCCTGGACCAAGGCGTGGGGCGTCCAGCAGTGGGAGGGTAGCTGGGACGCCCGTGAATCGGGACGGAAGGTGATCCTCGGCGCCTCCTTCTCGTCCGGGTGGCCGGTGCTGGTGTTGGGTTGGACCGCGGCGGCTCTGCTGCTCGCGGCGTGGACCGCCCGCCGAAGACAGGTGACACCATGATTCGCCTTGGCGTCCTGGTCTCCCTGCTAGCGGCGGCGTGCTCCCCGGCGGCTCCGACAGCCGAGATACCGCTCTGGGTGATCGGCACGACTCCAATCGTCACCATCGGAGCGAACGAGGCCGATCCCGGGCACGAGCTCTCGCGAGTGTCGGGCGCCCTGAAGGTTTCTGGTGGATTCCTCGTGGCAAACAGTGGCTCCTGCGAGCTCAGGCTGTTCGATTCCACCGGACACTTCATCAACTCATACGGTCGAAAAGGGCAAGGTCCCGGGGACTTCGGCGCGGTGATCACTCCGTTTCCCGCCCCGGGCGATTCCATACTGGTCTTCGACGTCGAGAACATGCGATGGACCGTACACGACGCAACCGGGCGCTATACACGGGTCGTCGCAGGAGGCGCGGACGCCTTTCCCAAACCTGCCTGGCTGTATCGTGGCATGATCATCGAGAGGCCGAGTCCGGGCCCGATTCCACAGTGGGCGCTCACTGCGCTGAACGGCCTGCCCGAGACTCCCCACGGCACCCCGATCCGGCGCGCTCGGCTGGACGACGCGGGCTTTCTCTGGATCGGCGATGCCGGAGACATCCGTGCCTGGACCGTGCTTGCCGATTCCGGCGTGACCGTGGGCCGCGTTGTCCTCCCGAAGGGATTCGAGCTACTGGAGGCAGGGGATGACTTTCTCGTGGGATTGGAGCGCGACACGGTCGATCGCGAAATCGTTCGCGTGTATCGGCTGGAACGTCCTCGTGCCATTCAGCCACCAGCGCGGGAACCGATGGCCGTTCTCTCGAGTGACGAGAGCTCCGCCGCGGAGTCAATGATTGCCGATTTCCGAAACCTCCTGACGGCACAAGAGATCTTCTACTCACAACACGCGACTTACACTTCAAGGGCGGACAGCCTCGAGTTTATGCCGGAGTCGGGAGCCGAGGTCACGATTCTCCACGGTGATGTGCGGCACTGGGCAGGCGTGCTTTACGATCGGAAGACACGAACCACCTGTGGAATCTCGGTCGGCTTCCCGGCTCCCGCCGGGTGGATCGACGGCCTCCCATTCTGTGCGAGATAAGCCGACGCTCCGCGGAGTTGCTACCTTTTCACAATGCACCGCGTCCGCTTCGCACCTGTCTTTCTGGTTCTCCTCGCCCTTGGCGCCTGCCTCACCGGGAGCGACCGATTCGGCACCGGGATCTGGGCCGCGGATCTCGACCGACCGGACCGGGTGCTCGTCATGACGCTCGTGCAGGACGATTCCGAGCTGAACGGAACCGGCTTCCTGGCCCCGCTGAACTCATCGGCGTCGGAATCGCTGGTCCTGAGCGGAACCCGGATCGCGGACACCCTCGATATCACCTTCCAGCGCCAGGTGGGCGAGCCGTTCCGGTTTACCGGTTACCTCACCGCCCAGAAGACCTTGCTCGGCGTGCTCGACGGAGCGGAGTTCGCCCGGCTCACCGTGCAGTTCAAACAGCGATAGCCCGCGACTCACTCGTAAGCCAGCGCCGCCGCCGTCGTCACCCGGGTGGCCCGGTAGGCGGGCCAGGCGCACGCGACGAGACTCACCGCCACCACGACCACGAGCCAGAGCAGCATCCCCGACGGTTCCGGCACCAGCGTCACGAAGCGCACCGGCATCATGATGCGGCCGAACGCATTTCCGAGAATGACGCTCATCGGGACCGAGAGCGGAATTGCCAGGGCCCAGCTCGCGACGCTGATGACGAGTCCTTCGATCTGCACCATCGAGAGGATGGAACCGTGTCTCGCGCCAATTGCGCGCAGCACGCCGATCTCCCGGGTGCGCTCGAGCACCGACAGACTCATGGTCGAAGCGAGTCCGAGTCCGCCCACCACGATCATCGCCTGGGACATGATCATCAGGAATCCGGCGACCAGCAGCAGGTGATCCTCCAGCACGCGGCGGCTCTCCGCCATGAGCTGGCTCGACCCGACCTCGAATCCCCGATTCTGAAGCTCCTCGCGGAGTCTCCGGCTGAGCTCTGCCTGCTGGGCGGGTCCCCGGAGCGAGGCGACGATGACCGCGCGATCCATGCGATCGTCACCGGTGGCGCGCGCGACTGCTTCGCGCGTGGCGAACGCCATCGGTCCCGGCCCCGACTCCACGACGCCGAAGAGAATCCACCGGCTGGACTTGCCGTCGACGACGAGCGTTACCTCGCCGCCGATCGACATCCCGCGCTCACCCCGGAGCACGCTCCGATTGACCACCAGACCGTTGCTGTCCCCCGCGGCGAGCCAGCGCCCGCTGTCCACTGGAAAGGCGACCATACGTGAGCCATTCGGCAGCGCTCCGATGGGAAAGGCATTACCGAGCATCCCCTCCGGCCGCGCGATCGCCGCGCGGTTTCCGCTCCATGCCTCCACACGGGAGACTCCCTCGACCCGAGTCACGGCAGCCTCGATGCTGTCGGCAGGATAGGAGCGCGCGAAGCCGATTGAGAGATCGTACCTGAATATCTCGCCAAAGGTGTACCCGACCGAATTCCTGATCGATGCGCGCAGATTGAGGGCCCCGAGGTACACGGCGCCGCCCATCGAGAGGGTGACCAGGGTGAGGGCCATTCGTTGCCGGCGCCGGAAGGCGTTGCGCAGGGAGAGGAGCAGTGGCCGCGTCATCCCGCCGATCCTCCGGAGCCAGCGATCGTTTCCCTTCCCTTCCCCGTCGATTCCGAAATCCCTGAGCGCGGCGCTGACCGGGATTCTGCAGCCTCTCGCCACGGGGAATGCGGCCGCGGCGACGGGGAGCAGCGCGCCTACGGCCAGCTGAAGCGCGATGGCCCAGGCCGGAATGGAGAAGCCGGTGGTGTCGAAATTGAGAAGGCGCGCGGTGAATTCGGCGTACCAGCGGCCGAGCAGCGCCGCGGCGGGAAGCGCCACGACGCAGGCGACGAGACCCAGCACGAGCGCAAGACCGAGATACATGGCGGCGAGCTGGCTGCCCCGTGCGCCGATTGCCTTCATGACGCCGATCTCCCGCACTTGGCCGGACAGCATTGCCGTCACGAGGTTGACCACCAGGAACCCGCTGAGCAGAAGCGCGAGCAATCCGAACGCCCCCTGGGTGTAGAGCAGCGAATTGATCTGCGCGGCATGGATGTGCTCTCCCGGCTCCGGCACGTCCACGTCGAGGACCCGGCGGCCGGTGCGCTCGACCAGCGCCTTGACCTCATAGGCAACCCGCCGCACCGCCTCCCGGTCGAGGGCGTCGTCCTGGACCACGATCTGGAGGAGATTGAGCGACGCCGGCGCGCCGAGGCGCTCCACTGTCTCGGGGGTGACGAACGCGTAGACCACATGCTCCATCCAGCCGGGGGGGAGCCCAGCATCGCGCGCGATCCCGGTGACGCCGAGCGCCTGTTGCTCCGCCTCGCCGACCTGCACGACCAGCGGTTGCCCGATGGCGGCGTCGGCGTACTCTACCGACGAGGCCTCGACCACGATTGCGCCGTCGGTGGGAGGCCAGGCGCCGGACACCGGTTGCAGTGTCCCGATCTTCACCGCATTGAAGTCCGGGGCCGCAAACAGCACCGCGGTGCGCCAGGATCCGCCGACCATCGCTCGCCCGACGACGGTGCGCCGGGCGGCGGCATCCTTGACGGCCGGCAGCGCCCGCACGCGCGCAAGCAGCGCGATATCGATGGAATCAGTCCGGATCGTGGCCGACGCGGGGTGAGTGGCCAGGAAGCCCTCGCGGGTCACACGGCGAAGAAGCGACCAGGTGTTGAGCACCGCCCCAGCACCGACGATGCCGATCGCGATGGCCAGGACCACGAGCACGGTGCGCGCCTTGTGGTGCCACACGTCGCGCAGCACCTTGCGGACCCGCGGACTAGCCATCCGAGCCGCCTCCGTTCGCGACGATACGTCCGTCGGCGAGCGTGATGGTCCGGGAGGCGAGACGCCGCGCGCTCCGCTCGTGGGTGACCATGACGACCGTCTGTCCCTCGCTCACCAGTCCCCGGAAGAGCTCGAGAATCGCGTCCGACGTCCGAGAATCGAGATTCCCGGTCGGCTCGTCGGCCAGGAGGAGCGCCGGCTCGTTGGCCAGCGCCCGGGCGATCGCCACCCGTTGCTGCTGTCCCCCCGACAGCTTGGGCGGAAACTTGTCGGCCTGGTCGGCCACATCGAGCCGCTCGAGCAGCGCCAGTGCGCGATCGCGTCGCTCCCGCGCTACCCAGGTGCCGCAGAAATCCATCGGCAGCATGACGTTCTCGGCCGCGGTGAGCGTCGGCAGCAGCTGGAAGAACTGGAACACGATGCCGACCGCCCTGCCGCGCCATGACGACATCGCCCGTTCGGAGAGGCTGTGTACGGCAGTGTCCCCGACGAATACTTCGCCGCGCGTGGGCCGGTCGATTCCCGACAGGAGACCGAGCAGGGTGGACTTCCCGCTGCCGGACTGCCCGACCACGACGGCGAACTCGCCACGATCGATGGTCAGACTCACGTCCGCGAGCGCGGTGAAGTCTCCGGCCGCACCCGGGAATGTGCGGGTCACGTTCTTCAATGTGATGAGGGGCGAGGTCATGGCGCGAACGCTATCGCAGCAAGGTCAGGCGACGCTACGGGTGCTGGACCCGTTCGGCGGGCCTGAAGCACCGTTGGGCGAATTGTGGGGAGAAAGGCCTTCAGCCGTCAGCCTCCAGCCCTCAGAATGCAGCCACCAGTACCCAGTACCCAGCACCTAGCACCCAACGAGGCCCTATGCTCCGCCGACGCACCGTCATCGCCCTCGCTCTCCTCCTCGCTCCCGCGTCCTCCGCTGCTCAGCACGGAACGGGCAACCAGCCGACTCCCGTCGCCCCGGCGGAAGCCCGCCAGCATGATTTCCTGGTCGGACAATGGGAGCTGGTCGTGAAAGTCCCGGCGGTTGGGCTGGCACAGAAGATCCACGGAACCCCGCGGCTGGTCGGGACCTGGAAGGCCTGGCGCGCCTTCGACGGCTTTGGCATCGAAGACGAGCTCCGAATCACCGATGAGGCCGGAAATCCGATGAGTCTCTCTCATGCGATGCGATTCTACGACCGTGCCGCGCGCACCTGGAGCCTTGCGACCCTCGACGTATACCGGGGAAAACTCACGATCGCGACCGCCGAATGGAAAGAGGGCCGCATGACGCAGAGCTCGCGCGGGACCGATCAGGAAGGGAAGCCGGTGCTGTTCCGGTCCCGGTTCTCCGACATCAAGCCCACCAGCTTCCGCTGGCAGCAGGACCGGTCATCCGACGACGGGAAGACCTGGGCCGAGGGAACGCTCCGCATCGAAGCGAAGCGCGTGGCCGTCACGGCTCCGCGCTGACCGGTCCCGGTGCCCTTGCCCCTGCCGGAGCGGCGCGGCAACCTTCGCCGATGAATCGACCCTCGCGCGTGCCGGGGACCTGGGTCTGGCTTCAGCTCCTCCTCGGCTGGTTGCCGGTGTGGGCGCTGTACACCCTCATGGTGTCCTCCGCGAATCCGATCCACGGAGGGACACCGGTCGGACATGCGGTCCTGAGCGGCCTCATCGCGGTCGGAATCGCCGCGCTCCTCGGGCTCCTGGTGCAGCGGATCACCGAGCGCGTCCCCTGGCCGCATCCCATGCTCCCCGGTTTTCTCGCCGTGCACCTCGCCGCCGCGGCCGTCTACTCGGCGCTCTGGCTGACGCTCAAGTTCGGGGTGGAATTGCTGATGCACCCACAGTCCACGACGTCGTTTCACTTTCTGTTGCTTCCGAATTTCGTGCTGGGCGTCTGGCTCTACGTCATGGTCGCCGGCATTTCCTACGCCGTGCAGGCGAGCCAGCGGGTGGCGCGGGCCGAAGCGAGCGCGGCGCAATCCCAGCTTGCGGCACTTCGAGGCCAGCTCAATCCCCATTTTCTCTTCAACGCCTTGCATACCGTGGTCCACCTGATTCCGAGGGATCCGGGTGGCGCCGCGCGCGCGACGGAGCAGATCGCGGGATTGCTGCGCACCACCCTCGAAGGGGATCGCGACATCGTGACCCTCGCCGAGGAGCGCGCATTCGTGGAGCGGTATCTCGAGCTCGAACGGATCCGGTTCGGCGATCGCCTCCGGGTGAGCATCCGGACGTTTGAAGATGCCGGCGCTGCTCTGCTCCCCTCTTTCGCGCTGCAGACCCTGGTCGAGAACGCGGTTCGACACGGCGCGGCGCCGCGGGTCGAGCCGACCGAGATTATCGTGGAGGGAAGGGTGAGCGGGGGGATGCTCACCCTGACCGTACGCGACACGGGGGACGGGATCACAGTGGCGCCGGCGGTCGCGAATATCGGTACGGGGCTTCAGCGTCTGCGGGAACGTCTGGCCGCGTTGTACGGCAGCGACGCGCGGCTCTCGCTCGAGACGGGCGCGGTCGGCGGGTTCACCGCCTCGCTCGCGATCCCTCAGTCGCTGGATGACGCCGCGGAAGGAAGCTGAGGTGCGCGTGACCGCGCTGATCGCCGATGACGAGCCGGTGGCGCGCGCCGGGCTCCGCGACATGCTGGCCGGGATCGATTGGGTGACCACGGTGGGGGAGGCGGCCAACGGCCCCGCCGCCGTGGAGGCGATCAACACGCTCCGGCCCGAGCTCGTGTTCCTCGACATTCAGATGCCGGGGCTGCTCGGAACCCAGGTGCTGGAGCGGGTCTCCCACCAGCCGCTCGTCGTCTTCACCACGGCATTCGCCGAGCACGCGGTGGCCGCGTTCGAGCTCGGCGCGCTCGACTACCTGCTCAAGCCGTTCGGGCCGGATCGCCTGGCGGGCGCGCTGGATCGGGTCCGCGCCGCGATGGGAGAGCCCGCGCCGCTCCCCGCGCTGGACCGGTTGCGTGAAGCGATGGCGCGGGGTCCGATCAGCCGTCTGTTCGTGAGGTCGGGCGGTGCGATCATCCCGGTACCGGTAGCGGAAGTGGCCTGGTTCGAAGCCCGGGGCGATTACGTGGCCGCGCACGCCGGCCCGCTCCGCCACATGCTTCATCTCTCGCTGAATCGCCTTGAGGAGCGCCTCGACCCGAAGCGTTTTCTGCGGATCCATCGTACCCACATCGTGAATCTGGAGCGGGTAACGAGCTTTCGTCCGCACGGGAAGGGTCGCCTGGAGGCGGTGCTCGCCGACGGCACCTGTCTCCCGGTCAGCAGGAGCCGGTCGCACGAACTCCGCAGCCTCGGCACCTGAAGGTCCTGCACAGCTGGGGCGGCAGGCTTCGAACCTGCAACCTCCCGGTTAACAGCCGGGCGCTCTGCCAGTTGAGCTACACCCCAACACAGCCCGCTTCACTTTCGGGAGGAATATAGCAACCTGTTAGCATGATTGAGGTTGGAGGTTTAGAGCGCGAGTGCCTCGAGTGCTTTGACCAACCGGTCGCGGTCCGCAGTGTTGTTGTAGAGGTGCGGCGTCACCCGAAGCGAGGGGCCCCGGACACTCACGTAGATGCGTGACTCTGCCAGCTGCCCGGCGAGCCCGGCCGGAATGCCGCGTGGGTGCCTGAGCCCCAGGTAATGCCCCGCCCGCCGTTCGGGGGACACCGAAGTGAATCCCATCGGCGCAACCGCGCGCACGAGGTCGGCGCAGTATCCTCGCAGCTCCTGCTGAATCGCCGGAATGGTCCACCGCTGAATCTGCCTGATTGCTTCGCTCACCATCGGCATCAAGGCAAAGTTCGACGGCTCCCCGACGTCGAATCGCCGAGCGCCGGGACGAAATCCGTCGCGATAGTGCACCAGCTTCGAAAAATCTTCCGAGCCCTCTCGGGCGATCCAGCTCCACTCCAGCGGAGTTCCCCCGTGCCACCGGGGTGCTACGTACAGGAATCCCGTGCTGTAGGGGCCCAGCAGCCACTTGTAGCAGGCGGCCACCATGAAATCGGGATCGACCGACGCGAGGTCGAGCGGCAATGCGCCGAGCGATTGGGTGACGTCGAGTGCCAGCGCAGCTCCCACCGCATCGAGCGCCGCCCGGATGCGGGCCAGGTCGAGAAGCCCTCCGTCGGTCCAATGACAATGGGGCAGCGCCGCGACGGCGGTCCGGTCGTCGATCGCCTCGAGCACTACGCGGGTCCAGTCGTCATCCGCCGGGCGCGGCAAGAGCACCGCTTCGGCACCGGCGGCCCGGGCCCGCTCCAGCCAGGCATATGTGGTCGAAGGAAACTCCTCATCCAGAAGCAGGACTCGCCGGCCGGGGGCGAGCGGCACATTGCGTGCGGCGATGGCCATGCCATAGCTCGCGGCCGGAATCAGCGCCACGGTGTCGGGCGACGCGCCGATGAGCGCCGCAAAGAGGCCGCGCGGCGTTTCCATGGATTCGAAGAAACCGGCGGGCGTGATCTCCCAGGGCCGGGACTTGCGGCCGACCGCCTGCACCCCGGCCTCTCGCACGCTTCGAAGCAGGGGCGACATGTAGGCGCAATTCAGGTAGGTGACGTCCTCGGGAATGTCGAACAGGCGCCGGGAAGCGAGGCCATCATCCATGCGACCAAATCTAGCGGAATGCGCCCAAGGCCCCCGCGGCTTGACCCCACCCCGCAGGTTGGGTAGCCTCACCGCACCGTGCGAGTCTTCGCTCTCGTTCCTGCCGCGGGCCGAAGCGAACGCTTCGGTAGCGAGAAGCTCCTGGCCAAGTGGCACGACCGCGAGCTCCTCGGGCACGTCCTCCTCAAGCTGAATGGCGCGCGAGCGGCCGGCCTTCTTGCCGGCGTCGTCGTCGTGCACCGCCCCGAGGACGATGCCGTTCGGGCCCTCGCAATCGAATACCGCGGCTACCCGGTCGCGGTTCGCGATCCACTGGGCGAGCTCTCGCTCTCGCTCCGCACCGGAATCGAGGCCATCACCCAGCGCGGCTCCGCGCAGCAGCGCGAAGCCCTGCTCGTCTGTCATGGCGACCAACCCCTCATCCGGCTCGACGTGATTCACGCGGTGATCGAGGCCTGGGCGCGCGGCGGAGCCGTTGCGGCGCGTCCCGCCTACCGCGACACGCCGGGCGAGCCCGGCTTGCCCATGCTCATCGATCGAAGCCTCTGGCGGCTGGCGAGCGAAATGCGGGGAGAAAGCGGCTTTGCACCCGTGCTCGCGAGCCACGGTATCTCGGTGCGATCCATCTCGGTCGGGGGGAAGAATCCCGATGTGGACACCCCCGAGGATCTGGCGGGCCTCGAAGACGCCCCGGCCGCGGCGGCGGGCTGATGCGGGGGCTGCTCGGGGAATACGACGCACTCGCTCGAACCGGGCGGGTGGGACGGGCGGTGGTGATTCAGGTCTGGGGTTCGGCGCCCCGCCCCGAAGGTGCGTCGCTCCTCGCCAGCGAAGATGGCCGCATCGCGGGGTCCGTTTCCGGCGGATGCGTCGAGACCGCGGCCGCCGAAGAGATTCAGGCCGCGATCCGGCGAGGTACTCCCAAGCGGGTCGGCTGGGGGGTCACCCACGAGCGCGCCTGGGAGATGGGCCTCTCCTGCGGCGGGCAGATCGAGGTATTCGTGGAGCCGGCGGTCCGAGAAGATGTGCTGCTCGCGGCCCGGCGCGATGCGGGATCGGTGGTCGCCACGGTGATCGGGGGTGCCGCCCCCCTGGGGTCGGGCCTTTTCGTCGACGAAGACGGAACCCGGCGAGCCCACGGCGGGCTCCCCGCCATCCTGGAAGCGCCGATCGCCGCGGCCGCACTCGCTGCCCTACCCACCATGGAGAGCAGGGTCGTCACCCTCGAGGCTGCAGCCGGCTCCGTCGAGCTCTTTCTCGAAGTGTTCCCGCGCCGGCCCACGTTGCTCGTCTTCGGCGGGGTGCACATCGCCATGGCGCTGACCCGGATGGCCAAGCCGCTCGGATTTCGCACCATCGTCGCGGACGGGAGAGAAGCCTTCCTCACCCGGGACCGTTTTCCGGACGCCGACGAGCTGATTCTGGGCTGGCCCGCGGACGTGTTCGAACGGGTCGGGCTCGACCGAGCCACCTGCGTCTGCCTCCTGACCCACGATCCGAAATTCGATGAGCCGGCGATTCAGCTCGCCCTGCGCTCACCAGCGTGTTATGTGGGCGCGATCGGCTCTCGCAAGACGCAGAAACTCCGGCGGGAGCAGCTCGCCGCGGCCGGATTCGGTGAAGCCGATATCGCCCGCCTCAAGGGCCCTATCGGGCTCAACCTGGGCGGCAGGACGCCGGAGGAGATCGCGCTCGCGATCCTGGCCGAGATTACGGCGGTCCGCTACGGGCGTGGAGGGGACGGTTCCCGGTAGCGCGAATCCACCAGGTGATTCGGCATGCGGACGCGGAGGGCGACCGCGTACTCCTCGTCCACCATCTCCACCACGATCATCCCGCGGCGGGCGAGCTCCATCCGAAGCGCGGGGAGCAGGGAGCCAACCCGATGAGCGCCGAAGATCCAGATGTATCGCCGCCCCGTCCCTCCCATGCGGTCCACTTCCCTCCGCGCCCAGAGAGGATCGGGGCTCCGGCGGGCCAAAGTGCCCGGCTCGCGATAGGAGAGCCCCGACCGCACCCCGATCAGCTCGAGCCGTCCGCTGCCATCGTACTGCAGCGCGCTCAAGGGGAATTCGGCTGCCGGTGCGACCAGGTCGTTCCGAGCGGCCGGCCCGGACGCCGCCCCGAGGCGCTCGAATAATTTCAGCCTCGTGGTGTCGGGGCGTCCCCAGTCGGTCGCGTAGTAGGCCCAAACCGGCAGGCCGGCGGACATGACATACACCGGCTCGTCGGCCGGCGCTTCCTGGATTCGGCGCGCCGTCGCCCGCCCTCCCCCCGACATCTGTGATGTGTGCGCATGTCGGACCACCCCGGCCGCTCCCCAACAGGCCACCAGCAGCACCCCGACCCCGGCTGCCTTCGGTGCTCCGAGGTGGGCGGCGCGGAGGCCTTCGACGATGAGCACCGCCACGACTACGAAGGTGCAGGGGGCGAGGAACAAGAGGAGTCGGTCGGCGATCGGGTACTTGTGCGCGACCGCCGCAACCACCAGTGCGACAAAGGGCACGCTTATCTGAAGCGCTGCGGCGATTCCCGCGCGGCGGATGAGGAGAGGTAAACCAGTCGCGACGACGACGAAGAGCCACCGCGGCCGGAGCCATTCCGGCGACGAAGGGAGCGGGGAGAGAACCGCATGCACGAGCCCGGAGATGCGTTTGGGCAAGTCGGCTGCCTTCGGGTCGAGAAAGGTCCCGCCCCAGTAACTGAGCATGTAGGGATCCGTGGCAGCGGAACGGTTCACGAGAACGTACGCGAGGGCGGCGCCAGCACCCCATGCGGCGACCAGCAGAACGAGACGCGTGCGCGCCTCGGGCGTGGCGCGCACGCGGGCATCGACCGCCAGCCCGGCAATCGCGCCCGCCATCACCAGTGGAGCCGGTGCGGACAGGAGCAGGCCGACCAATCCGGCGCTTGCGAGCGCCCACCATGCGGACGATCGCTCGGGAGCCGCCCGCGCGGATGCGGTCAGCAGCACGAGCGAAGCGCAAACCACGCCATCGAGGCCATAAGGCTTGAGCTCGGCCGAGTGGTAAATGAGCGGCACCGACACGACGGCCAGCGTTGCGGCGACCAGCCCGGCCTCTGGCCCGGCGAGGGCACGCGCCATTCGCCAGACCAGCCAGGGGAGGAGCAACCCGGCGAGGAATGGCACCACGCGAAGAGAATATTCCCCCATTCCGCCGATGGCGGTCACGCCCCTCACGGCGAGCTGGAACAGCGGAGGAGCGCTCTGTCCGTAGGGAAGCGGTGCAAGAACATCCGCGGCGGAGCCCCGGCCGATGCCGAGCGCCAGCATGGTTTCATCCAGCCAGAGCGGGCGTCCGCCGACATACTCGAGCAGGCGAAGGACGAAGCCGACCAGCAGGCCCCCCCAGACCCCGATTGCGAGAGCTCGTGACCGATCCCGGCTCACGGTGGCGATCGCAACCCGGAGAGTGGAACGACTCGCCGAACACTTCTGGGTGAGCGCATGCAGAAAACCCTGCCATGGAGGAAAAGGTACGGCACGGCCCGGCGTGTCCCAGGCGGCAAATTCCGGGCCCGGGGCGGTCTACCCGCCCACTTCCGCAATTTCCCGCGTCGCGCTAGCGTAGAGTCAGGCGCGACCTCGCGCCTGACCCCCAGACCGGACGCCCATGCCGTCCGGCCGATGCGGGGGTAAAGGGGATCGGTGTCCTCGAGGGGAAGGTGCCAGCTCCAGTCCACTCGCTTCTCGACCGCCGGGGAGCGTGGATGCGTGGGGTCCGCTTCCCGGCTCGAGAAGGAGAAAGGACCGTGACCGAGCGCAAGCATTTCAAGCAGCTCGTGCGTTCCCGCATGGGCAAGACCGGCGAGAGCTACTCGTCCGCGCGGCGGCAAATCATCCGGCAGGCCGCGGATTCCTCGACATCCACTCGCACTTCGCATCATTTTCCCGGCAGCATTCCGGTGCCGACGGCCCTGCGCGCACTGCTGTCGCACGCCGGCGTCCGGAATCCCCACACCAGGGCGCCCTTCAGCGAGGCGATGATCTTCGGCTTCGCTGGAGGCATCGGGGCGGGTGTGTTCGCCTTCCATTATGCCAAGGAGGATTTCTCTTCGTTCTATATCGCCGGGCGCCACGGCTGGCAGGACGACGCGCATTGGGGCCATACCGCGCTCAAGCGCCTCGGCCTCATCTTCACCGTGAAAGAATCCTCGGGGACCAAGCCGGGAGAAAAACAGCTCCGCGAGCTGCTCCAGGGCGGCCGGCCGGTGATGACCTGGGTCGACGCATCCGGCCTCCCCTACCGGGCGTTACCGGGCTCCCTCAGCGGAGGCGGTTATCACGTCATCACGGTATTGGGAATCGACGAGGCGGCAGGCATCGCCCTGGTCGGCGATCTGGCCGATGAGCCGATCCGGGTGCCGCTCGCACAACTGGCGACCGCCCGCGGGCGCATCAAGAAGTTCAAGAATCGGCTCCTCGCCATCGATCCCCCGAAGCAGCTTCCGGATCCGGCCACGCTGGTCCGCGGGAGCATTCGCGAGTGCGTGGAGGGGCTCACGAAGTGCAAGATGAAGAACTTCCGGCTGGACGCCTTCGCCGCCTGGGCCGAGAAACTGGAGGGCAGCAAGGCGGCGGATTCGTGGGAAAAGATTTTCCCGCCGGGTCCCCATCTTTATCAGGGACTTCGATCGATCACCGAGTACATCGAGTACTCCGGTACCGGGGGAGGACTTTGCCGCCCGATCTTCGCGGAGTTCCTGGAAGAATCGGCCGGCGCGCTGGGAGATAGCGGGTTAGGCGCGCTGGCCGAGCGGTACGCCGGACTGGGACGGGAGTGGACGGCCCTGGCCGAGGCGGCCCTTCCCGAAGCAATCCCGGTCTTCAAGGAGACCCGGGAGCTCCTGGCAAGAAAGTGGGAAGGACTGCACACGGAGGGCGCCGGCGCCGCGAAGACCATCGGGAACTGCTGGGCGTCGCTCGACGAGCATGCAGCGCGAATGACGCAGGCCTTCCCGCTCGATGCCACCGGGAGTGCCGCCCTCCGCCGCGAGCTCAAACAGCGGGTGACGGCGCTCCATGCCGGAGAGGTGGCCGCGCTCACCGCGCTGGCGGCGTGGCGCTGACCTAGGTGCCCCGCGGCTCGTCCGCGCTCGGCCCGTAACAGCCGGGAATCGCGACATCGTTGAGACGCAAGTACACGCCAAGCTGGGCGCGGTGGTGAATCATGTGGCTCATCACGAAGCTCTTCACCACCGCGATCCGGGGCATGGTAAAGATCGTCCTTCCGCCCGCCTTGAGCGTCCAGGGCACCACGAATTCGCTGTCGGGCGCCTTC
>Ga0210377_10001354_pt1 | contig 22414 bp, 18 predicted proteins | sample PLM4_65_b1redo_FD_155480 | JGI IMG/M metagenome (GOLD analysis project Ga0210377, IMG submission 155480) | Groundwater sediment microbial communities from an aquifer in East River, Colorado, USA - PLM4_65_b1 redo | ecosystem: Environmental > Terrestrial > Soil > Riparian zone | place: USA: East...
CAGTGCTCGACATAGAACACGTGCGAGACGCCGGGCCGCACGCTCTTGGGAAGCTTGACGAAGATCGCGGCGGAGAATCCGTTGCCGCCCGGCAGTATGCCCACGACACCCGGATGCCCCTGGTTGCGTATGGCGCGCACGCCGACGTCGAGGACGAACGCACGATCGGTCCGGTACTCCGTCGGCTCGCCGCACGCCTCCTCGGGCCGTTCCGGCAACTTGATTCGCCGTCTGCTGCGAACGGAGAGACCTGTCACCGACTTCTCAAGCGGCAGCCGCGTCTTGAAATTCGGGAAGAAGACCTGAACGCGAGTTCCGCGCGGGAGCGTCCCCGGGTTGATGCGGATATCGATCATCTCCTTTCGCCCGTACTTGGCGAAGTCGATGTAGTATGGCCCCGCGCCCTCATCGGAACCGCCCGATCCTGGCACCACATTGTCGACGTGAAGGTTCTTCAAGGTGACGTTGTTATCGGCATTGACCGCGGTTGCGATCGCCAGGGACGACGTGGAAACGGCATCCTGATCCGACCGGGCGACCGCGAGCATGCACGTGTGGTTCGGCGCGCCCGCGGGAACGAGCCAGCTCCAGGAGGCAACGCGCGGCTGCCCCGGATAGATAACATCGAGGGTGCGCGCCGCCCCCACCGGATGCCAGACCGACGTGTCGGACGGGTCGGTATTCGGGAAGGCGGTCCAGAAATCCGCCGGCAAGTTGGGCAGACCGCCACCCGCGTTGGCCCAGAAGGCACGCACTTGCACGTTTGTCGCCTGGTCGTTGCCGCGATTGTGCACCTGTACGTGCGCCCGCACCCAGGTGTCGCGCCGAGGATTGTCGTGCACCAGCTCTTCGAACTGGACATAGTCGATGTCCCGGCTCGGCGCCTGGTAGGCTCCGGTGACCGGATCCGGGGCGTCGATCTTGATGTCGGGGGACTGGTACCAGTAGACCGTCTCACCGGCATTGAACGGATGCTCCACGCCCGAGGGACCGGGGGTCGCGAGCCCTGTGTCGAGCACGTCGTCCCGCAGGTAGATGTCCGTGAGCGGGATGGCCACCGGGTCCACTGGCCGTTCCCAGATCGACCGTCCGTGCGTCGCCGCGCGCAGCAGGCGTCTAGGCGAGAAGAACTTGAGGTCCTGCACTGAGCAGTTAGGCAGCCCGTCGTCCCAGGGCGCCCACGCTCCGCCGCCGTTGGTCGAGCGGAAGATGCCGACGTCGCAGCCGATGTAGATGGTATCGGGATACGCTGGGTCAATGGCGATGGCGTTGACGGGATTCGCCTGCGCCAGCCCGGTGGACCGGTTCACCCACGTCGTGCCCCCATCGGTCGTTCGGAACACGTGATCGTTGGTGAACTCCCCAGCGCCTTCCGAGAAGATGAGGTTGCTCGTCGTAACGTAGACGATGCTCGCGTTGGTGGGGTGAATAGCGATGTCCGACACCTGCCCCGCGGGCAGGGGCGCCGAGGTGACGTCGGTCGCCGTCCAGGTCCCCATACTCTGCGTCACGCGGAACACGTTGCCGTTCTGCATCCCGACGTAGACGGTGTTGCTGTCCGACGGCGCGACCGCAATTGCGGTGATGTTGGTCGCCGCGCCGACCAGCGTGCCCGTGATGGCGGTCCACGCGTCACCGCTGTTGGTGGTGCGCCAGAGGCGCTCGTATCCGACAAAGAGCACGCGCGAATCGGACGGATCCATCTCGAACGGCGGATAAAACCAGTTGCTGTTGGTCGTGATCGTTCCCTTCTTGTCGACCCAGCTTCCGGCGGCGCCGGCAGTGTCACTGCGGAAGAGGGGGAAGGCCCAAAAGCGACTTTCAAACCATCGTCGCGTGTCGGTGGTGGCATTGATCGCGGCGTAGGCGCCGTCGCCGAGCGCGGAATGCTCCCACGCCGGGTGGCCGAGATAGCGCTGGGCGCCATTGTCCTGCGTGCCGCCCAGCATCACCGCATCCCACAGGGAGTGATTGGCGCAAATGAAATACTGCATCGTCGCCAGGTCTTTGTTGCGGTGGGTGTACGTGACACCGCCGTCCGTCGAATAGAAGGCGCCGCCGTCGTTACCGACAAACACGAGGTTGCCGTTGGTGGGATGAAACGCCACGGCGTGTTGGTCGGCGTGGATTCCCGGCGACCCGGTGCTAACGCGCGTCCAGGCGCCGCCGGCATTCGTGGTACGCCACAGACTCACTTCGCCGAACAGTACCGTGTTGGGATCGGTCGGGTGCACACCGAGCACCAGGTTGTAGCCAGCCTGCCCGACACCCGCCGGCGCGGCTGCGGTCACGGTCCATGTGGCACCGCCATCGGTCGTCCTGTAAATGCCGGTGAGCGCACTGCCATTCGCGAACGCCGCATACAGCGTATTCGCGTCGCTGGGCGCGCGCGCCAGTGCGACCCGCCCACCGGAGGCCGGCAGGCCCCCGCCCAAGGTCGCCCAGGTCGCGCCGCCGTCGGTGCTGTGGCGCACGCCGACCCCGAACCTGCCGATATACAACTCGGCGCCTCCGGGATTCGCCCAGTCGACCACCAAGTCGAAGCAGATGCCGGGTTCGATCTGCGTCCAGTTGACGCCTTCGTCGGTGGACTCGTACACGCCAATGTCCGTTGCGGCGTAGAGGTGCTGGTTGTCCGCAGGATCGACGGCAATCGCGGAGAAGGCCGCCCGCGCAAACGTTGCCGTGCCGCGCACCGCCCACGTGTCGCCGCTGTCGGTCGACAACAGCATGCCCGCGCCGTAGTAACTGTCGCTGTTGTTCGGTTCGCCGGTGCCAGCGAGAATGCGCACCGACTTTCCACCCACGGGGTCGGACGGGTCCACCGTGACGCAGCCGATGGCCAGAGAGGCGGCGTAGTCGCTCTTGGGACGCCAGTTCAAGCCACCATCGGTCGACTTCCACACACCGCCCTGAGCCGCGCCCGCGTAGACGATGTTCGTGTCGAGCGTGTCGTAGGCGATGCTCGTGATTCTCCCCGAAATGGGAGCCGTGGCGAACGTGGTCGCGGTGGTACTGAAGACCTGACCGCGCCGCACCACCGACGGCCCGATGCAGTACCAGTTGACTCCGGGCGACACCGGTGGCCCCGGCTGGTCGGGATCAAACTTGCGGCCAGCGGCTCGCATGGCATCACGGTGGGCGAGCGAGCGAAGGCGACTCCCCGGTCGACGATTCACGCCGTCTGGAAATCGCTCTTTCAGGAAATGCTCGCGGCGACGGAACCACCGGTACGTGGGTCGACCGTCCTTTCCGGCCTCGGGCACCGCCTCGAGCACGAATTCCGTCGATTGCTGCACCCGGCGTCCGCGGATCTTCTGAACGGCCACGACACGATGCCGACCGGCCTGCAGGCCGGGAATGTTGAGCAGTACGAGAAACTCGCCGGCGACAGACCGAACAACGGCGCCCGAGGCTTCGCCGCGGAGCACCATCGCGGGGACCACCGGCCGCTCACCGTCGAGAAGAAAGGCGACCGGACACGGACTCCAGCCCGTGCCGATCACCTGGATCTTGTACGGGAAAAGGTAGGTTTCAGGGCTCGCCTTCAGCGACGGCGACCGATCATTATCCGACGGGGTGCGCGTGGACCGTGTGGCCATAAAATCTCCTCCCTAATAGCATACTCACAGTGTGCTCGCACACTCTCCTTGATTCAGTACCTATCGAGTCCAAGAAGCGCTCATTCAAGCCGCCCAACACCTCCCTTGAGCGGCCGAGGGACCCGCGCCAGCGGGACCCGAGGTCAGCTCGAAGGGCTTGTTGGGCAAGTTCACTTTTCCCCCGCCAGTACTCTAGGCGCGCATGCGGGTTTTCAGAAACTTGTTTACACAAGTCTTTGTGCTTGACTTGCACTATCGACAGGTTCGCGTAGTCTCGATGTATCAGATTGGCTTGCTCTTCCAACGCGAGTTGAAAGCGAGCCAAAACAGTTTCGTCTTTGTTGTACTTTCGCGCGTCTTCCAAAAGAGCGTCAGAAACTTGTTGAAGCATTTCAGACGCCTTCTTGTCACCGGTTCTTTTCGCGCCCTCGGCTCCTATATTGAAGTAAGCGGCACAAATAACCAACTCATGGCTGAAGTTGTTTTTCGCACGTTCTTCGTCGTATGCGTTTACGGCCGACAACGGCCGACAACCGACTACTGCTATTAACGCAAGCAAGAGTCTTCGCATGGTGCGCCCGTTATTTTTACGCCCAACACGCTAGCTGAGCAGGTCAAACACTCCGCGATGCTCCACTATCTTGCCGCTCGCACAACGGAAGAAGTGAACCTCCTTCCATCGCATGTTCGTGCCAGAAGGTTAGATGCCGAAGAACGGCGTGCCCGAGCCTCAGTCCGTCCTAACTTTCCCCATCCGAGCTTTCTTCACTCAGACGGGTACAATAATCAAACCAATCAACCAGTCCCTCATTGCCCTGTAGCCGGGCGAGCGCACCACCAATAAGCGCTTGGAGGTCCAGCAAATTGTGCTGTTTGTAGTATGCCAGTTGTTCGCGCGACAACGTTTCGATCGATGCAATATCAAAACACGAGTTAAAGTCATAGGCGATTGGCTTGAGAGTGCCGGTTTCGGTGATTACCAAAGGATTGACCAAGTCAGCCAGAAGCCGGTCTGCCGGATCGTCCGTCCCCTGTTGATCACAGGTTGCTAGCAATGCCGCATAGGCCTCACGTTGTTGCCATAGCCTCCGCGCAGGAGCCAAATCGCAGTGCACCTGCACTTGGTCTGTCAGTTCCTCTTGTAGAGCCAACACAACTAGGTATAGCCGCGCTTGATCCGCCGAAGTGAAGGAGGAAGTGTCCGCCATTGTTCGCGCCCGTCCGGCAAGCGCCACAGGTCGTACCTGTAGTGCTTTCGCTCCCAAGCCCACCAGATGGTCAGCAAGGTCGGGCAGGTCGGGGATCGTCTCACGAGTCAGCGATATAGCAGCCGCGACGGGTCGCCCGTTATCTGCCAGCCGCGCAAGAGCGGCACTGGCACGCTCAAATGCATCCGCTCGCCCACGTAGGCGGTTGTGGGTCGCTGCAGGCCCATCAAAGCTGATCGCAATACCGTCGAGTCGCGACGCCACGTCATCCACCCGCTTGGTTGTGAGACCATTGGTGATCAATGTAACTCGAAAGCCGTTCGCGTGCGCCTGGTCAACCAAAGGCAGCAACGGTGCGTACATTAATGGCTCACCGCCAGAGATGCTGATTAAATTATAGCCTTCAGCTTTGAGCAACGGCAACGCGTGCTGAAGCGGATCCAAATCTATAGCAGTTTTCTGCTGCGGGCCCGACTCGGAATAACAATGCAAACAGGCGAGGTTGCACAGCCGCGTCGGATGCAGATGTACGATGCGATCCGGCAAAAAGCCGGATCGCATTTCTGTGTGTGTCAATGTTGCCCGCATCAGCGACCCAGGCCACCACCTCCGCCGCGCCCTTCAAGTTCATCGACGGTAAAACTGACGCGAACATGGAAGCGATCCCAGTCAATAATACCGTAGGGAAACACTTCAAGCCGCGCGACATCAAGCTTGGAAAAAATACCATCCAGTTTGGGAATCCTATCCGTGTAATAATCAATACAGATGCCATAAATGCAGACATCGAACTTCTTGATCTCCAAGCCATCAATCAGGACACGGTCTGCGAGTTTGGCTATGACATCATCATTGAGTTTGAAATTTGCCAGCCGCTTGGACAGTCGCTGAGATAAATTTTTACCAGTCAATTGAGTGGTAGCCATGATCTCTCCTTCTTTTAAGTGACTTTGACAATTTTGCCTTCACTCTCTCTTTGCTCCCCTGAGCTTTACGGGCTTGTGACCGTTATCTGATGGCACCAATACCACCAGGTAGCTAGATTAAGGCATCGAGCCCAACGCCCAGCGCTGAGAGGCGCGCTATTTTCGCGTCCTGTGGCTGGCGAATTGTAATTCGCCAGCCACACGGTATCGATTGCAGTAAGTATGCCGTGATGGTGTGATCGAGGAAGAGTTTGTCTCGGCGCGGCGAACCGTGCTGATCTTCCCAATATTTCCAGACGAATTGTCCTGGGAATGACTGGAACAGGAGTGACCCGGAGAGGCCCTTACTGACCTGCCGCGTTATCTATTCAGATAACACGGGTAATCTGATGAGATACACTATGGATTGCAGCGTGTCCCTGGCGAATTGGCAATCACGCCGCCATCGGTGCCTGGAGCAGCCTACGACAGTGCCGCGTCCTCCGACGATGAGCGAGGCCCGCTTGACCAAGAAGCGGCTCACCAAATACATCAGACGGCGTGTGACCAGCGTGGCACGTTCAGGCTGGCGCTGAGTCACCGTCATTCGGGGTCGAAGTCGTTCGGCATGGTTATCCCGTATGGGGCTATTTCTATGACATTGTCGGGAAAACTTGGCACCAACCTGGCACCAAACCGCAACAGCGAGATGGCCTCGATCTCATAACAGATTGGATTTGTGGAGGAAAATGGAGCCGGCGGTCGGGATTGAACCGACGACCTGCTGATTACGAATCAGCTGCTCTACCACTGAGCTACGCCGGCGTGGGCGATTACTGGAGGGGGAGTACTGTAGCGGAACCGGATGGTGAAGTCAACGCGCGCTCGGCGGGCGCGCCGGTTGGGGCTCCATTGTTTGGAGACCCGGGGCTCGCCGGCTGTGACACGCCGTCGTCCCGACGGGCGTTCATCGCCACTTTGGGAAGGACGAGGGTCCGGACTCGGCCGCTCGGGCCGAGGGAATCAACCGGTGTGCCATTGAGTGCCACTGAGACACCGCCCGCGTTCCCCACCGTTAGACGAAACTCGCGTTTGGCCGTCCACGTCACGCGCTCTCCGGGTTGGAGCAACGCTTCCTTCTGCTGGAAACCGTCGATGGTCACCTGCACCCAACTCGTCTCGGTCGCCGCAATCGTCAATTGCTGGAGGTGGGCCGCGTCGATTGGAACTGACTGCGGCACGCCTGACGGTTCACTGCCCGGCGGGAAGACCGGGACCTCTTGGTCTGGCGCGATGGGCGTGGGAATCTGGAGCGGGATCGGGAGCCGCTCTGAAGGACCGGCCGGAGGGAGATCGGACGGCACGACGCGGCCGGGCACGGAAATCGAGGTGGGGTGTTCCGGCTCCACCGGCGGGGCGAGCACCACCAGTCCCGAGATGACCATCACCAACCCGGCGATCGTCATCCCCACCAACGTCAGATTGCGTCGCCAGAAAGACAAGGGCATCACGCGCTGTTCGACGCGGCCGATCGGGTTCGCGTCCTGGGCGATCTGAAAGTACTGCGCGGCGAACCGCTGGTACCGCACCAACACCTCCTGCTCGTCCAGTCCCAGACAGCGGGCATAGGCGCGGAGAAACCCTTTGACCGTCACCTCGACCGGAAGCGCCGGGTAATCATCGTGCTCCAGCGCCTGAAGCGTCTGCAGGCGGATCCTGGTACGGGCCGCAAGTTCTTCGAGGCTCATTCCCCGCTGCATCCGGCATTCCTTTAAGTACTGGCCGAGGCTATCCATGTGCTCCCTCTCCCAATCTCAGCGCTTCGGCTGAGCCATCTGTGTCCTGGCTTCTTCCGCCCACCGACTGTCGGGCGCCAACTCGATGACCTTTTGATAGGACTCGCGCGCGTCTTTGTTCATTCCACCACGCGCGTACGCCTTGGCGAGGTACAGGTGCGCCTCGGGGGCGTTCGGAACCTGCTGGGCCGCCAGGCGAAACACCTCGATGGCCTCCTTGACGGCTCCCCGATCGAGATACAGCTTCCCCGCCTCGTACGCCGCCAGGGCGTACGGCTGTTTGGGATTGATGCGGACCGCGAGGACAAACGCCTGCAGGGCGTCGTCCGTGAGCCCTTTTTTCAGATACACCCTCCCCTTGTTATAGTGCGCGAATTCTGGGGTGGCGTATTGTGGAAGGCTGAGCGCGTGGTCGAACTGCTGCAGTGCGAGATCGGTCCGCCCTTGCGCGTCATAGACCATGCCCAGGTAGTTCCAGGCTTTGGGATCGCGGTCGTCGATCTTGAGGACCCGCTTGAGCTCCCGCTCGGCCTCCGCGAAATTTTGCTGGAGGAAGTAGACGTGCGCCAGGGCGTAATGCGTGTCTCGATCGCCGGGATTTTTCTCCACGGCCTTTTGAAACTCGACGAACGCCGGCTGGAGCTGTTGATCGATCAGAAACGAATATCCCAATTTGTAGTGGGCCTCGGCCTGTTTGAGGTCGGCTTTATGCGCGCAACCGAGAACCAGTATAGCAGACGCGAGCGCCGGGAGAAACCATCCCGGCACGCCGAAGGACTCGGGGACCCTCCTATCAGGGCCAGAGGAGCACACCGCTGTTGACATGGGGGTTCCTCCTAAAGGGCCAAACGGCATGGGGTGTCTACGCATCGACATCCTCGAAAAACGTCAAGTGTTTGAATTCGCGATACCGATGCTGGATGTCGAGCCGGGTCAGCGTCTTGAACCGGTCCAGGCTGAAGGCCTCCACGCAGAACGAGGCCAGCACGCTCCCGAAGATCACCGCCTTGCAGAGGTTGGCACGATCCAGCGACGGGTGCTTGGCGAGATGGCCAAGAAACCCTCCCGCGAAACTGTCGCCGGCGCCGGTCGGATCGAACACGTGTTCCAGGGGAAACGCCGGCGCGGCAAACACCTGCGAACCGGAAAACAAGAGCGCGCCATACTCTCCCCGCTTGATGATCACGGTCTGGGGCCCCAGCCCCATGATCGCGCGGCTGGCTTTGACGAGGTTGACCTCGCCCGCCAGCTGGCGGGCCTCCCCGTCGTTGATGATCAAGATGTCGACTTCCTTGAGGGTACGCTCGAGGTCGGGTTTCTTCCCCGAGATCCAGAAATTCATCGTGTCGCACGCCACGATCTTCGGGCGCCGAACCTGGCCGAGCACGTCCCGCTGGAGCGTGGGGTCGATGTTGGCGAGAAACACCAGTGAAGGATTCCGGTACGCCTCCGGCACGCGCGGCGCAAATCGCTCGAACACGTTGAGCTGGGTCTCGAGGGTCTTCGCCTCGTTGAGCTGATAACTGTATTCTCCCCGCCACCGGAAGGTCTTGCCCCGACCCGTTTCGATGCCCGCCACGTCCACCCCTCGGCCTCGCAGAAAGTCGAGGTGCTCCGGGGGGAAATCCTCGCCGATCGTCGCCACGACGTTCACCGAGGTGAAATAGGATGCCGCCACCGAAAAAAAGGTGGCCGATCCGCCCAAGACATCGGTTGCTTCGCCGAACGGCGTCTTGACCGAATCCAACGCCACTGAACCGACCACCAAGAGACTCATGCTCCACACTCCTTGTCGCTGGTCCTCCCCGCCTCGCCGGGGCGCGGGAAGACACTGATCAGATTGGTCGCCGCCATCACCAACACGTCGTCGAGACGAACCTCCTCGCTCGCCGTCTCCTCAACCGCCTCCGTTTCTCCCTCACCGGTCCACACGACGGCCCCGCAGTAGCTATCCCACACATCGCCGCGGAGTCGGATGCGCTGCACGCGTTCCGTGCCGCGCCGCGCCGGTTGCAGCCCGGGCGTGACGAACGTCGAGGGAGGGGACGCGATGTCCCGCGTGGTGCGCTCGTATTGGATGATCGTCGTCGCCAAGAAGTACCGAACTTCTTGGAGCGCGGCGATCCGGCGCAGCACCGCCGCGTCGATCGCGCCCCGTTCTTCGTATCCCCGGATGAGTCGTTGCAGATCGCCCGTCATCCCGGCCTGGCGAACCCGCGCGAGCGTCTCGCTCCGCGAAACCACCTTGACCTTGACCAGGCGGCGCTCGGCGGCCTGATCGATCACGAACGCGACGTCCTCGCGGATACCCTCCGTCGCCACCCGCGACGTCACCATGAGGATCGACACCCCCCCCGCCTTCAATCGAGCGTAGTCGAATTGGGGGGCCCGGTACAGTTCACGCTCGTCGTGCGCGATCGAAGGCCCGAGCGTCGCCGCGCATCCCGCGGTCGCGCACGCCCACAGGGCGAGCCCCGCGAGCGGCAGCCCCTTGAAGCTCCCTGCAGCAAGCTGCAGGGAATCTTCGAAGTGCAAGGAAGTAAAGAAGCACAATTTCCATTTTGCTCGCATACCCCGCAACAAGCTGCGGGGTATGCGCTCACAATGCACTTTCATGTCGTCCGCCGCGACAACAGGACCTTCACACGCGTCTTCGCGCGCGCGGACACGGAGGTTGGCGCGGTGATCACGGCGTGGCGCAAGGCCTCCCCGCACCCGCACGCCCGGTCCTGGGGCAGAGCGGGGATCGTCGCGCCGAGAACGCGCTTGGCCTTGGCCACGTTCTCGTGGAGAATCTTCACCACCGCCTCGACCGTCACCGACGCTTCTTCCTGGTGCCAGCAATCGTAGTCGGTCACCAACGCCAGTGTGGCGTAACAGATCTCCGCTTCCCGCGCGAGCTTCGCCTCGGTGGCGTTCGTCATCCCGATCACATCCACCCCCCACTGGCGGTAAATCAACGATTCGGCCCGTGACGAGAATTGCGGCCCCTCCATGCAGAGGTAGGTCCCTCCGCGATGGACGGTAAGGCCCAGGCGGCGGCAGGCCACATCCAGCGACGCCGTCAGCACGGGGCAGACCGGATCGGCGAACGCCACATGGGCGACGATACCGTCCTCGAAAAACGTCGATCGGCGGCCCTTCGTGTGGTCGTAGAACTGATCGGGGACGACGAGATCACCCGGGTGAATCGCCTCCTTCATGCTGCCCACCGCGCTCACCGAGAGAATCCGCTCGACCCCGAGCTGCTTCATCGCATGAATGTTGGCGCGATAGTTGATCTGCGAGGGAGACCACCGATGGCCGATCCCATGCCGGGCCAGAAAGGCGACATCCATGCCGTGCAGGGAACCCAGCGTCAACGGCCCGGACGGGGCGCCGAACGGCGTGCGCACGGTGACCGCTCGCTCGGTCTTGAAGCCATCCATCTCGTAGAGGCCGCTCCCGCCGATGAGGCCGATGACGGCGCGGGGCGCCTTCGTGGTCTTGGAGATCTTGGATGTCTTCGAATTCTTTGGTCTGGCCACCTGTTATCTCCGATTGAAGCTCCCTGCAGCAAGCTGCAGGGAATCTTCGAAGTGAAGTGAAGAGGCACGATTTAGATTCGCTCGCATTCCCCACGGCAAGCTGCGGGGAATGCGAGCGCTTGCACTTTCGGGGCAACGGCCTCGGAGTCCTCCACGCAGGCCGTCAGCCGTTCGAGGGTGTCATCGAGGCCGGCATCCGCGTCGAGGTCGATCCACCGGAGGTCCGGCACGGCGCCGAACCACGTCATTTGGCGTTTGGCATACCGGCGCGTGTCGCGCTTGACCAGCCGGATCGCCTCGTCCATCGCCCAGCGCCCGGCGAGCGCGCCGACGATCTGGCGGTAGCCCACCGCGCGCATCGCCGGCGCGTCGTCGCCCCATCCGCGCCGCACGAGCCCCTCCACTTCGTCGATCAGGCCGTCCGCCACCATCGCATCGACCCGCGCGTCGATGCGCCGGAACAAGTCGTCGCGGCGGCGGCGCAACCCGACCATCACCACCGGATAGCGGGGCGAGCGAAACCCGTGCGCGGTCTGCAGCGCGGACAAGGGGACCCCGGTCAACACCTGCACCTCAACGGCCCTGAGCACTTTGGAGCGATCATTCGGGTGAATCGCGGCTGCCGCGACGGGATCGATCTCGGTCAGCCGCCGATAGAGCGAACCCGGGACCTCGCGCTCCCGCGCGAGCCACTCCGCGCGAACGCGCTCGTCGGCCTGCGGTCCGGTGCACAAGCCCCCCACGAGGGCCCGCAGGTACAGGCCCGTTCCCCCGACGACAAGCGCTCGCACCCCCCGCGCGTGCAGCGCGTCGAGACACGCCGTGGCCTCCCGTTCGTACCGGCCCGCACTGTAGGGTTCGTCGGGATCAACCAGATCCAGCAGGTGATGCGGCACGCGGCGCCGATCGGCCGGGCTCGGCTTGGCGGTCCCAATGTCCAGCCCGCGATACACCTGGCGGGAATCGGCACAGACGATCTCAGCGCCCACGCGCTCCGCGAACGCCAGCGCCACCTCGCTCTTGCCCACACCCGTCGGACCGACGAGGCAGAACAGCGGCTCCCTCACTATCCGCGCCTCCCGAAGGCGCGCTCCAGATCATAGAGCGTCCAGGTGAGGGCGACCGGACGGCCGTGCGGGCAGGTGGCGTTGCGGGGCGTCGCCACGACGTCCCGCAGCAGCGTGGTCATCGCCTCCACCTCCAATCGCTGGTGGGCTTTGACCGCTGCGTGGCACGCGAGGGTCGCGAGCATCCGGTGCGGCGGATCGGGCGACTCCATCGCGTCGTCGGCGATCAACGCGTCCACCATCGCCCAGACCAGCGCGCGCCAGTCGGTCTGGCTCAGCGACGCGGGCACCGCCCGGATGACGACACTCGCCGACCCGAACGGCTCGATCTCCACCCCCACATCTCGCAACAGATCCAAGCGCTCCAGAATGGCGCACGCCTGGTCGGGGGGATACTCGTAGGTCTCGGGCACGAGCAGGGATTGCGTCTCGCGTCGGCCCGCCGCGTAGTCGGCCAGCATCCGCTCGTACAACACGCGTTCGTGGGCGGCGTGTTGGTCGATGATCCGCAGGTCGCCGTCGACCTCGGCCACTAAGTAGGTCCGATCGAACTGGCCCAGAAAGCGAATGGTGGGGCCGACGGGGAGCGCCGCCGTGTCCACGCCGCGGCTCTCGTTCACGATCACGCCGACGTATGCGGGCGGCGCCTCCCGAACGGTCCCGGCGCCGGCCGTCGCCGGCAGAGCGACCGGCGTCTCGCGCGCGCGGCCAATCTCCGATCGGGATACCGCCTCCCCCAGCGCCTCCGCCAGCGCGCGGGATACGTCGTCCGGCCGCGCGAACCGAACCTCGCGCTTGGCCGGGTGCACGTTCACGTCGACCTCGGACGGAGGCACTCGGACGAACACCACCGCGATGGGGTGCCGGCCGGTCATCAGGCGCGTCGCGTAGGCCTGGTCCACCGCCCGCAGAAAGAGCGGGTGGCGAACCGGCCGGCCGTTGACGAACCATTCCTGGCCCCGCCGCGTCGCCCGCGCGATGTCGGGCTCCGAACACCACCCCGTCACCTCGACGCCACCCCGCCGGAGACTGATCGGCATCAATCGCTCGTCGACCAGATTCCGACCATAGACCTGGGCCAGTCGCTCGGCCGGGTTCGCCGCGGGAGGATACTCGATGACCGCGCGTCCCTCGTGGCGCAACGTGAACCCCACGTCCGGCCTGGCGAGCGCGTGCTGCTGAAGCACGGAGCAGATGTGGCTCAACTCGGTCGACGTGGATTTAAGAAACTTCTTGCGAGCGGGCGTATGGACGAAGAGATCGGTCACGTCGATCGTCGTCCCGGGACGGGCGGCGCATGGCGCGATCCGATCGAGCCGCCCGCCGTCGAGGTGGACCTCCGAGCCCTCGGCCGTTCCGGCTCTCGCGCTGACGGCCCGCACGCGCGACACCGCGGCGACGCTCGGGAGCGCCTCGCCGCGGAAACCCAGCGTCGCGAGGCGATCGAAATCGGCCAGGTCCGTGATCTTGCTGGTCGCGTGGCGCTGGAACGCCAGGGCCAGATCGCCGGGGCTCATCCCCTCCCCGTCATCGGAGACCGTGATCGACCACGACTCGCGGCTGCCCAGCGCCACGTCGACCCGGGTGGCGCCCGCGTCAAGCGCGTTTTCCACCAGCTCCTTCACGACCGAGGCGGGGCGCTCGATCACCTCCCCGGCGGCGATGCGATTGATCAGGGCATCGGGCAGCAAACGGATCCGTCCGGTCGAAACCGGCGGAGGCGCGAGGGACTCGATGAACGAGGGGAGAGACACTTAGCCGTCAAGCACTCCGTGGCCACAGCGCGGCGCTCGACCGGGTCCGTGACCGGAGCCGTACATCGGCGCGTCGACGGCTTGAACCCCGCTACCGGAGTTCGGCCAGCTTTTCTTTCGCGAGATTGACCTCGCCGGCATGGGGAAACTCTTCGAGAACGCGCCTGAGCGCGCCCCGAGCCTTGGTCTTATCGCCGGCCGCCGCATACGCGAACCCTTCCTTCAGGAGGGCGCCCGGCAATTTCTCGTTCTTGGGATATTGCGCGATGAGGCGCTCGTACTGCTCGATCGCCTGGGGAAACTGCTTGGTTTGGTAGTAACTTTCTCCCAACCAGTAGAGGGCGTGCGGCACCAGGATCGAACTCGAATACTGCTGGAGGAACCCCACGAAGCCCTGGATCGCGAGCTCGTAGCTCCCCTTCACGTAATCGTTATAGGCCAGGTTATACGCTTCCACCGGGCTCAAACCGCCCAGCGGAGTTCGTCCCGGCAGCACGACCCGATCTTGCGCGGGCGCCGACCCCGTGGCCGTCTCGGAGCCGGTTGCGGGTGGGGCGACCGTCGCCTGGCCGGATCCTCGTCGTTCCTGCTCGGTCAGGCGCGCGTCCAACGTGTCCAGCCGCGCCAACACTTGATTGAACCGATACGATTGATCGTCCCCGCTCTTGGCCACGTCGGAGAGCGTGTGCGCCTGTTCCTCGAGCCGCCCCTGGATGGCCTGGAGGTCCGCCGCCAACTGATCGAGTCGGACCACCAGATCCACCTGGTTACGCTGGCCGCTGGTGGACCGGTCCACGGAGGCCTTCTCGATCGTGGTCAGGCGCTGCGCAACGTGCTCGGTCTTTCCGCGAAGCAACTCGAGGTCGGTCTGCACGTCGACCAGCGCGACCTGGGTGGCGCAGCCGGCCAGGGTCAACAGACCAAACCCCAGCAGCGCGCCGTGCGGATTACCGTACCGCAAAATGGGCCCGCCGATTCTTTTGCCAGCACGAGTCCTGATGGTCGCGGCACACCGGCTGCTCTTCTCCATACGTGACGGCGGACAGCTTCGCCGACGTCACGCCCAACGCCACCAGCACGCGCTTGACCGCCTGCGCGCGCCGCTCGCCGAGCGCCAGATTGTATTCGTTGGTTCCGCGCTCGTCGGCGTGACCCTCAACGGTCACGGCGCTGTTGGGGCGGCCGATGAGCCACTTCGCATTCTGTTCCAGGCTCGCCCGCGCCGCGGGAGTGAGCTCCGAGCGATCGAACTCAAAGTACACGTCGGCAAGCCCGGAGACCTTCGTCTCCGTCGGCAACGCCTCGGGCTGGCGCTCTTCCGCCCCCATCGGAGGCGGGGAGATCTCTTCCACCGACGGCGCGACGGCCTGAGGCCGCTCGTCACCAAACGTCGCCGTTTGCGTCGCTGTTTTGGGCGTCTTGGGACATCCGGACATCGTGAACGCAACAGCCGTCAACCCCACGACAGCCGCCACCAACCCTGTGTGTACTTGCCTCATGCGCTCCTCCTCTTTCGGGACAACCGGCCGTCGATCGGTGCCGCAGCCACCGTGCTGGCGGACGCCATCGCTCACAATCCGAATGTGGCGGCAAACGGCGTTGAGCATACAAAGATCATCGGCAAAATGCAAGGTGCGCACGGGGCGATCACGGTGAGGTGCTGCGCCACCCAAGATGGAACCTGCGGCACCATTTGACACTCGGCGCGGTGCGGGGTGTTGTGCCACCCGCGTGGAGCCTGCGGCCTCATTCTGCAATCCACGCCCTCGGCACGGTGCGGGTTGCTGCGCCACCCGAGATGAAGCCTGCGGCACTCTTTTCATTCCGCGCCCTCGGCGCGGTGGGGTTGACGTCGGGACCGACGACATGGTACGCTCCGGCGCGTTGCGAGGATACATTAATTTGGGATACCTTCTTCGACTCGGACTTGGCATCGGTTCGCTGATCGCGTGGGGACTGGCCGAGGCATCGGCTGGCGCCGCGCCCCTCCCCGCGCTGGAACGCCTCGCGCCCGACGTGTACGTGTACACGGGCCAGGACGGGGACGCGAACGCGGGGGTGGTGGTCGGGGACGAGGGGGTGGTCGTCATCGACAGCAGCCCGACCCCCGAGACCGCCCGCCGGCTCGCGCAAGAGATCAAGCGCCTCACCCCCAAGCCGATCCTCTACGTCGTCTTCACCCACTTCCACGGCGATCACACGCTCTCGGTTCATGAACTGGCGCCCACCAAAGGCATCATCGCCCACGTCTACACGAAGGAATACCTCAGCGCGCACGGCGCGGAGCACCTGAAGGACTACCGCGCACGGCTGGGCGAGGCGGGCACCCAAGGCGCGAAGGTCACCCTGCCCACGATCACGTTCCCCGACATGTACAGCATCCCCCTGGGCAAGCACCACATCCTGTTGTTCTACCAGGGGCGGGGCCACACGCGGGGCGACATCGTCGCCTACCTGCCCACGGCGCACGTGCTGTTCACCGGCGACCTCGCGTACGCCGGGCGCCTGCCGTGGATGGGTGACGGTTACGCCAAGGAGTGGCAGCAGACATTGGACCGCCTGGCCGTCCTGCCCGTGACGACGATCGTGCCCGGCCACGGCAAGCACGGCGGAATGCCCGTGCTGAAGACATTCCGCGAATATCTGACCGACCTCTACTCAGCGGTGTTCGTCACATGGATGATCAAGCGCCCGATCCAGGCGGCGAAGCAAGAAGTGCAGTTGCCGAAGTACGAGAGCTGGCTCAAATACAAAGAGTGGTTGCCCGCCAACGTGGAGCGCGTCTACCAAGAGCTCGACGCCGAGGCCGAAGGCGCCCCGTCATTCGAGACGATGCCGGCCCCACAATAGGGGCACGGCTGCATCACAGAATCGCCGCATTGGCTGGGGCACGGCATGCCGTGCCCCTACACAGACACAGGGTAACCAACAACCACAACGGCAGGAAAAGCGTCGCAAGTCGTTTGGTCGGGGCACCCATGCCGTGCCCCCGCCCCTGGTCCACGCGTGACCGACAACCGCGACAGGCACCACCGCCGCTCCCTCCGCTTGGCGGCCTACAATTACGCCGCGCCCGGCGCGTATTTCATCACCCTGTGTTCGTGGAACCGTGCCTGCCTGTTCGGCGAAATCGTCGGTGGCGAAATGCGGGTCAATGAATTTGGGCGCGTCACCAGCGCGTGCTGGGACGCCATCCCCCGTCATTTCGACGCCGTGACGGTCGACGCGTTCGTGGTCATGCCGAACCACGTGCATGGGGTCGTGTTCATTGGGGGCCAGGATCACATCATTGCGAATGCCCAACAATTCGGGCGCCCCGCTGCCGGCTCGCTATCGACGATCGTCCGGTCATTGAAGCTCCCTGCAGCAAGCTGCAGGGAATCTTCGAAGTGCACGGAAGCGAAGAGGCACGATTTCCATTTTGCTCGCTTACCCCGCAGCAAGCTGCGGGGAATGCGCTCGCAATGCACTTTTAAATCCGCCGTGACCAAACGTGTCAACGAACTGCGCAACACCCCGGCCCTCCCCATTTGGCAACGCAACTATTACGAACACGTCATCCGCAACGACGACGAACTGACCCGCATCCGGGAATACATCGCCAACAATCCCTTGGCGTGGGAGTTGGACCGCGAAAACCCGCAGGGCCGGCCGACACCGGCCCAGGAGGCGTGGCAGGTGTAGCCGCCACCGCGTATGCCGGCATCCATCCCCTCGGCAATTGTAGGGGCACGGCATGCCGTGCCCCTACCCCGGCACATACGTGACCGACGACCACGTTCGCAGGCCCTCCCACCGCAAGTCGGAGACCACGATTCATCGTCGCCATGGCTGCCTCGTCAGCATGGTCGCATAGGTAGGGGCACGGCATGCCGTGCCCCCGCCCTGGCACAGGCGTGACCGACCACCACGATCGCAGGACCCCCGCCGCAATTCGAACACCACGATTCATCACCAGCATAGTTGCCTCGTCAGCATGGCGCATTGGTAGGGGCACGGCATGCCGTGCCCCTACAGGGCGGCGAAGATGCAGTGCGCCGATATCTGATCGCTCTGGGAGCTCTTTATAGAGAGAGCACTTGCTTCACACCCCGTTAGACTCTCCCAACTCCTTCCTACTCCAACTCACTGAGTCCCATCCCGGCAAAGGTTTTCCTGTATAGCGTAATTTGGCTGGAATAGGCCTGAATAGGGCTGAGAGTGGTGGGATTGAGCACAATTCGAGCACAGCCGACTCGTATAATCCTTATCTGGAATACTGTCGTGTTTTATAAAGATCGCGTCATTTTGACGCAATCCTTTTTTATCCAGACCACAAAGACAGGGGATTTCGGAAACCGAATAGGTGAGTTGTCGTCTTTGGGGACGGAAAGCGACACGCCGGCGCGCGGGGGGAAGCGCCAGAGAGCATTGACAACGCTTTTCGCTCGTGGTGGGATCGTCGCTATTCTGAGAGAAGTCCAGCCGTGCTGAGCAAGGAGACGGTTCGGTGCCGCCTAGAGAGCGTATGGCTGGCTAACCCGTGCGTGCAGGCGACGGCGTACTTCGCGAAGGATGCGCTGCGAAGTACGCCGTCGCTTTTTTTAAGATCGCGCACTCCAGCTTGAGCCGGGCGTTCTCTGCCCGCAGGCGTGACAGCTCCATCTGCTCCGGAGTGATCGCTTTAGCCCCGGCCGGATTCAGCTTGCCCGCCTTGGAAAAGTAGCCTGTCCCCTGGCCGCGGGTCCGACGTCGCTCAGACCGGCTTCAGCCGGCGGCCCAGTTCGATCAGCAAGGCCGCGCCGTCGCCACGCCAGGCGCTGCCGTGCATGCACGCCAATGTCGTCGGCTTGGCTTCGGCGAGACGCGCAAGCAGGGGCCGCACCGACGGACCATGGGCGAAGTAGTCCATCTCGACTCGGAAGGCCTCGCTCGGATCGAGAATATCCGATTCGGTCAGCGCGGGCGTGCGGTGCCCCGGTTGCGTGAAGAGATCCCCGCACAGAAGCGTCCCCGTCGTCTCCTCGAAGGCCGCGCCGCATTCCCACGCATGGGGCAGATGCGGCGTGTCGAACCACCGGACCCGCCGCCGACCCAGGCTCAAGACCTCGCCGTCGGCCAGGGCCTTGGGCGGCCGGTCGGCCAGATCGTTGATCGAGACCATCGCGGCCACCTGTCCGCAGACCGGCACGGCCTGAGGCGCCACCGCAAGAAAGTCGTTCAACCCGCCGCACTCGTCCGCCTCAACGTGCGAGAAGGCGATGTAAGACAGCCGCGAGGCCGGCATCACTTTTTCGATCGCCTCGCGGACCAGGGGAAACATCTTCCGCGGACCCGTGTGATAGACCAGCGGGTGCTCATCGACGAGCAGGTACTGGTTGAACGAAAAGCCTTGGGCGGTAAACGGAGGCGGCACGGAAATCGAGATGCGATAGATGCCATCCGAGATCTCATCGATCGTGCTGCCGAATTGCGAGTGCACGCTGCTCATGACGCTCCTCCTTTGTGGGAAAGGGTGTGGAAATACGCCCGCAGCACCGCCACCGCGGTGCGGGTCGCCAGCTCGGCGTCGCCGAGCTCCCGAGTCAGTCGCTGCCAAGTGGTGAAGTCCAAAAAGAGCCGCGTCGTCGCGTAGGCCTCGGGGAGAGGGCGCCGGCCGCGGCCCGGTGATGACACCGCCCGGGCCAACTCGTCCAGCTCGCGATCGCCGTGGCTCATGGCCTTGGCCAGGTCCGGGATCATCTGGACCTCGGCCACCGCCCACGTGAGCCACGGCGCAAAGAACGCGTGCCGGCGATAGACCACCTCGATCAGCCGCGCGAGCCGGCGCTCCGGGTCGCGCTCGGCCAGAATCGCGGCGCCGTCCAGGGGCGGCGCCTGACGCTCGACCTTGCCGATGCAGGCCGGAAACAGCGACTCGCGGGTCGGGAAATACTTGTAGACCGTCGGCGTCGAGACCTGCGCGCGCTGCGCGATCTGGGCGTGCGTCGTGGCAAGACCACCCTGCTCCGCATGGAGGGCGATCGTCGCGTCGACGATCCGACGGAGCGTCTCGGCCTTCAGGTCATCCCGGACCGCGCTTCGATACTTGCGTGGAGACACGCCTCACCTCCTGAGCAGTTTCGTAATCTCATTAAGACAACAGTGAGTTAATTAATTTAACTACTATTAAATCTAATTGTCAATGCTTAAATTCAACTCGGAACTCGGAGCCTGGACGATCCCTCAGGCTGAGCGAGCCAAGAGCCATCGCGCAAGAATGAATTGTCGCGGAGGGGGGGGCCTTCAGGCGAAGATCAGGGGGATGATGGACAGCAGTGAGTACAGGATAAAATTCCGTCGAGCAACCCGCGCGCCACTGCGGTGAAGGAGCACCGCGTTACGAACTGGCTTTTGGCGATCGCCGGTGCTTCGGTGTTGGCCAGATGTGGTGTCGTCTTTTTGGATGGAAGACGACACCTAGCCACGCGGGGTGTCGCGCTCCTCTTCGTGGCGACAGGATTCTGTTGTTTCAAAAATCGGCGCACTAGTGGGCCAGGAGAAGCACTGAAATATATAGCCTTTTTCTGCCGCAGAATATGTTCCTAAAACAACTAATTTTGAGACCACATAAAGTGGGACGGACAAGGGAATCCGTCTACTTTACTCCATTCGTTTTCAACAGGTCAGCGATATAACGTGCCGGAACTACAACAGTTAGGTCTGAGTTATAGAATAATTGTTGTTTATTTATAATCACATCCTTATCCTGTTGATCCTTCACTGATGTTTTCTGAAAAGCAACCGCCACCCCAATCACATTTGCATTTGATACTGAATAGACTGGCCCTCCACTATTTCCAGGATTCACAGTGACATCGGCCAGATATGTGTCGGCAATGTCTGTCGAGAAGAAACCTGGTGGTGCTCCTGGCATTTGCTGTTTCGCCTCGTCATATCCCCATAAAGTTGCTAACCAGCCTGCATTTGTAATGAGGACAGGATTAAAAAGAGGGTATCCGGAAAGCGCAATTGCATCTCCATCTTTAGGTCGTGTGAGACCTAAGGATGGGGTTCCGACAACTAGGGGAATCTCCTGACCTGAGATCACCATTCCCGAACGTACTTGCCCGCTGAAAGGATTGTGTTTTAGCTTTAAAAGAGCAAGATCGTGTCTAGAGTCGGTATCGACGAGGTCAAAATCAACCAGGGTAAAGTTGGCGCGGAAATTGTCTGATAAGGGTTGGGCGATACCAATTTGAAGTCGTTTCTTGCCTGCTTGAATCTTCTCATCTTGAATAAGTTGTTCACCTGCATTGATCACATGATTTGCGGTGATCACATAGCCGTCCGAATTCAAGAAAAACCCTGTTCCGATCGGGGAACTGATAAATGGTCGGCCAATCTGATTGCGAAACTCCTGTGAAAGGTCAGTCGCGCTGAAAACAATCTGTAGAATGCACGGCCGTATACGCTCAACTGCTTCAGTCAAATTCATCGGCATCTTTTTCTTTCCTCCGATCTCGTCCGCAGTTGAGCGAGATGGCTCCCCCAATAGAAGTCCGATCATCAATGAAAGACTGAGGCACCAGCGTGTCGGCATTTTCATTTAGATCCTTAACCTCGTTGCGGTGCGAAACAGTCGAAAATCATTTCTTTTTGACTCCCTGCTCTCAGCCCACCAAAACCCCAGCAACAGGCCACCTGTCAGCCCCAAGAACTCCACGGTTTTTGGCGCCACGACTCGAATCCATCCTTACCATAACCATCTGGAAGAACTCAATCGGCAGGAATGTGGGCCGTCGTACGAGACAAGTCCGTCACCGTAGGGGCACGGCATGCCGTGCCCCTACTTGGCGTCACCCAACCGCGGGTCAGTCGTCCTTCTTCCCCTTCCCGCGCCCTCTGTTCTCGTGGTTGCCCTTCCCGTTGTCCCCGTGCTCGGAATAGAATTTGCGGACCTGGCCAGGCTTGACCTTCGCGAGCCCCCGGGGGAGGTGGCGATGTTTGACGACGACCCACGGCCCGTCGTACGCATCGGCGCGATACCAGCCGCCGGAGTGAAACGAGTACCAGACGCCGCCGACCTCGTAGAGTTCGATGTCCAGTTCAGGGGCGAACGACACCCCGAACTCGGTGACGAACACCATTCTCGGCCGAGCGCTGATCATGATCGGCGCCGGCGCCATGATGACCGGCCCGCCTCGCCTGGCGTGCCCCGGAGGGCCGGCGGGGACCATGATGCAGCCAGACAATCCCACGAGCCCCAGTCCAACCAGAAATCCATGTTTCAATCGCATCCATTGCTCCTTTCGTTCGAGTGAGTGAACACCGGCGTTGGAGGGAACAGAGATCCCTCCGTCGACACGCCTTCCGCCCCGCGGGCGCCGAAGAACCGTTCCACCGCCGCGAACGAGGTCGTGACGGGCGCCGGCGGCAGCGAATCCAAGAAGAACCGGCCGTAGGCGTGCGTGAGCAATCGTCGGTCCAAGATGGCGATCACGCCGCGGTCTCGTCGCGTGCGGATCAACCGACCGAACCCTTGCTTGAGCCAGATCGCGGCCGTGGGCAACTGGTATGAGACGAAAGGATCGTCG
>Ga0210377_10001355_pt1 | contig 22407 bp, 19 predicted proteins | sample PLM4_65_b1redo_FD_155480 | JGI IMG/M metagenome (GOLD analysis project Ga0210377, IMG submission 155480) | Groundwater sediment microbial communities from an aquifer in East River, Colorado, USA - PLM4_65_b1 redo | ecosystem: Environmental > Terrestrial > Soil > Riparian zone | place: USA: East...
CTGGGGGAAGAACTGGTCAAGCAATTACGCGCCGGAGCCGACTTCGCCGAAATGGTGACACGTTACTCCACTGATTCCGAAACCGTCGGCCAGGGGGGAGATATGGGATATCTGCATGGCGGCATGCTGTCAGAACTGTCAGAGCAGGTAGCGAACAAACTCAAACCCGGCGAGATATCAGATCCTGTCAGACTGATGGAAGGCGTAGGGATATACAAACTGACAGATCGCAAGGAACCGAAGCTGAACAGCTTTGACGCGGTCAAGGAGCGTGCCACAGCGTTATACATGACCGATGAGGGCGAGCGCGCCTGGAAGTCTTTAATTGCGAAACTCAGGAAAAATACCCCGGTTAAAGTAGATGAGTCGCGTTACCTGCCTCTTCCAAAACCAGCCGAGGAAGCCCCAGCAACCAAGTGAGGCTGCCATGCAGGAGCAACTCGGCATATGACGGCACGAACTTGACAGAAGCAGCAAGTTAAGCGTGATGCGTTCTTCGCATCAAGGAGCCGGGATTTCAAACTTTCGTCAATTCACACTTAATGGAAATCCCGTCCAAGCCCCCCGTTGAAAAAGTGGGGAGCCTTGTTATCGCCGCGTATAGATAACGAAGCATGCCCGGGTACGGAATATGTTTATCATAATGCACGAAACTGCATGACTTTAGAAAATGCTTACAGCCAAGCTAAAGTGGGGAAAGTCGACTAGCGCAAGCCGGAAGTATAGTGCCATAACATTGGCATGGCTGGCATTCGGCTGGGTGCGCCCGGGGTTCCCTGCAGAAGGAGCGCCGCCTGAATCTGCACCTGCAGAAAAGCGCACTTCATCCTTGCGCATCGCCCCTATAGCCGCCAATTGGGGAGGAAGCATTGGTTATGATATTGAACAGCGCAGCTATAACAATGGCAATCCGATTTTGCAGCAAAGGTTTGCTTTAGACCTGAGAGGCAAGGCCGTCACCTACATCGCAAAACCCTGGATAGCCCTGGTAAAGGGCAATATTAATTTTACCGCCTATAAGGCGAAGGTGCACGACACAAGTTCGTCGGACAATAGTATCTATGGTGATATAGGGCTATTTCTGGTGCCTTACAGTCGCTACCCGTTCGAAGCAATCCTCACAAAAAATAATAACCTTTCAGGACCGGGTTTCGGCTCCCTTGTAAGTCAAAGCACACGGCTCGACCTGACCCAGCAATATCATCCCAGGGACAATAAGGAAACGTATAGGATAAACTTCTACCGCTCCTTGACCGAGACCCCGCAGGCTGATAATTTCAGGCTGGACGGGCTCAACTTAAACATCAATACTAGCCGGCTCAGTAAACAAACGTTAAACATTGACGGAACGCGCGAAAACAGCATTGAACTCAAAGACGACACTAAGGTGCAATATAGCAATTTAGAACTTGATCACAGGTACTCGCCAAGCAGAGATTTATCGCTGTACAGCTATGGATTTCTGACAAGCAGGTACCAGCAAACGCCGAAGTTTTCAGACGGCTTCAGAATACGGGAGTTGAACAGCACATTTTCCTTGCGGCCACCGGCGCGTTACTATTTGATCGGTAGTGCACGGGTAAATGAAAATGATTACTACAATCTCGCTCAAGGCGATTCCCGGAGACGTACTGCCAATGGAAATCTGGCGTATAACTATACATTGTCCCAATACATCTATTTTTATGCCAACGCCAATGCCAACATAAATGATTCCGGTTCGGAACGTCGCCAGACATTGACCACCTCCCAAAGTGCCAACGCAAACTACCCGCTGGCAACATTCAATCTGGATGCCTACAAATATAACAGCAGGATATCCGCCATAATCCGCAATGTAACCAGAAGCAGCAGGTTTACCGGCACCTCCACCCAGGTGGACAAAGGAAGTAACCAATCCATTTCGTTGACGCCTTCCCATTCCCTGGGTCGCGACTTTTTACTCGGAAATGGAAGTCTTAACCTTGGAATTAGTCAGTCACTTTCGCTGAATCAGAGTACACGCAGCAGTCAAGCTACTTCGTTTTTCACCAATTCAGCCACGGCATATTGGCAGCACAGGCAGGGAAGTAGCAATACCTCATTGAGAACGAGCTTCCGCGACAGCCGCCCCCTGAACAATGCTCAGAATTCTTTCCAGTACTTCAACTTAGGTGCAAGCATATCCGAGGGACTCAGCCGCGATTCAACGTTTACTGGCGCAGTGGAAATGCAGTCTACACGACAAGTAAGCAACATGTCGTCAACCTCCCTGGTTTTTACCAGCTCCAATCTCGTCTTGAATTACAGCCACCTACGCGCATTCGGGGTACGTCGGCTGACATTTAACTCGAATTTAAACGCTTACAGCAGAGCACCCATTCCGGTGATGCAGGCTTCCCCCGTTGACCAGGGTCCGATTACCTGGGAAAACACTCTGTCCTATGCCATCGGGCGGCTTGTTACAGATTTCAAGGTATACATGTCGAAACAGGGCGACGGTAGCACAACATCTTTCATTTGGTTCTCCGTAAAAAGGTATTTCTGATGCCGGGTGCAATTATATCTCGGCGAACTAAGGATAAATTCCGACCGGATTATTATTTTATTGCCGATTTTGCCCAACAAGTGATGAAGCCTTGCCAAGCTGGATTGCTCACGCCACACAGGCAAGCCTCGATGCTGAAATTACAGACGGATTAAATTGATTTATGGCATATTTAATGCTTGGATTCAAGGTACCGCTTGAGGTATTCTTCGTTATGGATAAATGCTACGCCAGCGGCTATCAACGGTTAAGCCATCAGGTGGAACCGCAAGCCAGAGATTCTTGTCAACAAATAGAAGGGGAAGGAAATGCAATCCTTGATACGAAAAACAATTTTCCGGGCACCCGTTAGGCACACAATCATGGTTCGGATGCTGTTCGTCTGGTCGCTGCTTATTGTCGCTGTCTTCGTCGAACCAACTCCGGCCATGGCCGAGTACGGCGATGTGGTGATCAATAATTATTCGGATACCGCAGGCATGCGCCCGGTGGTGTTTCCGCACTGGTTCCATCGCATACGCTTCCGTTGCAAAGTGTGCCATGCGGATCTCGGCTTCAAATTCAAGGCTGGCGGCAACGACATCAACATGTACAAGATCATTGAGGGCAAATATTGCGGTGCATGTCACAACGGCAAAATTGCCTGGTCGGTAAAAAACTGCATCCTGTGCCATTCCGGCAAGCCCGGCACGCCGATCCAGATACACGAAAGCACGATGCAGGAACTGGCTGTCCCGACCAATCCCTTGACTAGCAAGAAATAGGAGGTCACATGAACCGCTTACCCAATACAAAAAACTTTTGTCCGGGCACCCGATTGATGCTCTGCTCATTGCTGGCCGCATTGCTGGCCGCACCACTGTTTTCTGCAATGGCGGCCGAACCCGCAAAGAGCAAAGCTGCAAAAAGTAAATCCAAACCCGCTCCGGTCGTAGATTCGGCTTCAGCAGTGCCTGATGCTGCGACGGTGCCACCGGTTCCGCAGGTGCAACAGTACCAGTACCCAACCCGGCCACCCGCCATCGCGGGAGGCGCGAACCCTTTCAACCGGCTACTGAAGGTCGCAAAAGTTCCGCACCAGGCGGCGAGCAATGACGAGATCCACGATCCCACCAATGAGGGATCCATGATGCTGCAACCTCCGCTGGAAGCTTATGATGGCCTTCCGCAGTCCGAGACCGGGCTGGGAAATGGTGTGAATTGGGTCAAAGCTCTGGACGACGGCAATATCAAGCCACGCTGGGAGCGAACCGATCCGAGCGCGGAACCGATGGTCATGGATATGAACATCGTGCGCGTGCCCAAAAGCTCGATGCCGGACGTAGTGTTTCCACACCGGCAGCACACCCTGTGGCTGGCCTGTTCCAACTGTCATCCCGATATTTTCATCCCGCGTAAAGGCGCCAACCAGATCAACATGGCGGCAATAATACTCGGACAGAAGTGCGGCGTATGCCACGGCAAGGTCGCATTCCCGGTTTCCGAATGCAAACGCTGCCATTCACAGCCAAAAAAGGTGGCAACATACGGGGGCGGCCCCGCACAGTAGTGACAAGGTGATGCGAAACATATATTGCGAGAGTGAGGCATTGTTTAGAAGAGCGGTTCCGCCGTGGTTGCTAGTTCTGGCGCTGTTCGCACCAGTTCCCGCGTTGACAGATGATGTAGTTGTCCAGCCTTCACGCGAAGAGATTATGCAGGAGCTGCAACTGGTCAAGATGCTGTTGGCCAAATCTCCGCTCGCCGAGCGCGCCGCAAGCAATAACGATGGCCAGATCAAGCAACCAATGGAATTGGCTCGCACCCTTTATAACAGGGCAAATGAAGCTTTCAATGCAGGTAACATGGTATGGGCGGGTGCATTCCTGGACGAAGCACTGAGTGTGATGGAAGATGCCGCCCGACTGTCATCCGATCCGCTACTGGTGGAAACGAAGCAGCGTGAGCGATACGCCGAACTGATGGAAGACGTGCGTGCCTTCGATGCCACCTATCAGGATGTGCGCAAGGGCATGCCGCCGAAAGACGTAAAGAAATATGATGCAGAGATCGAGCCCACCCGCAACCTTGTCCACCGCGCCCAAACGCTGGTGCGCGACGGCCAATATCCGGAAGGTTCCGAACTTCTGGAAAAAGTGCACGCTATCTATATTTCTGTTCTAAATGAATTGCTCTCATCGAAGGCGTTCGTCTACGACACCAATTTCAAATCGCCGGCCGAGGAATTCGAATACGAGATGGCGCGTTATCATAGTTACGAGGAACTGATCCCGATCGCCCGCGACCAATTCAAGCCCGACGAATCCACGCTCAAGTTAAGCGAGCGCTTTGTGCAGGATGCGCTCACGGCACATGGCACCGCCGAAAAACAGGCGGCGGGTGGCAACCATCCTGCCGCCGTCAAGACGTTACAGGAAGCCACCAAACGTCTGCAGACAGCTCTGCGCACCATAGGGCTGGAGGTGCCTGAGTAATGCTTATAAATACTTGGGGATGTTGCCCATGAAGCGCCGATTATCTGAATTGTTGCTCGTCGTGTGCTTTGGACTGTTGATTGTTGCGTGTACAGAACCCGAGCCGTCCTCGCCGTCCGCACCGGAGCCGGCACAAGCTTTGTTATCCGGTCCTGAAAGGTGGAAGACTATCATGGAGGACAATTTGCACGACCCGGCCGGTCCCGGTGCAAAACAGCTGCAAAATCCAGCCGAAGCACTCTTCTATCTACCCTCTGCTTTTTCCGGAAACCTGGTGCGATGGGTCGAAGCCATCGAGGAGGGATATATAGAGCCGCGTCCCAGCATTCTGGACAACAATTACGAGATGCAGGTGCTCGACCTGGATGTAATACGAACCCGAACTGCTGATATGCCCATGGTGCTATTCCCCCATAAGAAGCACACTGAATGGCTGGAATGCGGCAACTGCCATGAGTGGCTGTTCAAGTCCAAGCGAGGTGCCACAAGATTCGGGATGTTCGATGTGTTGAACGGAGAGTACTGCGGCCGTTGCCACGGTGCTGTGGCTTTCCCATTGGTCGAATGCTTTTACTGCCACAGCGTGAGGCGCGAAGATCTGAAAACACCAGTCACAGAACTTGAGATGCACAAATGACACCCGACCTGCATGAACACCACCGACACCCTGCACATCGCTGTTTGGCGGGAACCATGATTTTGTTGGCATCGCTCATTATGTTTGCCCCGCTTCCCGCAGTTGCCGAATACGGCGATGTTGTGATCAACAAACGTGCGGAAAAGGCGGGCATGCGCCCGGTGATCTTTCCGCACTGGTTTCATCGTATCCGCTTCCGTTGCAGGGTGTGTCACACCGAAGTTGGCTTCGAGATGCGCGCGGGTTCCAACAACATTCTCATGGCAGACATCATTGAAGGCAGATTTTGCGGCAAGTGCCATAACAACAAAATCGCCTGGGGGCCGCAGAATTGTCAACTGTGCCATTCTGGACTTCCCGGGCTGGAAAGCGGAGTACGCGGCGGGCCTAGCACGGGGGGTCCAGGTAAATGGTAAACCTTCCCAATTGGTCGATTCTGCTCTTTATAAAAAGACCCTGAAAACAATAGCTTGTTGTACCGGGTTTAGCCATTACACCCGGCCTGCGACTGAGTGTTAAGGAGAATAAAATGTGTCCACAACGCCAGTTCCCAATCACCTTGATATCCCTGACTTTGCTCGTTTCCGGTTGTGCTGAGACGCCTAAGGTTTTCCGGTTTGAAAATGTCAGCCAGACTACGGCCAAGGTGTGGCCGGAAGCACCGGAGAAACCCAGATATGGCTACATCGGCGAATTGACGGGGGAAAACAACTTTCGCCCGGAAAACATGGAAAGCCGCGGCGCTGGAGATAAGTTTATCGAGTGGCTGACCGGCCTCACCGGGAATAATCCCGATCCGGTCGTGCTGCGCCGACCACAGTGCGGTACCGTGGACGCCGAAGGCCGTGTATTTGTAACAGACATCAGCCGTGCGGCAGTGTATGTATTCGACAAACCCGCAGGACAGCTGGAGCTTTGGGACAGGGCGCGAACCAATACACCGTTCATCGCTCCGATAGGAATCGCGCTGGGTGCCCAAGGCGAAATACTGGTTGTGGATGCCGAACTGCACAGTGTGTTCAGACTCGACCGCAAGGGCAATCCGGTGGGCGAGTTCGGCCAGGATATCCTGAAGCGGCCCACCGGGCTGGCGCGCGATCCACAGCGCGGGCGGATCTATGTTGCAGACACGCGCGCCCACGACATCAAGGTTTTCGCAGACGATGGCAAACTTCTGGAAGTGATCGGACGGCGCGGCGAAGGAGCGGGCGAATTCAACGCTCCGACCTACCTGACCTTCGCCGCCGACAAACTGTATGTAACCGACACCCTGAACTCGCGCATCCAGGTATTCGACGAGCATGGCAAGATGATCCAAAAATTCGGCCGGCGCGGGCTGTATGTTGGCGATCTGGTGCGCCCCAAAGGCGTGGCAGTAGACAGTGAAAGCAATATATACGTGATAGAATCGCTATACGATAATTTGCTGGTTTTTGACAATCAGGGACGAACCTTGCTTGCTTTGGGCGGTACCGGCAAAGGTACTGGGGAATTTTATCTTCCGACCGGTGTCTGGACCGACAGTAATGACCAAATCTATATCGCCGATATGTTCAACGGAAGGATCACGGTCTTGCAGTTTTTGGGAGGGTCTCAATGAACTTTCATCATCTCTTGCCACGCCATGCCTGGCCAGTACTGCTCAGTACCGCCCTGTTACTGGGAACAGCAGGCATTGCTCCAGCCGAGATTATTACGAAAATAGAGAACACCAAACACAATCTTTCCGCTAGCGGTCCCGGCACCGTCAAAGCATCCAGCGAAAACCAGATATGCGTGTTCTGCCATACTCCGCATAAAGCGAATGCCACGGTTAATCCTCCGCTCTGGAACCGCGAACTCTCGAGTATGACCTACACCCCCTACACTTCCTCTTCCATGGATGCTGTCATGAACCAGCCCGGCGGGTCCTCCAAACTTTGCCTGTCTTGCCATGACGGCACCCTGGCGATCGGAACAGTCGGTGTGCTGAACAACTCAGGCCCGGTCACGATCTCAATGGAAGGCACTAACGCTGGCAACATGCCTGCCGGCGCCGGGGAACTTACTGGTTACACGCGAGATTTAGGTATCGACCTGTCCAACGACCACCCCATTTCGTTCACTTATGACGCCACCCTCGCCAACAATGATGGGGAGTTGCGCACGCCCCCCGTGCTGGAAGGAGGCACGCCTGTCGTTGACAATCGTACCGCCGGGGTTTTTCCCAGACCAATATTTCCCCTGGATATCGGCCAGGTGCAATGCACTTCCTGCCATGATCCGCATACATGGGAATCCGACCCGACCAAGGGCAATCACAAGTTTCTTCGTGGCAACCGTCTTCAACAAGCACAGCCTTTGGGAGGCCCCTATGTCCAGCAGTTCGACAACACGTGTTTGGCCTGCCATGACAAGGCTGGAACTTTATGGGCCTACTCGGCTCATGCCAACCAGCTTGTTACGGATCAAATCTTATATCTGGACAACGCAGCCGCTGAGCGCGACTTTCCAGCCAATACCCCAGTATGGAAAGCAGCCTGCCTGAACTGTCACGACACGCACACAGTACAGGGTGCAAAGCGTCTTCTACGAGAAGGCACAGACAGTCCTGTGCGTCCAAAAAGCGGCGGCAATCCTGCCACTGAGGAAACTTGTTATCAATGCCATAGCGATTTCGGGACAAGTATTATCGACCCGCTGACTACAGTGACCGACATCAAAAAAGATTTCAGCCTGCCCATACACATGCCTATCTCCAGGCAGCCAGAGACACATGACATTGGCGGAAATTTCGATGACAGCATAAACGGCGGCATATTCGCGCGCTGCAACACATCTGGAAGCAAATGCGGCAAGGACGCCATGGAGTCCGAGGCTGCGCTGGGCAAAGTAAGCACCGGGGGTATGATCAGCAATCGCCACGCAGAATGTACCGATTGCCACAACCCGCACCGTGTGACGAAAAACCGCTTGTTCAACGATGACCCGTCCTTCCCAGCAGCTGCAGGCACGCACAAGCATACCATCACTGCCGGTGACTCGGTCATCCACGACAATCTTGCATCTGGTTCGTTACGCGGCACGTTTGGAGTGGAACCGCAGTACCTCTCCGCCGAATTCGGCACCCACCCCTTCAGCTATGTGGTAAAACGCGGCGATGGAGCAAACTTTGCGCCCCCTACCGTTTCAAGCCCATATGTAACACGTGAGTACCAGATCTGCTTAAAATGTCATTCCCCTTACGCCTACGACGAAACGGATCCCACCGCTTTAGCCTTGGGATATAGTGGTGGTACACTTACCGGCACCAATGGTTTGCTCTATTTCTCCGATATTGCCATGGAATTCCAGGCCCCGGCCGCACACAAAGGAACACCTGCCATCACAACAGACTCTGGCGCATCCCCGTCCTACTCCGCTAATAACCACCGCTCATGGCACCCGGTGATGGACAATACCGGACGCACGGACGCGCTGCCAGGCTCGGCCAACCCGAACCTGTGGCGCAGCCCGTGGAATGGTTCCGATATCGACGGTCCAAACGCAAACACGCTCGTTAATGCCGTCGGCTATCAGACCATGTACTGCAGCGACTGCCATGGCTCGAGCACAGACCCGGCCGACGGAGTAGTGCCCCTCGGCGGTGAAAACGGAAATTCGTGGGGACCGCACGGCAGCACCGAGAATTTCTTGCTGAAGGGTGCATGGAATACCGGGACTGCTCATACTGTCGGGTCTAACACCCTGTGTTTCCTTTGTCACGACCAGAATCAATACGCCGACGCGAGCGGTGCGCCCGCATCCGCATTGAACAGCGGTTTCGGCGGAAGCAGCGTTGATGCTTGGGGTCAGCCAGTCAACAATCTTCATCAAAGACATGCGTTCTACACCACACAGGGGGGTATGCCCCTTGCTCCATCTTGGCCTGCGTCAGAAAATGGCACATATCGCTGCACCATGTGTCATACCGGGACGGCTCACGGCTGGAAAAACAAGGCATTTCTGGTCAATCTCTATGACCTGGGCCCGGAGATCTCTGCGCTAGGAGGAGAGACCGCTTCGGGCAGCCCACTGTCCCCCGGCCAGCCTGTCCCTAAAGGCACACAAGTGACCGCCACCATTCCCGCTGGCTATAGCAATGGGCCTTATTACAGAGGGGCACTCCTTGGAGTAGTAAACTTTAAACCGAGCGGCAATTGGTTAAAGGCTGATTGCGCCGGCGCTTGCCATTGATACTCATTATTGTGCAGACAATGGCACGACCACATTTGAATTAACTGGCATTCGGTAATTCCAACCAAGGCAATGCAGGCGAAAAATAACCCGCATCGGGAAACGGGCGAAGAAGTTTGGGGTACCTCTTCAATTCCCGGTTTGATATTCCCAGTGCATGATCAAGTTTCTACTTGCTTGTATAAAGCAACAACTTGGCTAACAATCAAAGCCACATATGGCCAAGCAGCGCGGCAATTGATAGCTCGTCGAGTGATTGCAGCGTACAATTCGAACATGAATCACCTCTATTCTAGATTTAGAAACCCGAAATGAATGTCTCGATGGCCAAAAATGCCGCCTTCCCTGGCATCAAGGAAGAACAGCCCCCGACCATTGATGTTCCTGCCCGTCCCGATTCCGAAGTTCCACTTCGCGTCAAGGGATTTCTGGCGTTCGCTGCTGTCGTTATATATGCGGTGCTCCTCACTACTTTTACTTTCAACAAAAAGGCTGAATTGGTCGACGAATTTGAACGGCTGCAGAATCTATACAAAGTTGAGGAGCAACTCAGGCAGGTGGATGCAACCGCGTTTCACATCGTCATGGCGGTCTTCATAAACTCGGACAAGGATGACCAGAATTCGGTGGTCCAACGTTTCCAGTCCAATTTCGAATTGCTAAAAAGAAAAAACACCGAACTGACGATGCGCTATCCTTATGCCAGCATTAACCTTTCAGGAGTCGAACAAGCATTGGCACAGGCTTCCGCGCATCCCTCCGCTGCTGCATTGGCCGCGATGAATTCCGAATTACTCAAGGTCAAGATCGAGGTTACACAGCATATCGATGAATCGAGGCGTGAGCAAATCGCGACTGCAGAACGGTTCCATATGCAATGGGACTCGGCAGCACTTGCATCGCTGTTATTCGGATTGATCGGCCTGCTGCTGCTGGGCGCCATCATCGGGTTATTTTTCACGCGGCTGACCAAGGACCTGCATACGCTGAAAGCAAGAGCAATCGATATCATCCGTGGAGAACGCAACGTGCTGACTCCGGTGACACGCAATGACGAGGTTGGTGAATTGATGCAAGCGGTGAATCAGATGGCGAGTGCCCTGAACGAACGGGAAAAGGAGTTGGTGATCGCGCGCCAGAAATATTTCCACCAGGAAAAGATGGCCGCAGTTGGTGCGCTGGCCGCCGGGGTTGCCCATGAAATCGGCAACCCTATCGCCGCCATGTCAGGCGTCCTGCAGGAAATGGTCCTCGAACAATCAACCGGTAAGCGCAAAATGGCTGAGGGAAGCAAACTGGCCATGCTTCAAAACCATATCCATCGGCTTTCAGCGATCACCCGAGAAATATCTGAATATGCCGCGCCCCAACCGGTGGAGCGCCAATTGCTGGATTTAAACGGGCTAGTTCGGACAACTGCAGGGCTGATGGGCTATGACAAAAGAATGCGGCGGGTGAACCTGCGGCTCAATCTGGACAGTCAGTTGCCAGCAATTTATGGCGTGGCGGATCAACTCACCCAAGTGATCATGAACCTTTTGATCAACGCTGCCGATGCGCTGGAGACAGCAGACGGCCGTGCACAGGAAATCATTCTGAATACCGAGGTGGTCGGAGGAAACGTGCGACTCATCGTAGCGGACAACGGTTGCGGCATCAGCAAGGATACACTCAGCCGTGTTTTCGAGGCTTTCTTTACCACCAAACGCAAGGGCAACGGGCTGGGCTTGTCACTTTGTTATTCCATCATCACCGGGCACGGCGGCACGATAGAAATCAATTCAATTCCCGACGAAGGGACGCAAGTACAGGTGATACTCCCTCTGCCCCCCAATGAGGAGGGCGATATAGCATGACATCCTTCCAGGTTTTGGTCGTGGATGATGAACCAGCTATCCGCCAAGTGGTGGCTGCACAATTGCGCAAGGCAGGACATTCCGTGGAGCAGGCCAGTGACGGTGAAGCCGCCATGGAACGGCTAGCCAAGGGTGATTTGGATATCGTTCTGTGCGACATCAAGCTGCCGGGTTTGAGTGGCATAGAGTTATTGCGTCAGGCGCGAGCTACCGGCATAGACACGGCCTTCATCATGATGACCGCTTTCGCTTCCGTGGATACGGCAATTGAGGCAATCAAGGCAGGCGCGGCCGATTACATGATCAAGCCCCTCAACAACGAGGAGTTGCTGCACCGCCTTACCAAGGTGGGCGAACTGGGCGGACTGCGCGCGGAAAACCGGGTACTGCGCAGGTTGGTTTTAGGCGTCAATCAGGAAGTGTTCGGCTTTAACTCCCCGGCCATGCGTGAGATGGAGCACATGGCCGCCAAGGTAGCACGTACCAACAGTACGGTGCTCATCACCGGTGAGAGCGGCACGGGAAAGGGAGTCGTCGCGCGTCTGATTCACCAGCAAAGTCCGCGTGCTGATGGTCCTTTCATCCCGGTCAACTGTGGTGCAATTCCGGAAAATCTGGTGGAAAGCGAGTTTTTCGGGCATACCAGGGGTGCCTTTACCGGTGCCGACAAAGTCAGAAAGGGGTTATTCCTTGAAGCGAATGGAGGAACCATTTTCCTGGACGAAATCGGTGAACTTCCGCACTCTCTGCAAGTAAAGCTGCTGCACGTTATCGAGGAAAAGGCCGTACGCCCGGTTGGTAGCGAAGTTGCGCGACCGGTGGATGTAAGGATAATCGCCGCCACTAATCGCGATCTTGGCGAAATGGTCGCTCAGGGCAAGTTTAGGGAGGATCTCTATTTCCGGTTGAGCGTTTTTCACATCAACGTCCCCCCGCTGAGGGAGCGACGCGATGACCTTTCCGCCCTAATCCGTTTCCTGCTCCAGCGCAATACAAGGCGCATGGGCAGTACCACAACCCAAATCTCACTCGATCCGGGTGTCGAAGAAATGCTGGTCAATTATGACTGGCCGGGTAATGTGCGTGAATTGGAAAATGTCATCGACCGTGTATTGGTCATGGCAGACAGTGGTCGCATTACGCTTGCCGACCTGCCACCACAAATCACCAAGATCACTCAACCCGCAGTGCCTGAGGCCGGGCTTCAACTTTCCGGAACATTGCGCGAGCAGGTAAGGAAATATGAGGTAGCCGTCATCCTCAAGACTGTGCAAGAGGCTGGCGGGGATCGTCGCGCCGCCGCACAACAACTCGATATCGGCCTGTCCAGCCTGTACCGCAAGCTTGAAGAATTCGATGGCACCAAGCTGCGATCGGATGATCACGATAGCAATATCGAAAATCGGACGGGTTGATAATTTAATAGCCCTTAATCGCTGTCTATACCCTCAGTCTTGGCTTTAACACTGCCGCTCACAGTCCTTGTTATATAGGCATCAAAATATTTGATCTTTGTGTATGACAAGTTGGCTTAGCAGCTGGTATTGCAGCCTTATGTTATCATTGTTAAAATTATTAATAGATTTCAGACTTAAAAACACCGTCACGCAATGATATCGATTTGGAGAGCCGTAAACGATGGATGCGATACTTAAACGAACATTTCGAAGCAGTATCTTGGCTTTCTGCCTGTCATCTTCGTTGGCGCTGGCAGATACTGCTTCTGATTTTAAGCGCGCAAGTGATGCTTACGACAACCAGGAAATGGTCGATGCTGCTAAAATTTTCAAGGAACTTGCCTTGCAAAATCACCTCCCAGCACAGGCTCGCCTCGGTGATTTGTATGATTATACTGAATCACATGAGGAGGCAGTAGGCTGGTATATCATGGCCGCCTTTCAAGGCGATGCTAAAGGAGCATATGGCTTGGGTAGAGCATATCTCACCGGCCTTGGAATAAAAAAGGACCCTGAACAAGCGCTGTTCTGGTATAAATTTTCTGCAGGTAAAGATGACTTGAATGCAATAAACGTGATGGAAAATGCATACCGGATAGGCGACAAATCCGGTCTGCCAGTTAAAGTAGACCTCAAGCAGGCTGAATACTGGAAAGCCAAAGGAACGCCATTAGAAGAGGCCAAAAAGAAAGCGGATGAGAAAAATAGACAAGCCATTCTGAAAGAAATGTATGAAAAGCAGCAGGCTATCAAGAAAGACATAGAGGAAGCGACTAAAAAATCCAGATAAGGATAATCAAAATGTTATCGAAAAAAATGAAATCTCAAGTTTTACCGGGACTGCTAGTGACGTTGTTGCTGGCTTTCATGTCCGGGAACTCTTACGCTGCTGATATCGTCAACGGTGGTAAACTTTATGCCAAGTATTGTGTCACCTGCCACGGGGCTGGCGGGGTCAACGTCATGCCAGATGCCCCAAATTTCGCAAATAGCGAAAAGCTGTTGCGCCCAGACGTTTTCATTCTGGCGTCAATCAAGGAAGGGATAAATGCCATGCCCGCCTTTCAGGGAATGCTGAAAGACCAAGAAATCCTGGATGTTATCTCCTACTTGCGCACCCTGGAAAATGGCGGTCCAGTCAAACCCTGAGCTGATCCGCACCTCAAGCATCAGGTGCGCTTCTTAGATCCATTATCACACAATGAACCTGTCCTGAACTTATGAACAGATCTGTTCTTACACTGTTATTCGCAATTTGCCTCGCATTTCTTGGCTCTGCCTGCGCCAAATCAAAATCCGACAGCGAGCCTCTCCCGCGAGTGATTGAAAAATTCGAAGTAGGCGAATACGTAAATGTACGCGCTCTGACGATAGAACCAAATAAGAATGCCCTCTGGGTGGGCACTTCTGTCGGGGTCAACGAGATAGATCTCAATACCTTCAACGTGCGCAACACCTTCACCCGCAGCAGCGGCTTGGCGAACGAATATGTGTTCGCCATCAACGTGGACGCGGAAGGTTATAAGTGGTTTGGAACAAACGCCGGCGGTGTCTCTCGCTACCGTGACGGCACATGGAAAACTTTTTTTCCGATGCACGGACTGGCCGACTACTGGGTTTATTCTTTTGCCAACCAGCAAAACGGCGATTTGTGGATAGGTACATGGGCCGGTGTGAATCGGGTCGATCTGAAGACCATGAAATTCACCACCTACGTAAAGGAATTAATCAATGAGTGGGTGTATGGTATCGCCGTGGATAATAATGATCGCGTATGGTTTGGCACGGAAGGCGGGGTTTCGATGTTTGACGGCAAAACCTGGCGTTCCTGGAGTCACAAGGATGGATTGGGCGCACCCAACTCGAACAACCTGCCGGCAAGCACGAACACCGGTCTTGGAACTCGCTCGCGTCATGATTTGAGCATGTTCTCCGGGGATGGGAAGTATACTTATAATCCCAACTATACGTTCTGTATCCTTGTAGCACAGGATCAGTCAGTCTGGGCCGGTACATGGGGTGGCGGAGTGGGCCATTTTGATGGCGCCAACTGGCACAATTACACTACCAGCGATGGTTTGGCGGGAGACATTGTTTACAGCATCGCACAGGAACCCAACGGTGTTCTATGGTTTGGTACCAGTGGCGGAATCAGCCGTTATGACGGAAAAACCTGGCACAACTACACGAAACAAACCGGCCTGCTTGAAGATCATGTATATGCGTTGGCAGTGGCACCTAACGGAGATATTTGGGCAGGCAGCCGTCGAGGCGTGACTCGCATCGGCCGGTAGACGAATTTTTGAACAATATTAAACAAGCACTGTATCTAAGGGGATGTAAATGCAACTCAATATAAAACTAATAGCTGTGATCGCGATTGTCACTGTGGGCGTAGCAGTTGGAATCTATTCCATGAATGCCAAGAAGGCAGGAGAGCCTAAATCTGAAACAGCTTCACAGCAGGGTTCTGGATTGCCAGCCGGGCATCCCCCGCTCGGACAATCAACTTCCGGTACAATTAAACCCGATCCGAATGCCAAGTTCACCCATTTTCGCGTCGGCAACAGCAACGTCAAGTCGATATTCATTGACGGTAAAGTCGTCTGGATTGGCACCTCAGGCGGCGTGATTCGTCACGATACCGGCACTGAAGAGTACAAAATCTTCAATGTGACCAACGGGTTGCTTTCCAATGGTGTGTTCAATGTCGGCAAGCTGGGCGATTTCATTGCCGCAGGCACATATGGCGGCGGCCTGTCCCTGTATGACCAAAAGCAGGACAAGTGGGAGAATCTCAATGTTCCCAATGGACTTGCGGATGCTTTTGTTTACAAGACACTTAAGGTAAGCAATGGAGATATCTGGATCGCCACCTGGTCTGGTGCCAACCGGGTCCGCGGCGGTGATTTGCATGATCGCTCCAAGTGGGAAGTGTATACGGTAGAAAACACCAATGGGGGACTGCCGAACGATTGGGTCTATAGTCTTGAAGAAGGCAAGAATGGCGAGATCTGGCTGGCTACCGAAGGAGGTCTGGCGCGCTTCAAGGATGGCAAGTGGCAGAATTGGAACCACCAAAAAGGTGTCGGAGCATCTTTTGAAACGGTAAAGAACGATCCGCAGTTCGGCACCGATCCGGCGAAGTTATCTGAGCACCATGCCAAACAAAAGAAAGAAATGGGGCTGGGGGACACCGGTGTCGCCTTCAACCCCAATTATATTGTGTCTATGGTAGTGGACCATGACGGCGTGGTGTGGTGCGGCACATGGGGTGGAGGGTTGGCCCGCTTTGACGGAAACAAATGGCGCAATTACACCATGTCAGACGGTATGCCAGGTAACCATGTCTTCATGCTGCACATCGACCCTGCCGGAAAATTGTGGATCGGGACTAACAACGGTCTGGCCAGCTTCGACAATGGCAAGTTCAAAGTATTTACAACCGATGACGGCCTGTTTTCCAACACTATATTTTCGATGGCGACTGCCCCTGACGGCAGTCAATGGATAGGCAGCTTCGGCGGCGTGACCCATCTGGCGGCCGCTGCCAAATAACGCATAAAACCGGCGGATATGGCCACCAACCGGAACGACGAAAAACTTTTCGTCCAGGCACCCAAATGAAAAAGGCGCATGATTCTGTCATGCGCCTTTTTCATTGCTGATTCGTTTAATCTGACTCCCGCGAAATAAGAACCCTATCTAATTTCCTTCAGCCAGGAATCCTTCAGCGTTACAGTACGATTAAAAACCAGTTTGCTCCCCGGTCTATGATCGCGGCGATCCGCACTGAAGTAGCCCAGTCGCTCAAACTGGAAGCGTGACTCGGGTGCCGCATCCATGACACATGCCTCGACCCAGCCGTTCACGGTGACGAGCGAGGCTGGATTAAGATATGTGCAGAAATCCACGTCCTTATCAGCGTCCGCCTCCGACACGTTACCGGAGGAACTACTAGCCATTCGACTAGGCGAGCCAACTACACTCGCCAAGTCGCTGGTTATGGCGGAGCCAGCCGTTTGCGGGAGGAGGCGGGGGGGCGCCATTCCCGCACCAGACGCTTGCGCGCGCCGTGTCATCGCGCCGGGTTCGGGGACGGTAAACAAACGGTCATACAAGCGTATCTCTGCGGGTAGCGCATGCATGCAGGAAAGCCAGTGGATCACGCCCTTCACTTTGCGCCCTTGCGGGTTCTTGCCCAGCGTGTCGTGGTCGATACTGCAACGCAGTTCAACGACCCTACCCTTCGCGTCCTTCATCACTTCGTCGCAACGCATCACGTAGCCGTGACGCAAACGCACCTCACCACCGATGGTTAGGCGTTTCCAGCCGGATGGCGGTACTTCAGCGAAATCGTCGGCCTCGATGTATAGTTCCTTCCCGAATGGCACCACCCGCTTGCCGAACTCGGGATGGTTGGGATGGAAGTCTGCCTCGCGCGATTGCGCGCCATCTGCATTGGTGATGGTCACCTTGAGCGGGTTCACCACCGCCATCACACGCGGGACTTTGGCTTCAAGATCCTCGCGGATCGCGGCTTCCATCACGGCCATGTCCACGATGTTCTCGCTCTTGGACACACCTATACGTTTGGCGAATTCACGGATGCCTTCGGGCGTGTAACCGCGTCTGCGCATGCCGCTGATGGTGGGCATACGGGGGTCGTCCCAGCCGCCCACATGTTTCTCGTTCACCAATTGCAGCAATTTGCGCTTGCTGGTGATGGTGTAGTGCAGCTCCAACCTTGAGAATTCATACTGGCGCGGGTGGCAGGGAATGGTGATGTTATCCAGCACCCAATCATAGAGGGGTCGGTGGTCTTCGAACTCCAGCGTGCACAGCGAATGCGTTATCCCTTCCAGCGCGTCGGAGATGCAATGCGTGTAGTCGTACATCGGATAGATGCACCACTTGTCACCGGTGCGTATGTGATGCGCACGGCGGATGCGATAGATGACCGGGTCGCGCATGTTGATGTTAGGCGAGGCCATGTCGATCTTTGCGCGTAACACCCTGCTGCCGTCTTCGCATTTGCCGTCCTTCATGAGTTGGAACTCGCGGAGGTTATCCTCCACGCTTTTATCACGATCCGGACTGTTTATTCCTGCCTGGGTCAGCGTGCCGCGATACCCGCGCATCTGATCCGCCGTGAGGGTATCCACATACGCCAAGCCTTTTTTAATCAGTTCAACCGCAAATTGATACAACTGCTCGAAATAATCAGATGCCCAGCGCACCTCGCCATCCCATTGGAAGCCCAACCAGCGCACATCGTCCTGGATGGACTGCGCGTATTCCTCGCTTTCCTTTTCCGGATTGGTGTCGTCGAAACGCAGATTGCACCTGCCCTGATAATCCTGCGCCAGACCGAAATTCAGGCAGATGGATTTGGCGTGGCCGACGTGCAGATAGCCGTTCGGCTCAGGAGGAAAGCGCGTGACGATGTTGCTGTGCTTGCCGCTCGCCAGATCGGCATCAATGATGCTGCGAATAAAATTGGAAACGACTGGTTGGGGAGAACTACTCATTACTTGTCTCTGGATGAATTCGTAAGAATTTGGAATGGTGCGGATTCTACTCGAAAACGTGATGTAACTCAGACAGAGATAAACGATGAAAAGGCTCGGGTTATTTGGTAGAATCCGCCGCTATCCAAGTAAATCTGGGCGCCTGTAGCGCACCGTTCCGGAACCGGGCCACTATGAATATTATTGACCGTCTTTATCACCTTGTCATGCCGCCCGTTTGCGGGCTGATGAAACGACTGATGAAACTACTAGCCATTCCGCCAGGCTACCCAAAACGGTCAACCAAGTGGCTGGTTGTACTTTTGTGCGCCTGCCAGATCGCATATGCCGGTAATATCGAAGATGCGAACAGGCTGTTCAAGGGAGGCCAGTACAGTCAGGCTCTGGACAAAGTGAATGGCTATCTTGCCGATAAGCCGAAGGACGCACAGGCACGCTTCCTGAAGGGTCTGATCTTCACCGAGCAAGGCAGGACCATAGACGCCATCAAGATATTCTCGGCTTTGACCGAAGACTATCCGGAACTCCCGGAGCCATATAACAACCTGGCCGTGCTCTATGCCAGCCAAGGCCAATATGAAAAAGCCAAACTGGCACTGGAAATGGCGATACGGACCCACCCCAGCTATGCCACAGCGCACGAAAATCTCGGCGACATCTACGCCAAGATGGCCAGCCAAGCCTATGACCGTGCCTTGCAACTGGATCGCAGCAGCACCTCGACGCAAACAAAACTGGCGATGATCAAGGATCTGTTCAGGGATGGCTCCCACGGCAGAGATACACCCAACTCTACGAACAGCACCGCTGTTCCCGGCAAAGCAGAAGTGACAGCGCCCGCCGCCGAAGTTGAGAAAATCCCTGTCGCCGCACAAGCAGTGCCGGCAGCAATGGTTGCCATCAAACCCGCTCCTGTCGTTCCACCCGCCCCGCCAGACCAGAACAAAGAGGTGTTAAAAGCTGTCAATGCCTGGGCTGCAGCATGGTCATCCCGGGATGCGAACAAATACCTGTCTTTCTATGCGGCGGATTTCAAAACACCGAATAATGAAAGCCGCACGGACTGGGAGGCAACACGCCAGGAGCGCATCACCAAACCTAAATCCATCCAGGTCAGTATCAGCAATGCGACTGTAGAATTCATCGACACCGATCATGCTGCGGTGAGTTTTCGCCAATCCTACCGTGCCAGCCACCATAGAGCATCAGGTAAAAAGACACTGCTGATGGTGAATGCCGACGGCAAGTGGCTGATCCAGGAAGAACGCGCAAGGTAAACCATGCTGCGCCCCACACTCATTTCATGGTTGTTGTGCGGCTTGCTGGCAAGCTCGGCGCATGGCTCGCCCGAACTGCCCGGCGCGGATAAGCGTGGCAGCGAAGCGCAGTTGGTAAAAAGTCTGCAAGCCATTAACGACAATCGTCTCGACATCGCACTCAACGAAGTAGACAGCTTGTTGAGTATCAATCCGAATTTCAAGCTGGCGCAACTGGTAAAGGGCGACCTGCTGATGGCACGCGCAGGCGCGATTGATAATTTCGGCAGCGCGTCAAACGCGCCGCACGATCAGATTGATGACCTGCGCGACGAAGCACGGATACGCCTGCAACGGGTTCTGTCCCGGTCAGACACCAGCCTCACCCCGCGCTTTTTGTGGAAACTTGATGCCGGACAGAAATACGCGCTGGTAGTTGACACCAGTCGCGCCACACTTTTCGTCTACCAGAACGTGAATGGCGAACCACGCTATGTCACGGACTTCTACGTCACCATAGGCAAACTTGGCACTGAAAAGATCTCGGAAGGCGATCAGCGCACGCCTCTGGGCGTGTATTTCGTCAAAGCCGATTTGCCAAAAAATCAGCTCGCCGATATGTATGGCAGCGGCGCTTATCCGCTCAGTTACCCCAACGAATGGGATAGAAAGAACAACCGTACCGGCAGCGGCATCTGGCTGCATGGCACACCCAGCGACACCTACAGCCGTCCGCCTCGTGCCAGCAACGGCTGCGTGGTGCTGGCCAATGAAGATCTGAAAAAACTGGCTGCATATCTGCAAATCGGGATCACGCCGGTCATCATTACCAACAGAATGGACTGGAACACCGAACAAGACGAACGCGAGCGCGATGCGCTGCTGCAGGAAGTCGAGCAATGGCGCAAGGATTGGGCCAGCCTCGACACCAATGCTTATCTCGTGCATTACGCGAGTGATTTCTCCAGCGACGGCATGGACTACCAGTCATGGGCGAAGAAAAAGCAAATGGCGAACAACGCTAAGTCATGGATCAAAGTCAGCATCTCCAATCTCAGCGTGTTCACCTATCCGGAACAACCCGAGCTGGTGGTGATCAGCTTCGAACAGGACTACAGCAGCAGCAATCTTTCCAATCGCATGAAGAAACGCCAATACTGGATCAGGAAAAACGATCGCTGGCAAATTGTCTACGAAGGAGCAGCATGATATGAAACCTCTGATCAGTACTTTTTTTGCATTGCTGCTGTGTTTCGCCTCCCCGCTTTCATACTCACTCGATAAAGGAAAAAAAACCATGGTAAAGATTCATACCAATCACGGCACCATCACTCTGGAACTGGATTCTGAAAAAGCACCCAACACCGTCAAGAACTTTCTGGAATATGTGAACAGCGGCTTTTACACCAACACCATCTTTCATCGCGTTATAGAAGGTTTCATGATCCAGGGCGGCGGATTCGAGCCCGGCATGAAACAAAAGCCGGTCAACGCGGCGATTAAAAATGAAGCCGCAAACGGTTTGAAGAACGACATCTATACCGTTGCGATGGCGCGCACCAATGACCCTCATTCGGCCACCGCGCAATTCTTCATCAACGTCAAAAACAACGGCTTTCTGAATTACAGCGCACCCAACCCGCAAGGCTATGGCTATTGCGTGTTTGGCAAGGTGGTCGATGGCATGAATGTGGTAGACGCGATACGCAAGGTCAAGACCGGCAACCGCGCAGGATTCCAGGATGTTCCGCTGGAAGATGTCATCATCACCAAGGCGGAAGTGGTGAAGTAATCAGGTATCAGCGGTCAGGAATCAGTTTTTTGTGCGACTTTGCCGCATTTAATCTAATCAGCCGCATGGCGGCTACAACCCACTGACTCCTGATACCTGATTCCTGATCCCTGAATATGCCACACACCCTGTTCATCTCAGACCTTCACCTGAGCGCAACGCATCCGATGAGCGGTGGACGGTTTCTGCATTTCGCCAATCATATCGACCCGCAAACCGAGGCACTGTATATCCTGGGCGACCTGTTCGAATACTGGGCCGGCGATGACGATCTGGATGATCCGTTCCACCGCACCATCACCGGCACCCTGCGCAAGCTGAGTGAGCAGGGCATTCAAATATACCTGATGCATGGCAACCGCGATTTCCTGATGGAGGGAAAGCTGGCCCAAGCCTGCAATGCCACATTGCTGAACGACCCCACGATGCTCGACCTTTATGGAACACCCACACTGATCAGCCACGGCGATGCACTATGCACCGACGACGAAGCCTATCAGGCTTTCCGCCGCCAGGTGCGCAGTACCAGCTGGCAGCAGCAATTTCTTGCACAGCCGCTATCGCAACGCAAGGTTCAGATCGAACAAATGCGCCAACAAAGTGAACATGAGAAGAGCCACAAGCCGATGTCCATCATGGATGTAAATACCGATACGGTGTCC
>Ga0210377_10001356_pt1 | contig 22406 bp, 21 predicted proteins | sample PLM4_65_b1redo_FD_155480 | JGI IMG/M metagenome (GOLD analysis project Ga0210377, IMG submission 155480) | Groundwater sediment microbial communities from an aquifer in East River, Colorado, USA - PLM4_65_b1 redo | ecosystem: Environmental > Terrestrial > Soil > Riparian zone | place: USA: East...
GCTCGTCGATGATCCGGCACTTTCCCGTGAGCCACATGGCTTTGGGATGGGCTGCAAAGTATTCCGCAACCCGCAGGAGCGCTCCCTGCTCGTACACATCGTCGGAGTTCAGATAGGCGATGATGTCGCCGGTCGCCATCAGGACGCCTTTATTGATGGCGTCCGCCTGTCCTTCGTCCTTCTCCGAAATCCATTTCAGGCGATGTTCATACTTCTTGAGGATATCGATAGTCCCGTCCTGAGAACCTCCGTCCACGACAATGTATTCCAGGCGGAGATAGTTCTGGTCCAGGACGCTCCGGATCGTCCGGTCGATGAACGAGGCCTGATTGAATGATGGAGTAATAATTGATATGCTTGGAAGGGTTTCCATACTATTATAAAAGCGATCGGTCCATCTGCAAGTCATGAAATAATTTTGCCAGCATGCCCTGGAAACTCAAAGTGAATTGTTCCGGGGTCCAGGACCTTATTCGTTCGTGTCCTTTTTGAATGAGTTCCCGTCTCAACTTCTTATCGGTCCAGATTGCGACAATGCCGGCGGCTATGGCTTGGGTAGAAGCCGGATCCACGAGAATTGCCGCATCGCCCACCTGCTCATAAATGCCGGGAACATCCGAGGTCACCACCGGGCATCCCAGGAGGAACGCCTCAAGCTGGGGAATGTTCGAAGGGCCGAAAAAAGTGGGCATTACCAATGCCTGGGCGTTTTTGTAGAGACCGACCATGTCTTCGTCAGTGACGTATCCCAAATAGATTATCTGTTTTGACAACCCGAGTTCTCCGACTCTTTTCATGGTTTTCTTGAACGCGTTTTTTTTCGAGCCCACGAGAACCACGGGAATGTCAAAGCCTTTTTCCCGCTTTATGAGCGCTATCGCTTCAATAAGCCTTATGTGGTTTTTGTGCATCCAGAATTGGGCCGGGTAAAATATATATCTCTCCGGAAGACCGTATTTATTCATCACGTCGGCAGCTCTTTGATTCATCACATAAAGGGGAGGAACGTAGGGAAGAATGTGCACGCGGTCTTTTTGTACATCATAGAAATTTAACAGATCTTTTTTCCCCGTTTCCGATTCGGCAAGGACCGCGGCCGCATTTCGGCTGCCATGTTTAAAAAGATATTCTCGCCTGTTCCATTCTCCATGGGCGGATACCTCTGGGAATTCCGGATGGATACGATGCTGCAAGTCATGCACGGCAATGATATACGGCGTACCCATCTCAAAGGACAGTGCAATCGGCGCAGGGTATATCATTAAGTCGATCTGACGGGACTTAGCGCTGTAATAGATCGGATGAAGAAGCCTGTACAGGCTGAGGAAGAATTCATGCCTTTCCGCAATCTTACAGGTCATGCCGAGAACCATCAGGGGGATATTCGCGCGATAACGAACCCATGAAATATGAGCCGCCTGCACCTCATGCGCATGTTTCAACCAGGATTGATGCCGGTAGAACACGGTAATGTCGTACTGATTGTGGTCTAAAGCCGCAACCGCATTGATAATAGACAGGCTGTACTGGAACACGCCGCCGTAATGGGGGTGGGCCCAGAGCACTATGCCGATTTTTTTCTTCATACGATAAACCGATGACAACCTTTCAGCTTTTGGTTCAGTTGCAGTGGCATGACCAAGTCATACATCGACTCTGTTTTTCCTCTTGCCCTGACCGGCGTTCATCCTCGACCTGCTCCTGCATTCCTCTTTTTTTTAACGCGTCAGTCGCCTGCGCCATCCCGCCCCCGCCGGTGATGGCGTAACAACCGGGCCAGTACCTTGCGCAGCAGGTTGCGCAAGGAGTTGACGGACCTGAAATAGCTCTCAAATTCCCGCACTGCGCGTTCATTTTCCGCCAGCGGAATCGCTTTCAGCGCGATGGGCTTTTGTGAGAGCGCCGCTTCAAAGTCGTCCGTCGCCAGGTAACTGTGGGTCCCGCTCGTGTCAAAACCGATATTGTTGATCAGCGATACGCCCGGGTACAGTGTCAGTTTGTCCCGCAAAAAAGCGGACGCATGCCACCGGATGGCCCATGAGTCGAGTGAGCCCCGCGCCTGCCATTTCAGCATCCTGGTATACGGGTGGGCCCCATTGAGATCGAAACGCTTCTGCAGTTTTCGTTCTTTCAGCTCCTTCAACAGTTTGCGGCCGTCGGGCTCGAAGAGGTCCCATCCGCGCTTCCAGGTAGCCCAGCCCCAGCAGTCTGCTCCCCGGAGGAAAAAGGTCTCCGGCAATGATGCCCGCAGGGGATAGAGGTACCCGTGGATGCTGATCACGCGTTCCTCGTCCTTGTAGAATTCGAGGGCGTCGTTCATATACCGCAGAAAGAACGGAGAAGTCACCAGATCGTCCTCAAGGACGATGACCCGGCCGTGGTTGTTGACGAGCTCCGTGACGCCGGCAATGATCGAGTGCGCCAGGCCGGCATTTGTTTCTCTTTCGATGATGTCTACTTTTTTAAATCCGGCTATCGTCCTTATATATTCCCGCACTGGATCCGTTTTTTCCCTGTCGGGTCCGGACCGGGGCCCGTCGGAAAAAACAATAAGCTCGCTTTCTCCGGCAAGCTCATTCTTTGCCAGGGCCTCAACGGTCTGCCGCGTGTGCCAGAGGCGGTTATACGTAAATAATGCTATCGGGGTCAAGTTCATTTTAATTTAATAGATTCGCCGAAATCTTCACCGAGTATTGTCAGCATATGCCGAAGCCTCGCGGGCGCCGGGTCAAATCCCGGCGGAAGCAGCATCTTCGGTCATGCTGCTACGAAACAGACCCCCCAGGTATCGAACCCGGGTTCCTTGCCGGTCATCCACTCGGCGCATTCAATGATGCGCAACCCGTTATTCTCCAGGAACGCTTCCACTTCAGGCCTGAACAGGTATCTCATCCTGTGCGTTTCCTTCAATTCCTCGACCCCGCCTCCCGCCTTCTCCCTGATGAAGACATGGTAATTAACATCAACCCGGTTTTCGTTCGGATGCATGACCGGCTCCGCGAGCCTCGTGACCGAGATCGCATCGTCCTCCAGGCGCTTGATTCGCACGACCGGCCGGTCCGTCAAAACGGCCGGTCCGTACCAGCAGTCGAAGATGAAGACCCCCCCGGGCTTCAGATGCGCCCGGGCAGTCGCAAGGGCGGCCATCAGGTCTTCATTGGCGACGTGGTAGCTCATGACGTGGAAGAGCGATACGACGACGTCGAAGGTCCTGTCGAGGCGCACGGTCCTGATGTCGCCCTGAAGGAAGTCCGGCGCCGGGGAAGGGGAGGCCGCGGCCAGGGCCTGTGCCTTCGCAACGGAGAGCATCTCTTCCGATTGGTCGACGCCGGTCACCGCGTATCCCTTTTTCGCCAGGAGCAGATCGTGCCTGCCCGTGCCGCAGCCGAGATCGAGGATGGTTTTCGCATTGGGGCGATATTTTACGATCAGGCCGTGGACATGCTCCGCTTCTTTGTCATAGTCCTTGTCCTTGTAAAGCAAGTTGTAGTAGCGAGAATATGCGCCGAATACGGACATGATATTTCCCCTCTCGTGCTTATCTTGACCCTGGTGCTTCATCATCCTGCGCTCATCATTTCTTTGACCGCGTCCGCTGCCTGCGCCATCTGATCGCCGTTCAGCGCCATGCCGCTCGGGATGTAAAATCCGCGCCGCGCCAGACGTTCGGCCACGGGATGGCGCTCGTCCTTGAACAGCCCCATCCTGCGGAAGACCGGCTGTTCGTGCATGGGCCAGAAAAAGGGGCGGGTCCCGATCTTCCGGTCCGCGAGCCTGCGCATCGCTTCTTCGGCGTCGAACGGCACGTTGTCCTTCAATACCATTCCGTACACCCAGTAGATATTGTCCGCATACGAGGTCCGTTCCAGGGGAAGCTCCAGCCCGTCAATGCCCTTCAGCAGCCCGGTATACCGTTTCCCCATGCCGCGCTTGCGCCCGACGAACTCCTGCAGGCGCTCGACTTGCGCCAGGCCCAGCGCGGCCTGCAGGTTGGTCATGCGGAAGTTGTAGCCGAGCTCCTCATGGACGAACCTTTTTTTCGGCTGAAAGCAGAGGTTGCGAAGAGAGCGGCAGCGTTCCGCCAGGCGGTCGTCGTCGGTCAGCAGCATTCCGCCTTCGCCGGTAGTGACGTGCTTGTTGGGGTAGAAGCTGAAGGTGCTTATGTCGCCGAAACTGCCGCAGGGCCTCCCCCCGCAGGTCTGGCCGTGCATCTGGGCCGCGTCCTCGATGATCTTCAGCCCGTATTTCCCGGCCAGCGCCAGGACCGGCCCCATATCGACCGGCAGGCCGTAAATGTGGACGACCATGATCGCCTTTAGTCTCGCATTCCTTTTGACCTCAACCTCGTTCTTAACCTTGGCCTCGAGCAGCTTCACGTCCATGTTCCACGTTGCCGGGTCGCTGTCCACCAGCACGGGAACGCAGCCGCGCCGTATGATCGCCGCGGCGCAGGAGATGATCGTGAAGGCCGGCATGATGACCTCGTCTCCGGGTTTGAGCTCCAGGGCCGCGACGGCAGCCTCCAGCGCCACCGTCCCGTTGCAGACCGCGATGCCGTGCCGTCGCCCCGCGGCCTTCGCCATGGCCTCCTCGAATTTCTTCACGAACGGACCCTCGGAGGAGATCCAGCCCGTATCGATGCATTCGTCGAGGTATTTTTTTTCGTTGCCGTTCAGGAGGGGCTCGTTTACCGGTATCATTTCCCGACCCTCAGCATTTTCTTGTCCACCGCCTCAAACCTCGTCTTGTCCTTTTCTCCCGCATAGGGACCTTGTTTTACTTCGATCATCTCCAGTTCCTCCAGGGCCTCGAAGCCGTGGCCGCCGGCCGCCAGGAGGATCGTATCGCCGCTCTCGAAGATCCTGCTTTCGAGATAATTCCGGTCATCATCGTAGAAGTCGATCCTCAGCCTACCGCGCTTGATGAAGAGCACCTCCTGCGTGAAAATCACCTCCCGCGAAACCGGGTTGTGCACATGCGGCGGGATCTCCTTGCCGGCGGGATGCCTCATGTAAGCGAGCTGCTGGGAAAAATCGTCGGGAGTGAAAAATGAAATTCCCGGCTTGTTGAAGCCCGACCGGATGATGATCGCCAGCAATTTGCCGTTGTGCGTGATCTTTTCTATCATGAGCGTTTGTCCTTTCCTCCGCTTTGCTTCAAAGCGTATTCAGATATTCCCTGCTTGCAGGAAAATAGTCGTCAGAGCGGCATACTTCCCGGAACGCCGCAACGTCCCTTGCCCCGGGAAGCACGTTCCCCCGTGTTCACGGCGTTTATGAGTAATTGCGGCCCGGGCGACGATAGGGGATCATTATTTCCTCTTCAATGTGCGGCGGTCCGTTTAGCAATCAGTGCCCACGCGTGAGACAGGCTCAGCGACACTATGCGAAGCCAGCAGTTGAATTTCCACCGCCAGGGGCAGGCAAGCGCCACAAAGACCGACAGCACGAGCGGATTTATCGCCGCTTTTGCGGAAAAAACAGTTTTCATCGCATCCAGAAACGAAGTGTCGTCAACACGGTGATATCCTGTTGTCGAGATGTTGAGCCACAGCTTCACTGAAGGGTCCGTCGTCAAGTTCATTTTTTTACGATGCGCCCGAATGGTGAATTCGTAGTCCGAAAGATAGTGAGGGAGCAGGAACGGACGAAACCCTCCAACCGCATAGAAATCCTGCACGCGAAAAAAAAGGCCGCGCGTCGACAGACAGTTGATCTGTTCTCGGTCCGAAGGCCGTTCGAATTTGAAGCGCCTCCAGTCCACATGGGTCCCGGCGTCGATCAGGGTATTGTCCTCTTTGCCGTAGCATTGCGCGAGGAGGAACGTTTTTTGATGTTCCCGGAGATGCGCGACAGCCGTTTCGAGAAAATGCTCCTCGAACTCGGTATCGTCGTTCATAATTACAACGAAGTCCGTTAAGGGCGGATTGCGCGCTCGCAGCCACTTGTATCCTTCCTGCAGCGCGCCTCCCCACCACCAGGCGCCGTTACCCCGAATGATCGTCAATGAACGTATCTGTTCCCGCACCATCTCCGCGGTGCCGTCCGTCGAGCCGTCGTCGATCAGCACGAGATGATACAATGAATACGTCTGGTTCTTGAGACACGCCACGAAGCGCCGGGTGATTTCCCTCCGGTTATGGACCGGCAGCAGGATATAAACGGTCTCGTTCATGGTTTTCTCAGGATGAAAAGATAATTGTCGCCCACGCCGAAGGCGTCGAACAGCCGCGTGATAACGTGATTGATCTTCGTATAATGGACCGCAAGGAGCACGGCGAACAACAGTTTTACCCTGAGGCTGCGCGCCCCGCGGGGAGACCAAAAGGGAGAAGGTGTTCCCGCGGGGGGACAGGTCAGCAGATGGATCCACTGATAGAACAGCCACTCCGAGCTGGCAATCGTCCTGACCGAGTCAACTGCGAGGCCGGCCTGTTCCGCGGCGGTTTCCATTGACTTGGGCGAGAAGAATTGCCTGTGATACGGAGCATGCCAGTTGATCCAATACCGGCCGAACACCCGCGCCCCCCAGCCTTGAGAATTCGGCGTGCTGATGACGGCGACCCCGCCCTTTTTAAGAATCCGGGCCGCCCCCTGCAGGGTCTCCCGGGGATCAGCCATATGTTCGATGACCTGGTCCATGGTCACGTAGTCGAAGAAGCCGCGTTCATAGAGTCCGGGATCGAACAGGCCGATATGGACGTTGAAACCGTATTTTTCCGCGACCCGGCGGATATTCTCGTCCGCTTCCACGCCGTATACGTCGCAGCCGCGCGCCTTGTGATAGGCGAGCGACTCGCCGAAGCCGCACCCGATATCGAGCACCCGCACGTTCGGGGGGACCCAGAGGTACGGGGCCCGCTTTTCGCCGTTCAACCAGGCCGAAAATCCTTTCCCGTCCCCGGCAGGGGCAAAATGTTCGACCTTGAGCGAGGAACGCGGATAAAAGTCCGTGTAAAGCCTTCTGATCTCATCCGGACCAAAATGCGCCGGCAGTTCCGTATGCCCGCACCCGGAACATCTGACGAGCCTGAACGCGCCCGGATAGCCGTAGCGGTCGTCATAGAGCGTATGATACTTCTCGGCGGCGGCCCCGCACACCTTGCATTGACCGGCAGCCGCTCGGGCCGCGTCCGTTCTCAGGCCGTCAGGTCTCGACATAGGTCTCTTTCCTGCTCCAGCAGCGCCGGTAGAGCTCAAATTCATCGACCAGGGCTGCAATGTCCCGCACATAGTCGTGCGCTGCGAGGCGCTGCGCCCGCCCGGCTCCCTTCCGGACAAGGGCCTGCCTGATCTCCGGCTCTTCATGCAGTTTCCTCACCGCGTCGGCGACGTCCTCCTCGGAGAGCGGATCAATGAGAAGAGCGGCATCTCCCAATTGCTCCGCAGCGCCGGCCACGTTCGCGGCAATGACCGGGCACCCGACGGCAAAAGCCTCGACAGGAGGCAGGTTGTCCGGACCGAACGTGGAGACGAAGGCCAGTGCGAAGGCGCGCTTGTACAGGTCATACAGTTCGTCCGTCGGAACAAATCCCAAATATCTTACATGCTCTTCAAGCCCGAGCTCCCGCGCCGTTTCTTTGACGTATGACAGGTTCCCCTTGTCCGAGCCGCAGAACACAGCGAGCATGTCGAGACGGTGACGCTCCCGCAGCAGCTTCAGGGCGCGCAGCAGGACGACATGGTTTTTATGCGGCCAGAATTGCGCCGGATAAAAAAGGTACGGCTTGTCGAGACCATATTGAGCCGTAACATCCGTCCCGCGCTCCTTTTGCTCCAGGGCGAACGGCGGCACCGGAAAGGGGATGACCCTCACCCGTTCGGCGTCAGGACGGTAGAAATGGATGATTTGCCGTTTGCCCGCGTCGGTGCCGCTGATGACATAAGCGGCGCGCTGGATCATCCTGCTGAACAGGCACTCTCTGCTTTTCCAGGTATTGCCAATACTGACCTCGGGGAAGAAGGGGTGCACCCGGTGCTCGAGATCGAGGACCGTACAAATATAGGGGACATCGACGGGTTCGAACCAGTGTGTGGGAAACCACATCATGTCGATGCGGTATCGTTTCACAGCGTACTTCAAGCCTCCATATGACATGCGTTTTAACAGGTACAGACCCATGCGGACTTTCTGGGGAAGCCATTGATCGCCGCCGATCAGGGGAACGTACGTGACCTTGTCCGATGGAGCAGGTTTCCCCTTGATATAAAAAATAAAAAAAGTGTGGCCGGTCTCAAGCGCTTCAAGAGACTGTACCATGCTGTTCAGGAAAGCATAATTTCCACCCGCATCCGGCTTGAACTCCCCCAGAAACACTCCGACATTCATGTGATGCTCCTCCGCAAATCACGTTCCCCGCGTGTCAGTCCCCGACTCTTTGCAGCTCATCCACCCGGCGCATTCAATGAGGCGCAGCCCTTTTGCTCAACGAACGCTTCGACTTCAGGCTTGAACGCGCACCTTATCCCGTGCGTTTCCTTCAATTCCTCGACCCGGCCCCCCGCTTTCTCCTTCGAGCCTTTTCTCCGGCGAGAACGTCTCTATGATAAGGTGACGTCGATCGTCAGGTCTGTGTTCACCCAGTCGTCGATTTCCGCCAGCCTTCTGAAATTGCCGTCAAAATAGAGCTTGAGGTCATATTTGTTTCTTTTAATAAGGTACGCGATGCGCGCCGGCACGAAGTGCCATGATTCGTAGCCCAGGAGCACTTTTGCAACGGTCATTGACAGCGTTTTGATGAGGTCGATGCTGTTTCTTTCTATCATCCCGGACAGAATTTTTCCCCGTTTCCTGTGTTTTCGATACTCCGTGTAGGAATCGCAATAGCCCTGGTTCCCGATCCTTTTTATGATGTAGCGAAGGGTCGTCCTCGATTCGGGTATCAGATGATAAATAACGGACTTCGACGTATAAGCGAATTTGTAGCCGGCCTGTTTCATCTTGATTCCCAGTCCTGTCTCGCCGTCGCCGATCCAGACGCCGGCGGTGTTTTCCGGATTGAACCCGCCGCATTGGAAGAACACATCCCGCCTGACCGCCTCGTGACAGCTGAAAACAAGGTCATCCCGGGCAACAATGAGGTCTTCGGGTTTGTCCCTTTCGGTAAGGCTGAGATATGAATTCGTAAGGTGCTTCGTCACCCACCGGGGGGGAGGGACGTCGAATTTCCCGATGATCTTGCCGGTGGCGGAACCGATCAAGGGGTCCAGGTCGAAGACCTTGACGAGCTCCTCGATCAGCGACCGGTCGGCGACCATGTCGTCATCGGTAAAGTACAAGATGTCGCCCCTCGCGATTTTCGCGGCGCTGTTCCGGGCATAATGGACGCCCTGGCGTCTTTCGGTAATACCTTTTATGATCGCATACCGGGTACAATAGCCCTCGATTATTTCTTGAGTGTTATCCGCAGAATTGTTGTTTGCTACGATTATTTCGTAGCTGTCTGCCGGATATGTCTGTGCAAGAAAACTGTCAAGGGTCAAGGGAAGCAGCTTGGCCCTGTTAAAAGTTGGTATTATAACCGATACAAACGGTAATTTCACGACCATCTCCGAAGTCAAAGCATTTTTTATACTAAATGCTAAATACCGATTATTGGGCACACTATATCATGCCTATAATATTCCGGTTTTCGATAATTTTATGAAAACAGGAAATATTTTCTGAAGTCCAAGCTTATCAGTTATCCCGCATAGGCACCGGACGGGAAAAGAATGTGTTATATATTTCCCCTTAAATAATCCGGAAAAGATACCCTCAGCTTTGAAATGTTTATATTCCCTGCCAAAAGTGTTCAAGTAATAACCGTACATCAAGGCGCCGGTGCGATCTTTCGGTTCCAAAGCGGCAAGAGCCATCTGAATAACTTCCTCATGGCTTGCCGGTAAATAAACGCTGCCCAACTCACGGTAGAAACATTTACCGGCTAAAATCGAAGGCTTTCCCCAAAAAGCCGCCTCAATGCCGACTGTGGAACCGAAGCTTATAACCGTATCCGCAGCTCCGATGAGAGCATACGAGCTGATTTTAGATTCCGGCGGTATCACGGTAAAGTTATTTCCTTCAATATGGTAAAGACCCTCGACACTCTCATTGTGAACATTAGCAAGATTAGGATGCATCCGTAAATATATATGGACGCTCTCTTCGTTCGACAAATCCGCGGCTATTCTTTTTAGCCCGTCAAGCTGCGTTCGATAGAGGGGGTTTTCCCATTCTTCTCCAATGGCTGAAAATTCATCCTCGGATGAATTGAATATTACAAGATTCCTTTTCCCCGGGTCCCAGTCCTGAGGCAAAAGTCCCTTTTCCTGGTTTACCACATATGAAAACCAGGATTGCTGTTTACCTCCGGCCCGGTCATAATAAAATTGCTCCGCCGCGGCAAGCCGCAGATCGGTCGGCGCATGGTCCCAGGCTTCCCGAATTTCTCTGATCTTATACGCGATGTCGTGGGGAAGCGCATTCTTGGAAACTGAATATTTATGTATATTTGCCCCCCGCTCATGCATAAAACAGTCAATATTGTATTGCTGGCATAATCTGAACACGCTTCGCAGATAAGAAAATCGTCCGTTGAAAATAAATACCTTGTCCGGCCTGTTCCTCAGCATATAATTTTTAATAGCATAATAGGTCCGGTATGAGGCGAGAAGGAACTTTATGAGTTTGTCCCTGGCGCTCAAAAGATCGGGCTCCGGCGTTCGATAAAGGCTTATCAAGGATGATGCAACTGCCGAACCTATATCATAGTTGTCTATTTTATATTCCTTTAACTGGTCTACGGATGAAAAATTCCATTCATCTTCCGGAACGGCCATCCCGGTTTTAACAAATAGGTCATCAAGACTGATGTATTTTATCCGTGTGGCAGGGGACAGCATTTTAAGACCTTGTTTCCTTTTGCTGATACACTGAAGGCATAAACTCAAATCATGGTCCGGATTTACGTCACACGCATGCAGTGAAGCATCGCATCCTATGAACGTTATTGATGATCCGCTGTCAATTTGCTCCTGCACTATTTCAAGACAGGTTTCAAAGTGAGGCGCCCAGAGGGCTACGGGTTCAAAAAATAGTATGTTCATCATCTAAATAGTAACTTGTGTGGCGAGTTTAAATTAATAAAGTAAATTCGCGCTTTCATGGCTATTAGAAACCTAAATAGTTCAATTTCATTTATTCTTCTCAGCCGATAGGGCGTGTGTGATGATCAAACCGGTTTGACCGGTATTACTCGAAATGAAAATAGATTGCCCAATAGTCTGCTCCATAACTTCCGATCTTCCAACATCGATGCACAATAGTATGCGATCGCAATTATAGCTGTATCCAGGATCAGCAAGAATAAAACCTTGTTCCAGGTAGAAAAATCCAGAAAAACGACATGAAAGAACGAAAAGAAAAACAACAATAATGGAAAATGGATCAAATAAAGAGTGTAAGAACATCTGGCAAGAACAGAGCCGGTTCGTGCAAACACACGGGGTGTCGCGCCTTTGTATTTTGAGAAAAGAAAGATAAGCAAAATTAAGATAGAAAGATTGACCGGGGCTGCAGCTGCGCCTACCCAGAGAAAAGGAAAAACTTTTTGAGGAAAAACAGCCGCGATTATGGCCCCTAAAGAAAAAATTAGGAAAAGGATGGCTTTAAACAACTTCATGCGTTCGGGATAGTTCATGATGATGCGGACGGCGGAGCCGAGCGCCCAGTAGCACGCATATATTGTCAGGCTATTTGCTCTGGGGAACTGCCAGATAAGGAGACCGATTACTAAAGCCAGAAGGATCGGGCTCTTGAAACGCTTCTCGGTCGCGATGGCTGCGACTAATGCAATACCATAGAGCCATACTTCTATCGAGAGGGACCAAAGCGGACCGTCTGTTGAGATGGCCGTAGTATCTTTAATAATCCCGTTACTGAGAAACGCTGTAGCGAGGATATCCGTAGTATTGAACTCGACACTTTCTCTGGCCACGTAGAGGTCATGTGGCGTCCTGAAGGTTTTAGATCCATGCAGATCAAAGACAATTATAATCAGTCCGACAGCGAGTGAAAGCAACAACGCGAAGAAAAACGGCGGGAGGACCCGTAGGGCGCGGGCTTTCAGATATGCCCATGGATTGATAAAAGTATATTGTTGTTTGTTCCTTAGTAACGAGTTGGTGATCACAAAACCCGACAGCACAAAGAAAATGAGCACGCTGAAATGAGCCAGGCTTGACAGGACAATGTGGGAGGGCGAACCAAAACCGGTTAGAGGCATTATAAACCAGCCGTTGGTATGCGCCAGGAGAACAAAGAACGCCGCATAGCCTCGTATTATATCCAACCGACTTGATAACTGTTTGTCCATTTGTTTTAAAGATTCTCTCTTACTCAGTAGAAGCATTAACGCAATTTTTCTTTAATAAAAAATCGCACAGAATGATATCTTGTTCCGAATCTATATCTATTGAACGTGTTTTCGGCATAATATATGCCCCGGTTTCCGGCATCAGGAACGTCTTCGTACTGCGCAGCCATCCTATTTCGGCAACATATACCGCGCCATTCAACGCGTACACAATCGGCAGTGTCTGCCTGCTATCAAAGCCTGCGGGCTTGGGCAGGATCGGCACTAGACGCGATCCGGCATCGATTGTATACATCCAGTAAGGGCTCTTTTCAGATTCAGTAACCGAAACGGTTGCATTCAGATTATCCTTTACGCACATTTCTATGCAGCCATCGATATCCTCCACTCCGCGTAATGGAGAAGTAGGCTGCAGCAAAACCACATAATGGTAACCCTGGATTTCCATGAGGGCATGCAGCACCGTTGCGATGCCCGGGGTGTCGTCGCGGGCAAGGTCCGAAGGACGTACAAAGGGGACCTCACATTCCCACTCTCGTGCAATGCGGATGATTTCCTCGTCTTCAGAGGAAAGTATCAAGCGGTCGATGAATCGCGACTTTCTTGCCTCCTCTATCGTCCACGCAATAAGGGGTTTACCGGCCACGGTACGGATATTTTTCCGCGGCACGCCTTTAGACCCGCCCCGGGCGGGGATGATCGCAAGAACTTTTTCCCCCTGGATCATTCGAACACCTTTCCGAACTCATTTTCAGCCCGCTGGAAATCATCCATGCGGCCGATATCGAGCCAGTATTCCCGTATGGGGAAAACAGCCGTTTCCTCCTTGTTCGCAACGAGCTGTTCAAACAGGGTCGGCATATCGAAGTAAGTATCTTTCGAAATCATTTGCAGGCTCTCCGGCTCCAGAACATAAATGCCTGCATTAACGAAGAAGCGCTGAACAGGCTTCTCCTCAATAGAATAGATGCGGTGTTCGTCTATCTTGACTACACCGTAGGGAACCTGGAAATCGTATTCGCGGACGCACATAGTAGCCCGGGATTTATGTTCAATGTGAAAGTCGAGGAGTTGTTGAAAATTGACCTTGGTCAGAACATCACCATTCATTACCAACGTGGGCATAACCGGTTTTTCCGGCAGTAACGAGAGTGCGCCTGCGGTCCCCAGTTTTTCTTTTTCACGCAGGTAGCTGATCTTCACTCCCCACCGTGAACCGTCGCCGAAGTACTGCTCGATCAGCTCACCTTTGTAGTTTACGGAAATGTAGAAACGGTTGAATCCATATTCGAGGAAGTTCTCCAGGATCGTCTCCAGGATCGGCTTGCCGCCGACCTTTAGGAGGGGCTTGGGAATTTCGTCGGTCAGCGGTTTGAGGCGGACTCCCAGCCCGCCTGCCATGAGCACGACCCAGTTTTCGCGCCGGGGAGGTTCGAGGATTGTTTCGAGCACTTCGAGCCCGACCACCGAGCCGGCGTGGTCCACGATCGGGATCTGGTTGATCTGTTTGTGCCTCATGAGCGCGAGGACCTTTTCTCTCCCTTCGTTTTGATGCGCAACGGTCGGGTGGGCGTTCATCACGTGCTGCGCACGGTCTTCCAGGGAGCAGCCCTTCAGGATGCCGCGCCGGATGTCGCCGTCGGTGACGGTCCCGAGAAGATGTTTCGCATCATCAACGACCAGTGCGATCTTGAGAGCCGCGCTGTCAATGACCTGGATCGTTTCCCGCAGAGTGGCGTCGGGAGATACCAGAACTTTTTTCCAGTCTTTCATCTTTACACCACCTTTGCCGATGCCCCCGCCTCCCGCGCTCCGGAAGAAACTGCAGATCGTCCGGTTCTGATGAATGCTGCTTCCTGTCTTCTTTTCGAAGAAGGCATCAGATCTGAATCGATTTGTAGGTCCTGTCCGAATAATAGAGGCAGCTGTCGAGGAGTTCCCCTTTAACGACGAGCCCAGCCTGTATCTTCACCTTCGATCCAATCGCGGATTTTGGATAGGCCGTTACCGAGGTGCCGAAAAAATTATCGTTTCCCACCGTGCAGTTTCCGGTGATCATGTTGTGCGGCGAGAATATGTTGTGGTCACCCACTTGGCAGTCATGAGCAATGAGACTATAGCAGTTCACGATATTGAAGCTGCCGATGGTCGCATTCGGCCCGATTGTGCAAAAGGGTGCAATGATGTTTCCATTGCCCAACGTGGCCGATCGGCTGACCAATGAAGAATGATGGATGAAATTACAGAATCGAGCATTCTTTGATCTTAATGTTTGGATCGCTTTCTTATTCGTTTCATGTCTCCCGAGCGCGACAATGAAGACGTCATCCTCAACGGGGACATATTCTTTTTCGCTCCCCAGTAATGGCTTCGTGAATTTATATTTTGCATGGTTAGCATCAGAGATATCAAGATATCCTTTTATGGTAAACTCGTACCCAGTGATTGCTTTTTGATTATCGGCAATATAGTCGGTAAGCTCAGCCGCCAAACCTCCCGTTCCAACAATGATGAGATTGAACATGTGATCAGCTCCTCGATTTGCCGTGAAGTGTCAGGGCTCTTGTGTCGCCGGCCTTCGGAAACTAAAGCGTTGCTCCGCCATCGATGACGACGCTTGTTCCGGTAATCCATTCTGCACTCGGAGACAAGAGAAAGACGACCAGAGCAGAGATGTACTCCGGATGGCCAATGCCCAGAGGATACTTCTTGTCAAGATCGGCAATATATTGTTCGGTATATATGTCTGCCCACTTCTTAATGAGCTCTGTTTTCACAAATCCTGGCAGTACTGCATTTACGCGTATCCGGTCTCGTGCCATTTCAGCGGCCAGGCTTTTTACGAACGCATTGACCGCTCCTTTTGATGCGCTATAGTTTCCGATGCCTGGCGCGCCAAGCAGGGATGCGATTGAGGAAATGAACACGATCGCGCTTCCCGGGCCTGCATTCGCCCGTTTATCGCAAAAACCCTTGCACAGGGCGACGTTCGCAAAATAGTTGAGATCGAAAAGGTCCTTCGCCTTCTTTAGGGTTAATGCTTTAAGCGGAAGTATCTGCTGCTCACCTGCCGAAAGAACGAGCCCCTTGAGCCTCCCATGCCGGCCCGCGAGGTCCGTGGTCCACGAAGGAAGGTCATCCAGGTCCTTTGCCAGGTCCCTGGTCTCCAGGATGACGTTTTCCGGATGCCGGGTGCAATTGCGCATCGCTTCGAGCGCTCCGCGGCTTCTTGAAACGGCGATTATCCTGCCTCCCAATTCGTTTATCCTGAGTGCAACGGCCTTCCCGATGCCTGAGCTGGCACCCGTTACAAGAATGATATCTGTTTGATCGAAGCGTATCATGGCTACACCAAGCGGTCCTTTACTTTGTCGATCAGTTCGCGAACCGTTCGCAGTTCCGTTATCTCGCGATACGCAAGCTTTGTCGAAAACAGCTCGTCAAACAAGGAGATCACCGAAATGATCGATAACGAGTCCCATTCCTTGATGTCGCCAAAGAGGGTATCTTCGGACAATGCTTCTTCTCGCTGCAGGGCGCTTTTGATATTGTTTACCAGTTCGTCCCGGGTCATGCTGTCGTCCTTTCACTAAGCTCATCCGTTATGTGCTGATGATCGTGGCAATCCATGAATAGCCCACTCCAAAACCTGCCAGAAGGATCTTCTGCCCTTCCAGTATGACGTTATTCCGGTATAGGTTCTTCAGCACGATGGGGATCGTGGATGAAACCGTATTTCCGATATCTTCCAGATAGAGATGGAATTTCTCAGGAGGTATCGCGATTTTTTTCCGCAGATGCTCCAGCATATACCCGTTCGCTTGATGGAATACAAAATGGTCGATATCCTGCATGGTGATATCAGCCTTTTGCAGCACCATCTGTATCATCTTCGGCACATGGGAAATCGTAAAGGTAAAAACGTCCGGGCCGTTCATGAAAAGCGTGTCATCCGTCCGTGTATTCCCCGACGCATCGACGATTTCACGTGTCGGTATCGTTCCTCTTCGGTAACGTAATCCGCTCGTTTTTACCATAAGATCGTGCGCGCCAGACCCGTTCGTGCCGAAAACGAAGTCTCCGATCCGGAGCGGATCCTGATCGGTAATATAGGTGGCTGCGGCGCCGTCGCCAAATATGCTTCGCGTCGATTTGTCCTTTTCATGGATATATTTGCTCCAGGTATCGGCGGTGACGAGGAGGATGTTTCTCGCCTGGTTACTCACGAGCAGCCCTTTCGCCAGGGACAGCCCATAGAGAAAACCTGTACAGCCCTGATTCAAATCTATCGCACCGGTGTCCGTTCTAAGGCCAAGCCGTTCCTGGAGAATACTTGAATTATTCGGTACGATAAAATCCGGGCTCTGGGTGCAGTAGAGCAAATAGTCAACAGAGCGGGGGTCAATATCGTATTCCTGGAACAGGGTGGTTCCTGCTGCATAGGCAAGGTCCAGGGCAAACTCATTGGGACCAGCGATGTGCCGTTGCCTGATACCTGTTTTCTCAAAGATCTTATCCGCAGGCCATCCGTACTGAGCGAACTCGTTGTTATCCAGGATAGACTCAGGGAGGTGGTAAGATATTTTCATCTGCTATAGTCTCCGCAATGGGGTCGCGTCACAAACGTGCCGGCCGATCTGCAGGTTGCAGACCAGAACGGTCACAGCTGCTCGTCCGATTTGATATCTCTGTCCGCCCGTGTCCCGATTATATCCCAGTAATGGACAGGAGAGATGCCGTTCCCCGGTCGTTTAAAGGTGAGGTTCTCCTCGGAAAATAACTCACCCGCCGCAATATCACGAGCTGCAGTAAGGCTTTTTCGTGCGATTGTAAGATTCTTTGATTCGGAAGGAGTGGTCACCTTCCTTGGGCTGCCCAGCGCTGATTCGACCTGGCGGATTGCTCCGATCATGTCTCTTAATTCGTCGGGTTCGAGCGACGCTCCCTGATCCGGTCCAGGAAGGGAACGGTCCAGGGTAAAATGTTTTTCGATCACTACGGAGCCAAGGGCAGCCGCAGCAATCGGCACGACAATGCCGGTAGAATGGTCCGATAAGCCGACGGGCAGGTCGAACGCTGATCGCAGCGTGTCAATGACCCTCAGGTTGATATCCGTGACGGGGGCCGGGTATTCAGTTGTGCAATGGAGCAGAATGACCCTGTCTTTGAGGAAGGCCCCTCCTTGTTCGGAAGCATAGGCTTCTCTGAATGCAACAGCTCCCGGTTTTTGAGCATCGTTCATATAGCCGAAAGCCAGAATACCTAAGGCGGTTTCGATGTCTCCCAATGTGCTCATTCCCGTTGACAGAATGACGGGCTTGCCAGAGCGTGCGGCTTTTAAAAGAAGCGGACCGTTGGTTATCTCTCCGGATGGAATTTTAAGCCGCTGAACGCCAAGATGCACGAGCAGGTCAACGCTTTCGCTGTCGAAGGGAGTGGATAAAAACTCTATCTTCTTTTCCTTCGACCGGGCAAAGAGCTGATAATGCGCGTCCCGATCAAGTTCAAGCTTTTTCACCATGTCGAGCTGGGACTCGGTCGTTTCCGTTGTTCTTAGCTGATAGTCCGCTTTCGGTGCTTTTTTGCTGATGTTCTTTTCAGCCTTGAACGTCTGGAATTTTACGGCATCGGCACCTGCCTCCGCCGCTGCATCGACAAGCTTTTTAGCCAGCTCAATCGATCCGTTGTGGTTCACGCCTGCTTCGGCGATGATGTATATTTGTCTTTTTTCCATCATTATGCGACCATTATGCGACGTTAAAAAAATGCTTCTTCAAAAGTGTATTGAAATCAGGTATCGATTTTAGCACGGCGATGATCTTTTGTGCGCTGTCGCCGTTACCATACGGGTTGACCGTGCGCGAGCAGTCCTTGGTAAATGCCTCTTTGATGGCCCGCACTATATCAGAGGACTCCGGTATGCAGTTTATGATTGACGATGCCTGGAGCCGTCCCTTCTGCCGGTCGCCGATATTGACCGTCGGCTTCTTGAACGAGGGCGCCTCGTACAGACCGCTGGATGAATTTCCGACGATCGCATCGACCTCGGCTATCGCGCTCAGATAACGGGCCTGGCCCAATGAGGCGTATGCCTTCGTGTGGGGGCGCGAGGCCGAATATTCTTCGATCATGCTGATGATTACCCTTCCGTGGGTGTCGGCATTGGGCATGGTGAAGATGATTCCCATATCATTTCCTAGGCTGTCCAGGGCAGTCAGCAGTTCCTTGAATTGCAAGCTCGGGAGCTGTGCGTCCAAGGTAGCCGGATGAAAAGTGACCAGGAGGTTCCGTTTCCGGAACGTGAAGCCCAATTCCATTTCCAATTCGTTTCTTGTCAGCAACCTCATCCGTTTGATCCGGTCGATGCCGGTGCTTCCCACGGTATATATATGCTCCGGATTTTCCCCTAACTGGCGTATCCTTCGGGCTGATGCTTCGTTCGTTACAAAATGCAGATGGGACATTTTCGTAATACTATGTCGGATGGCCTCATCGAAAGCGCCCTCGGTCGTGTCTCCGCCGGCTATATGCGCGATCGGTATCTTCGCCACCATTGCAGCCTGGGCAGCCGCGAGGATTTCGAACCGGTCGCCGAGCAATAAAAGCAGGTCGGGCGCGAGCGAAGAGAGGGCATCGGCAAACCCGATGACGCCGACGCCGAGAGACTTTGCGATACCGACGGGCGTGTCGCTGGAAAGGAGCATGTCCACTCGTGCATCGATCGAAAAACCGTCTTTCTCAATTTCTCGATATGTCAAGCCGAACTCGGGAGAAAGGTGCATCCCTGTCACGATTAGTTGAAGCATCAGCGCGGAGTCGTCCTTGATCTCCTTCATTACCAAGGAGAGCAGGCCATACTCGGCGCGTGAACCGGTCACCACGCAGATCTTACGCTTTGACATATGTTTCTCCCAGGGCCGCACTGCTCGGAATATTGATCAGTCTTCTTTCCAGGCTCTCCGCGATCGACAAATCCATGCGCGGACACTCCCTAAACATGGGGAGCCTGTGCATCAATGTCCATGCGGGTCTGCTCATGATTCCGCTATCATTGGCCATTGCAAGCAATCCATCCCGTTCCCCGGCGAATTCCTCGTCGAGCAGCAAAACGTTCAGCCAGTAATTGCTTCGGGCAAACTCGGGTTCCCTGAAGAACGTTACCCCCTTGATCTCGGCAAAGGCCTTCAGGTAGCGCCTGGACAAAGCGCGTTTCTTCTCAAGGAACGAGGGGAGTTGCTCGAGCTGGGCACAGCCGAGGGCCGCGTTGATATTTGGCAGGCGATAATTATATCCAACCATGTCATGACTGAAAGCCCACCGGTGGGGGACCTTGGCCGTAGTGGTCAGGTGTTTTGCCAGCCTGCCAAGCTCTCCATCATTCGTGATTATGGCGCCACCACCTCCTGTGGTGATCACCTTGTTGCCGTTAAAGCTGAGCGCGCTGACCCGCCCCCAGTTGCCCGTATGCCGGCCCTGGTAATAGGAGCCCAGGGATTCGGCGGCGTCCTCGACCATCTCCAGGTTGAACGTGCGGCACAGTTCCTGGAGCGGGTCCAGGTCAACCGGATGGCCGAAAGTGTGCATCGGCACCACCGCTTTTATGCGTCTTCCTGTCTGCCTGTTGTAGCATCCGTCCTTACGTATCTCGCCGGTTTCACGGAGATAGGAGCCGAGCTTCGCGGGATCGAGCCCTAGAGTCCGTTCATCGCTGTCTGCAAAATGAGGAACCGCGCCGCAATAAGAAACCGCGTTTGCGGTGGCGACAAAAGTCAATGTCGGGACGATCACTTCATCATTCTCGCGTACGCCGACGAGCTTAAGGCAAATATGCAGTGCTGCCGTGCCGTTTACGAGGGCGACAGCGCTTTTGGCGCCGGTGAACTCAATCAGCCTTTTTTCAAACTCGTCCACGTACTTTCCGACAGATGATACCCAGCCCGTATCCAGACATTCCTTTACATAGTGCCATTCATTACCGCCGAAGAGTGGCTCATGGAGGCTGACGGGTGCATGAGCGGGTAAGACGCTCCGCAGGGCTGCCAATATTTTATGTGGATCGAACGCGTCTGTCATAAATTATATAAGTGCGCCTTGTACCCCTGAATATTGTCAGGATTCGTGAACCAGGAGATAGTTTCGGCAAGTCCACGGCGCAAGCCGTCTTTGCCGCCGTAGGCCGGCTCCCAGTTGAGCAGTTTTTTTGCCTTGCTGTTATCAGCCCAGAGTCGTTCCACTTCGCTCTTTTCAGGGCGCAGGCGGGTCTGATCGGTCTCTATCTGGATTTCGGCGTCCATGAGCTCTGCTATCATCCGGACCGTATCGGCAATGGATATTTCGTAGTTGCTGCCTATATTAATAACCTCGCCCGTCGAACGCTCGGATTCCGCGACCGCGATAAAGGCGCGGACCGTGTCCATAACGAAGGTAAAGTCCCGGGTGGGATGGAGCGCGCCGAGCTTGATTTTGCGCAGTCCGCTAGCGAGCTGGGTGATTACTGTGGGGATAACGGCGCGCGCCGACTGACGCGGGCCGTAGGTATTGAACGGACGGATGATTGCAACCGGTGTGTCAAAGGCATGATAGAACGACATGGCGATCTGGTCAGCGCCGATCTTGGAGGCCGAATATGGCGACTGTCCCTGCAGGGGGTGGCCTTCTGTGATCGGGACGAATTGTGCCGTTCCGTATACTTCGCTCGTGGACGTATGAACTACCTTTTGAATGCCGAGTTCGCGCGCTGCCTGCACAATGTTCAGCGTGCCTTTCACGTTGGTGTCCACATAGGTATCTGGCGAGTGGTAGGAGTAGGGGATGGCGATAAGGGCTGCCAGGTGCAGGACCACATCGCATCCCTTCATGGCTGTCTTCACACCGTGCGGGTCCCGGACATCACCGGCAAAGATGTCGAGCGACTTCCGTATTTCCGGCTCTGAGCGATCCAGCCAACCCCAGGAATTAAAGGAATTATAATAGACAAACGCACGGACTGCATGACCGCGTCGGATCAACTCTTCGGTAAGATGTGACCCGATAAAACCGTCGGCGCCGGTAACCAGAATTTTCTTACTGCCTATTTTCATATAACTTCTCCGGGTGTATCCAATGTATGAGAATACTGGACCAAATTTTTCTGATGCCAAATCTGGAGATCATGAAAACGGTCTTATCAATCCACAAGCACCAGTCTTGAGGCTATATCAAAATAACCTGGTACATCGGTCAGGTGAAAGCCGAGGTCCTCGGGCGCTCTGTCCGTTGTTATCATGAGCGGGGGCAACAAATCGTCAACCACATCGTACGCCTGCCCCATATTGTTGCCAAGCCAGAAATACAAGGAATATTCCCGGGGGCGCAGATTATTTTCCGGGAATTCAATAATAACTTTTCCTTTTGATCCTGCGTCCATCTTCTTCATTACAATCGGATGTCTCACACTCGTTACAAATTCTCCAGAGAAGGCCGAACGTAAGGCGACTGTGGCATACAGGTTCTCAACCGATTTTGAGACCTCAAACGACAAAATAAAACGGATGGTCGCACCCGTCATGAAAGACTGGGTGTCAGTCCCGGAGACATCCTGCATTTTTATATTTGTAAACCGCACGGCCCCCGTTCCTCTTCTTTTTTTATCGTTTCCAACTGCGCTATCGGCATTGAATTCCATCTGGGTGAAAAGATTTTGGTACGTCTCGATTGTTTTATTGACCGGAGCATCGGCAAACATTTTGCCTTCTGAGAGGAGAATCGCTCTGCTGCACAAAGTGCGAATCGCCTGCATGTTGTGACTGACAAACAGCACGGTACGACCTTCCTTTGTCGAGACATCTTCCATCTTCCCCAAACACTTCTTTTGAAAAGCGGCATCTCCGACCGCAAGCACTTCGTCCACCACCAATATCTCAGGCTCCAGATGCGCGGCGACGGCAAAGGCGAGACGCACGTACATGCCCGACGAATAGCGCTTCACCGGGGTATCGAGAAACTTCTCAACCTCGGCGAACGCCACAATCTCGTCGAATTTCCGTTTGATGTCTGCTTTGGACATGCCCAG
>Ga0210377_10001357_pt1 | contig 22404 bp, 12 predicted proteins | sample PLM4_65_b1redo_FD_155480 | JGI IMG/M metagenome (GOLD analysis project Ga0210377, IMG submission 155480) | Groundwater sediment microbial communities from an aquifer in East River, Colorado, USA - PLM4_65_b1 redo | ecosystem: Environmental > Terrestrial > Soil > Riparian zone | place: USA: East...
GGCAATCGCGCACACCTGGGCGCACGGCTATCTCGTCACCGCCGTCACCGGTGCGGCGACCTTCAACGATGGGGGAGATCCCGATCCCGTCGTCGAGCAACTGCTCGACCGCGGGCTCACGGATCCGGACCCGATCGCGTTGCACGACATTCTCTGCTTCCTCGCCGCGCGAGGTCGCAGCGGTGTCGAGGTCGCCGCCGCGAAGGGCGGCTCCTACGCGGAGTTGATTGACGCGATGCGCGCGGCCGAAGTGCCGCTAGAGCATCCGCTGCATCTTCTGCTCAGCGAGAAGATGCTGCGCAGCTTCGGCAACAGCTGGTGGAAGGGTCGCTGGGATTTCGCAGCCGGCCAGGGCCGGCTCGAGGGCTACGACGTGCGCCGGTGCCGCGGAGACGCGCACGGGCTCGTCTGCCGCAAGCAGGACCAGCGCGACCTGCGCATCGATCTCGAGCGCGGCCTGTTGAACGGGCGGCCCTCGTTGGCGCACTTCGTGCGCGTGGCCAGGGGCGAGGTCGTGGAGGAGCGGAGCTATGCCGCCACCGGAACGCTCTGGCTCCAGCTGATCGAAACCCCGGGCGACGAGCCCGATCTGCTGCACCTGCTCAAGCCCGAGGTCTTCGCCTCGAACTTCAACCAGATGTTCGTGCTCGGGCGCTTCGATGCGTCGCGTTTCCGGCAGATCGTGAACGACTTCCCGACCGCGCGCCTCTACAGCGTGCTGCCGACGCAGCGCGCGCGCTGAGTCCAGAGCCGCGGCCTCCCGGGGTCAGCGGCCGGGCGGGCTCGCGAGCCGGTAGAGCGTCCAGCTCCAGCCGGAGAGCCCGGCATAACGAAACGCGGCGACCCGCTCGTACGTGCGTCCGTTGGGACCGGTCACGACCGGCTTCACGGGCGGGCGATCCGAGAAGTCGTGCTCGACGTACCACTCGGGGCCCTCGGGCCACCAGCGGCGCTTCGGGAAGTAGACGATCCGCTCTCCGCCGGCCACGCGTTGCGCGTGGTACTGCAGCACGACGAGGTTGCGCCAGTCGTGATCGCTGCCGACGCTGACGGCCGCGCCCGAGCTCGCGGCGAGCATCACCTCGATCGCGGCGGCGTACTGGCCGCGCCCCACCTCGACGAGACGCAGCAGCGCAGGCGCGTTCGTGGCCACGAAAGCGGCCAGCGCGGCGGCGGCCGCGAGCCCCCCGCCGCGGCCGGCGCGCGCGAGCCGTGCCAGCGCGGACCCCGCCAGCAGCAGCGCGAACGGCACGAGCACGACGAAGTAGCGCGGGGCCAGGAAGTCGGGCCGCCGCCACGCGAGCACCCCGGCCGGGGCCAGGAACGCCACCGCGAAAAACAGCGCCCGCGGGTCGCGGGCGCGCACGAGAGCCGCCATCTCCCAGACGACCGCGCCGAGCGTCATGAGCAGGAGGAGCTCCGCCGGCCCAGGCGGGACCCCGTGCGTGGCCCGCGCCAGCTCGCGGAGAACGGCCGTCACGTCGTATTCCGGCCCCCCACCGATCACGAGACGGTGTAGGTCCACCGCCCAGAGAATTGCGAGCGCGACGGGCGGAACGGCGAGCGGCGCTGCGCGGGCCAGCCGCGTCCGCACGCTCCCGCCGCCGCTGTACAGATCCGCGGCGGCCCAGGCCAGAAGCCCGGCCAGCGGAAACGCGAAGGTCAGGTGCGACGAGACGCCGAGCACGCCGGCCGCGGCGAACAGGACCGCCCAGCGGGCTTCCCCGCGAGCCAGGTACAGATCGAGCGCCTGGTAGGCCGCCACCGCGAAGAAGATCGCGAGAGAATAGCCGCGCGCCTCGGAACCGTAGTGGACGAGGACGTACGAGAAGGCGAGCAGGATCCCGGTGGCCGCGCTGTCGACCGGCCCCCGGCGCAGGGGCCGTGCGGCCAGCCACGCCAGGGCGCCGGTCGCCGCCGCCACCGACAGGGCGCGGTAGGCGAGCGGCGAGTGGCTCGGGCCCAGGAGCATCATCCAGAGCGTGTTCAGATGGTGGTTGTTGTCGTGGTGCAGCCGGGTGAAGACGCCGAGCGGTCCGTCCGCGTCGTGCGTCAGGAGCAGCGACCAGATCTCGTCCAGCCACAGGTCGCCGCGGGCGGCGGCGAGCCGCAGCGCCGCGCCGGCGACAACGGCGAACGCGGCGATCGAATACAGCAGATGCGCTTCGCGACGCGCGTCCGGCGGGCGGTCTTGCTCGGCCGCGGTGGGATCTCCATCGGGCGCCGGATGGCTCGCCACGGCCCGGATTCTAGCCGGCCAGGCCCGTTCGGCGCGCGCGCCTCTCTGACGACTCGAGTTCAAGAGCCTCTTACGGAGATCGAGCTGGCCGCTGCGGACGAAGTCTCACTGCAGCCATGCCGTGGGCGGTCATCTCTTCCCGGGCGCAATTGAATCGACGGCACAGGTTGCGCACGATCGCGCTCGAAATGGGATGGAGCGCGTGCTGCCCGAGCTCGACGAACAACATCTCACCAGGCTGAAGGTCGTGGTGGAAATCAAGCGCCCGCCTCACAGCCGGCTCCAATAGCTGGTCCTGGATCACATCATTGAGCGGAAACACATTGGTCTTTCTGCTGAGCATCAACGCCTCGGTACCGACGTCGGAAGCGACGAACAAGGGAACGCGGGGCTCATCGGCGGCGTACTTCTCTAGCAGATACAAAACTTCGGCAGCCCGCTCGGTCGTTGGCGATCTCGAGGTGAGGGCGTGGAACTGCTTCGCGATCTCCAAGGGCTCTCCCCGCACCCACTGCTGGACCGTGATCGCGGCGGAGTAGGCGCCGGTCGTTTGCATCTTTCCCGCGATGCGGGGAAGCGCAGCGATGAGCAACACAATGACGACGGCGAAACCACTGAAGGTCAAGGAAGCCTTGAACGCGTGCGGAAGGCTGGTCGATCGAAAGATCCGCGTCGCCCAATACGCGCCCACGAAGATTGCAGGGACGCAGATGTGGTAGAGATTGTTCGGATGGGAACGCCCCACGAAATACGTGAGCTGCGCGATACCCAGCGCAGTCATTCCGAAGACGATCGCGAGCTCTGGCCTTGCGGGCTCTTGCCTCGAAAGGACGCGATAGCTCAAGACCGACACCGATCCGAAGTAGACCATGACCATCAGAAACCAGGGACTCCAGAACACAATCGGGAGAGTCCCAAATCCTGCGACTGAATACAGGGCAATATAGTCCAGGTAATACTGCCAATGTGGGAGTTCTCCGGAGCGCACGTAGATATCGAGAGTCAACGCTGCATGAGCCGTTGCGATGAATGCACACCCCCCGAGCAGACGCGCTCCAACTTCTTTGAGGCGCTTTCTCCATGCAGCGGGCCCGGGCCCCGCCAATCCCTCGAAACCCACGATTGCTAGATAGGTCGTCCCCACGTAAAAGAAGGTTTCGAAGCTCCAGACCGATGCGACTCCGAGGATCACGGCCTCGAGGAGGAATGCCCATCCCTGAAAACGGACGCGCGTGATGCGAACCATGCTCACGAAGAGCAGGAGATACGCGAGACCAAATCGAAGTGGGCCGATCGACGGATAGCTGGCCGCGTAACCCATGGTCGCAAAAAAATTCAGAGCCACGATCAGCACGAGCACCACCAGCGGAACGGTCGTCGATCGCCAAAGCAGCCGCGAAAGAGCGTATAGCCCCGCATACTGCAAGGCATAAAGAACACTGATCGCCAGGGAGAGTCCTTGGTACGAAAATGGAAACAAGCCACTTTGAAACAGGGCGGCCAGGAAGTAGATCACTACAACGCCATATTGACAATTGATGTCCACCAATAAGGACTTGCCCATCATGAGATCAGTGACAGGGCCGAGGTAGAAGTCGTGATGGTACTTATCGAAACTGAAACCGATATCGAGAACCAGGAGCGTGAGGAAGAACACGACCAGAATGTCCAGGATGCGTGGGAATCGAGCTGCAAACCTCCGAGCGGTAATCCGACGATGAACCCCGAAAAGAAAACCGATTGGAACCACCACGACCAGGGCGTCCCTGGAGATGGCCAGCCCCCCGGCGAATGGAATCGCAGCGAGTAGCGCCATCAATGGAAGCGATCCGTACACGACCTCGACGACCCTTGGCCTGTGCGCGGCCAACGCACGGTCGATGGGAAGAGCGCTCCTTATCGCGATGAGATTGATCAGGGGAAACAGAACGGCGAACGAGAGAAGAGCGCTTCTGGATGGGAATGTATATGGGTGCGACACGAAGAATCCGCATTCCGACACGAACAGAGCCAGGCCGTTGGCTGCTAGAAGAACGGGGTAGAAAAGCTCGACGTCGAAGAACCGGCGTTTGATCTGACTCACGACTTGAGACGACACGAAGGCAAGGCCCGGTATCGCGAGCCAGCCCTCGACGAAAATGGACCATTCTTCCTGCTCGGAAATGCCTCCCGGGGTGTGGAGCACGAGATTCAAGAAGAAGAAGTACAGCCCGTAGCACGACGCAAGCAACGACAGAGGGAGCAACTCGACCTCTGCGACGCTGAGAATATTCGAACGGATTCCGAGGCGAGCCGACATATCCCCACGGGACGAACCTGATCGAGGCCGATCCATCGACCAGACTTTGATTAGGGAGCTTCCCCTCTGGCGCGCTTGTAAGCGATCGCTGCAATATTCCCTGCTGGAATCGAAATGGGGAGGTACCCGATTCTCAGTTTCTTGGATATCAGCAGGGAGGAACGCTTCAGCGCCTTTGGAAGGGGAAATAGTTTCAACCAATAATGGAGGGGATAGGTGTTCCAAACGGGTAGGATTCGAATGTTTGAAAATCCCGCTCGCTCCAATAGATGCTTGAGGCTCCGTCGCGAAAACAACTGTAGGTGTTCGATGTCGAAGATCGGTGATTTCGTGCCAAGGAGCTTCGCCGACACCGCGCGCCGATCGTGACAGACGAGGAGAATGGCACCGTTCTGCTTCAGTGCGGCGTATGCGTACCGGCAGAACGCCAGGGGATCGTAGAGGTGTTCGAGAGTTTGAAAGCAGGTGACGAGGCTGAACCGGCCGTCGTCAGCCTGCCGGAACTCGAACGGCCCCGAACGGATCAGGGGACGGATGTGGGCCTTGGCTGCTTGGATCGGTGCTCTGGATGGCTCGACTCCAACGACATCGGTGAACCCCTGGGCGAGCAGCCGCTCGAGAAACGCGCCGTCGCCAGCTCCGATGTCGATGGCCCCGACCCGGTTGGGCAGCGTTGCCTCGATGCGCGCGAGCAACCGAGCGTAGGTCAGACTCGCGTAACGGCTCTCCGCCTCGCTGTCGAACGCCGCGTCCTCGTATGCCTTCGCAAGGGCCTGGGGCGTCGCGGGAACGGGGCTCGCGTACACCACGTCGCAGACGGGACACTCGACCAGCCTGTGGTGCATATACTCCGGAAGCTTCCGCGAGGAGAAGGCGAATTCGTCCAACAGGTCAGCGTCGAACCGCGCTCGAGCCACCACCTGCGACTCGTCGCTCGATCCGCACAGCGGACACGGACGCACCACCAGAGGGGACCCGTTCACAATGGGTGGAGTCCCTCGCCGGCCCTACCGTCGGCGCGCTCCGCCAGCACGGTATACCCCAGACAATCATCTCCGCCAGGAAGTCTCAGCGAAGCGTTGCCGATCAGGGCGACCCCGACGAACACTGGAAGGGCCGCCACGCCCAGGACCCGCGCGCTCCAGCTCCCAATCGGGCTCCTGCCCCGTGGCAGCAAGAAGGGCAGCATCAACGCCATCAGCTTGTAACACGCGACGGTGACTGCATTTCCGCGGGCGTAGACTTCGACCTTCGTGAAACCGTTCCGTCCCAGGATGACGCTGAGCCCGGAGGGCGTAAAACGCCAATAGTCGTACGGGATGAAGTGCCATCGCGCAGCGAACGGGACCGTCAACAGAAGGCGCCCGCCGGGGCGAAGGCATCGGTGCATCTCGCCCACGAACGCGTTTGGATCGACGACGTGTTCCAGCGTCTCGGTGCACACGACGACGTCGCACGATTCATCCGTCACCGGCCAGATGTTCCCCGCATAATAGAGAGTGTCCGGCATCTCGTACCCAAAGTGTTCCTTTGCGTCGACAGTATCGAGGCCGAAATAGCTAGCTTGCGAAGACAGTAGTCCCCGAAAAGGCTGTGCTCCACATCCCACGTCCAGCACTTTGCCACGAAGCGTGGGCAACTCCGTGGCGAGATCGTTCCAGATCGAGCCTGCCTGGAGATCGAAGAACCGACGGACCCGATTCCCCAAACGCTGCCCGAAGGTGATCGACGGTCGAAACACTGGCGGGCGCCAGCGTTCCGCCGTGCTGTACGCCAGGTTTTTGCGTCGGAGGAGCGGCATTGCCTGGTGTTGGGCCGGTCAGGGCGCGGAACGGATCTGTCCCGAAGCTTCACTGGTGGGCCGGATTTCTCCATCCTTGATGATGCTACGACGAATGAAATGGGGGCGTTGCTTGACCTCCTCGAAGATCTTCGCGATGTATTCGCCGAGCACCGCAACCCCGAACAAGTTCAACGACCCGAAAAACAGGATCGCGAGGAGGAGGGTTGTAACACCTTTGGGAGCCAGCTGCGGGAGGAACAGCCGGGCGAAGACCTGGGCGACCCCCAGCGCCAACGCCAATATGAGCAGCGCGGTTCCGGCGAAACTGAGCATATTCAGGGGCGTGTTGCTGAAAGAGAGGATGCCCTTCTTCGCCCACCCGATGTTTTTCAGCAGACCGTTCGTCGAGACCCCGAACATGCGTTCGGGCCGTACGTAATCCACGCCAATCTGCTTGAAACCGGCGTACGCTCGCACCCCACGGAGAAAGAGGTCCCGCTCCGGAAATCGCAGGATCCACTGCACCACCCGACGGTCGATCAGGGAAAAATCCCCCGCGTCGTGGGGAATGCGAAGGTACGAGAAATAATCGAAGATGCGATAAAAGCCTTTGTAGGCCCATTGCATCAGGATCGGTGCTTCCCGTTTCGCCCGCACGCCATAGACCACGTCATACCCTTCCCGCCATCGGGAGACGAGCTGCTCGATCAGCTCCGGCGGATCCTGCAGGTCGCCGTCGAGGAGCACACAAGCGCTCTTGCTGGCGATCTCCATGCCGCTTCGAAACGCGGCCTGCGAACCGAAATTCCGCGAGTGACTCACCCCGATGACGCGCCGGTCGCGGCGTGACAGCTCGCGGATCGTTTCCTCGCTCCCGTCGGGGCTGTTGTCGTTGACGAAGATGATTTCGTACTCGATCTTGAGCCTGGAAAAAATGGCTTTCAGGCGCTGATACATGATCGGAATTGCCTGATCATCCTTGTAGCAGGCGACGATTGCGCTGACGCTGTGCTTGGTATCCAGACCGAACTGCTTCGAAGCCGCGTGGTACCGCTCCTTATCCTGCAGGCTGCGATACCACTCCGCGGTGCGGGCGAGCCCATCATCAAAGTGGGTGCTCGCCGCCCATCCCAAACGATCGCGCGCCTTGATGGGATTCGCGAACCACTCGCTGAGATCCCAAGCTCGATTCGGCATGGATCGAAAGACCGGGGGCGTCGCGATACCGAAGAGCTTGGCGGCCGCGGCGGCGACGTCAGCGATCGATGTCTTCCGGCCACTACCGATGTTGAAGGATTCACCGAAATCTTCGTCACGAAGATTGAGGGCCACGGTCACGAAAGCCTCGCTGACATCGTCCACATATACGAAATCACGCGAGACCTGGGGGGCGACCAACTCGGGGTATCTTCCCTGCATCCCCAAACGGACCACGGTCGGAATCAGCCGCGACGAATCTTCCAGCGGACCATACACCGAGTAGAGTCGGAGGTTCGCGCACGGCAGAGCCTGCTTCTTGCCCCAGTAAAGCAGCAAGCCGGCACACGCCGCCTTGGAGACGGCGTAATCGCTATTGGGCGCGGGGAGATCGTCTTCGCGAGGTCCTGCTGACCGGTCCCCGTATTCCGAGGAGCTGCCGGCGTGGACATAGGCGGCGATCTTCTGGGTAGCCAGCCGCGGGAGGAGTTTGGCGGTCAGGTTGAAGTTCGTCTGATAAATGAGTTGCGCGTCGGTTTCGAAGGAGTAAGCCCCATACGACACGCAGTTGAAGACCGTCCGGGGACGCACCTCGTTCAAGAGTGCATCCAAATTCGAGTCGACCAGCAAATCCACCACGACGACATTCTCTTCCGGCAGATCTTCGAGGCGCCACGAGGGCATCGACATCGCGGTACCGAACACGTCCTTCCGATACTTCAGGAGCGTTCTGAACAGGTTTGCACCGACGAATCCACTGGCACCCAAGACCAGAATGGGTCCTTGCAGGCGTTCGACTCGCTGAGCGAGATCCGTCACGACGGGCTCAAGGACGCCACGAGGCTGTCCGGATCCAAACCGCACTCCTGGCGGTGGAACTGCTGCGAGCCATACAGGCCCGAAACGTAACCCAACGCATGGCGGTGTGTGAGCGTCTCGGGAACGGCTCCCAGGAGCATCAGTGATCGCGCGAGCATCTCACCTACACCCCCGTGCGCGACGTGTTCTTCGACTACGAACAGATGCCGCGAGCGCTCCAGATCCTCGAGGAACTCGCTGGGAATCTCGCGCGCGAGGATCGGCAATTCCGTCACCACCCAGACGTCCGGGCGCCGGGATTCGTCGAGACGCCTCACCGCGTCGAGAATGCCGCCTGCCAAGGGACCGACCACGATCATCGTGGCTCCGCCTCCCTTCACCAAGCGGCGCCACGGCGCATAATCGGGTAGCACGAGATCGCCGGGCTTCTCGCATTTGCCGAGACGCAGATATGCCGGGTGCGGAAAGTCCTGCAATTTTGCGATCAACGCCGGCACATCGAGCGCGAAGGCTGGAACGAAGACGCAAAGATTGGGCAGGGTGAGCAAGACTCCATAATCCTCCAACGCGTGGTGCGTGCAGCCCATCACGCCGTAGGCGTAGCCCCCTCCATTACCGACCAGCATGACAGGAATGTCGTGAAGGCAAACGTCGTTGCGGATCTGCTCGAACGGACGGCCGTACAGGAACGGCGCGATGCTGTACACCCAAGGGCGCAGGCCGCTCATCCCCAGCCCGGCGGCAACCGTCACCATGTTTTGCTCGGCCACTCCGGCGTTGATGAACCGCTGTCCCATCACTGCGCGCAACGGCTCTAGCGCGTTGTACCCGAGGTCACCGGTCAAGAAAATGAACCGCTGATCGTCGGCGTGGCGCACCAGACTCTCGCAGAGCACGGTTCTCACGCGCGATTCACCTCGTCCAGAGCCTGCCGATACTGCTCGGGCGTCATCGAGAGGTAATGCCACTCCAACTTGTTTTCCATGAACGACACTCCAGATCCCTTCTTGGTATGCGCGACGATGGCCCGTGGCCCCGGCGTGTCCCGAGCGAACGCGGCGCTGATGGCCTTGATGTCGTGCCCGTCGATCTCCTCTGTCTGGAGTCCAAACGCCTGGAGTTTTCCAGCCAGGGACCCGAGATCGGCCACCTCCTGGGTGGTTCCAAACCCCTGCAGGCCATTCGCGTCGACGATCAGACACAGCGATTCCAGCCGGTGATGCTTGCTGAAGATCAGCGCCTCCCAAGTGGACCCCTCGTTCCACTCCCCGTCCGATAGCAAGCAGAAGACCCGTCCGGGCTCCGATCGGAAACGCTTCCCGAGCGCGACCCCCGCCGAGAGCGACAATCCGTGTCCGAGGCTTCCAGTGGCAAACAGGATTTCCTGGATCTTCTTGACCGGCGGGTGACCGCTCAATCGCGTCCCGTTGCGATGAAATTGCCGAAGATCGTCGTCGGTCAGGCGACCGATCGACCAAAGCGCGGTATAGAGCGCCCCTGCGGAGTGGCCTTTGGAGAGGATGAATACGTCATCGCGCGAAATGACGTGATGGTAGAGATAGAGAAGCATGTCGATCGACGACAGGTTGCCGCCGATGTGGCCCACACCGCTCTCAAAATGCATCGTGAGCAGGCGTGCGCGGGCTTTGCGACGCAGATCAGCGAATGTATCCATCGTCGTCAACTTCGGTTCATCCGTGCGTCAGATCCCATGCCGACTGAACCGCGCGCTGGCAACGAATCATCGCTGCCGCGGCGCTTGTGATCTCCTCTCGGCGGGCTCTGAAGATCGAGGATCACCGAGTGGAGTGTCGACTCGAAGCCGACCCAGACGGGGAAGGCGCTCGATCTGACGCTGCCGGTGGTGATGACTCCTTCAGACGCCCACGAGCGCCACCCAGTATACACCCTGACCTGCCTGGCTTCCCCGGACCCGACAGTCCTGGAAAATGGGCTGTTGTTGAACGGTTGACTCCATCCTCTCCGCGAACTCTGCGGGCGTGAGACGGCCAAGGCTCGAGTGCGGCCGCACCGTGTTGGACTCGGTGTTCTGTCGACTCTCTCGTGTAGAGAGTGCTCAGGTCGGCGCGGAAAAGGGGCCCGATGGCGGGATCATGGGCGTCGAGGTCCCATCCGCCCCTTGAATCGACGTCACCGACGTGATCAGGGTCCGGCCCAGGCCCACGCCTTCGCGGGCGCTCTCATCGCCATCCTTTGGCGACGGCAAGCGGGAAGTTCTCGTACCAGAGCGTCGGACCGCGCCACGGCAGCGGAACGGGGCGCAGGTCGCGGGACCTGGTCTGCAGCAGGTGCGCGGTCTGGCGCGACCACAGCACGTTGTAGGCGGGCTCGTGCCACCCCTGCGGGCCGTGGGGCGCCGGCGGGAGTCGACCGGGCTGCTCGCCGGGTTTGAGGAATCGCTGCTGGCCCGCGAGCCACACGCGATGGCCGCCGCGCAACGTCGCGGCGATGCGCTCGAGCTCGCCGTCGATCGGGTTCGGCTGCGCCATGCGCTGCTTGTACGCGCCGTAGGGTTGGAAGAGCCGCGTGTCGAGGTCCGGCACGATCATCCACGGCGCGGCGCCGTGGTAGTAGCGCGCGAAGGTGATGCCGACGTGCCAGGGGTGCACGACGATCAGATCGTCCTTGGCGGCGCGCCTCTCGAGCTCGGCGGCGATGGCGTCCATCGTCGTGGCGCGCAACGGGAGCGACGCGCGGACCTCGGGCAGACTCGCGACGGCGATCGCCACGACGCCGACGAGACGCAGGATCCGACCCGCTCGACTCGCTCGCACGAGCAGATCGACGCCCAAGTCGAACCCCACTGCCGCGAGCGCCATGATCGGCAGGTAGTACCACGGATGCGTCATCACGCTGAGGACCTTGATGTACGCCGTGAAGCACGCGGCGCCGGCGACGAGCGTGGTTGCGGTGAAGAGCGCGAGACCTCGGTCGCGTTCCGACGCAGTCGAACGCATCACCACGATCGCGCAAGTCGCGAGGGTCAAAGCGAAGAGGGCGAGCCAGACCCAGAACGCGAAGGGCCCGGAGGCGTTCACGGCCGTGCTGAACCGGTCTGCGATCCAAGCGTAGTCGACCGGCGTCCGCACGAGCATCGACCACTCGCTGTGCATCGCGAGCACCCGCAGGTAAGGCAGCATCGACGCCACCGACACCAGGCCAATCGCGACCAGCCAACGGAGAGCTCTCCAATCACGCCTGCGCGCCGAGACCGCGGCTCCGGCGATGCCGATCGCGAGCAGCATCGCGGAGTTCGTGAACAGGCTCTGCACGGCGAAAAGCGAGGCCGCGAGCGCGATTAGCGCGCGCCGCGTCGAGCAGCGCTCCACGAGACTCCAGATCGCGCCGAACGCCACCAGCAAGAGCAGCACGCCGAGACCGTAGCCGCGCACGGCGTCGCCGTACCGAAGCGCGGTCGGGCACGCGGCGAAGACGACCAGGGACAGCAGCGGCACGCACTGTCCGAAGCGACGCGAGCTCCACCACAGCGCGGCGACCAGCGCGCACCCGATCAATGTCCCAAACGTGCGTAAGCCCAGGTCGCTGTCGCCGAATCCGAGGGCAATCCAGCCTCGCAAGACGACGCACCACAGGATCGGGAACGAGTCCCAGTGGTGGTTGCGGAGCATCTCGCCGAACGTCTGCAGCGTGGCGACGTTGACGCTCGAGACCTCGTCGCGCCAGAGCGCGCCGGTGTTCCGACGGACTTCCCAGTGCGCGTAGGCAAGCGCGAGGACGAGCAGCGCTCCGAGGCAGACTTCGACGCGTTCGAGGCTCGGGAGCCCTCTCTGGACGACTCGGAGTTCATCCGGACGCAGAGCATCGACGCCCACCGAGGGCAATCCAGCGGGCATGCTTCGAAGCCCTCGACGGTCGACCCGGCGGGCCGAAACGCTCCCGCGCAACCCACGTCGTCTACTTCACGCGCGCGGCCGCGGATAGTCGTTTCAAGCGGACATGTTACGTCAGGGTACGGGCGTTCTGTCAACTCTCTCGTGTAGAGCCCGATTCAGGATTCGAGTAGCCCGCTCACGGCTAGGTGAGTGGCTGATGGGGACGCGGTTCGACCGTGAAAGGGGCCGAACCGCAAACCAGTTGAGGGGCTGGAAATTCCGGAAATCGCTGAGGACGTACACTGGCCGGCCTCCTGATCCGGCTGGTGAAGGTCTAGACTGTCCTGCCGGCGCGTAGCCGATGACCAAACGAACGATGAAGCGGAAAGATCGACGTGAGAGCCGCGTGCCGCCGCCGACCATGAAGAGGATCGAGTGGGCGCTTTTTGGACTCTTCTGTCTGATCGTTCTGTCTCTCCAGGTCCTGCTTTATCGGCACGCCGGATCGTTTTGGCGCGATGAAACCTCCACCATTCAAGTCGCCGGCTCCCCGAGCTTCGCCTCCATGTGGGCTTCGCTCTCGTGGGACTCCTTCCCCGGACTGTTTGTCAGCTTATTGAGGATCTGGATCCTCGCGGGACCAGGCGCGACGGATGCCGGCATCCGGCTTTTCGGCAGCTTGATCGCGCTGGGGGGGGTCGCCTCGGTGCTTGTCAGCTTCCGCGAAATGACCCGGAGCGTCCCGCTGGTCGCCCTCTCGCTGATAGCGATGAACGACACGATTTTTTATTTTGGCAGTTCCATACGGGCATACGGCCTGGCCGTTCTGCTGATCGTGCCCTGTTTTGCCGCTTTCTGGAAAGTCAGCCAATCGCCAACGAGGTTGAACATTCTCGCGGCCTCTGTCTTGGCGCTGTTGACGGTCCACTGCAGCTACCAAAACTGCTTCCTGTTGTTCGGCATCGGCATCGCTGGGGTCGGCGTGTGCGTCCTTTGCCGGCTTTGGAGACGAAGCCTGCTCATCCTGGCGATCTGCTTCACGGCGGCGCTTTCGATGCTCGTCTATCTCCCAGCCATTCGGAATTATCGCGTTTTGGCGCTGATTCCCACGATGGCTTCCGATTGGAGCTCGATTTTCAGGAGTCTGGCCCAATCGCTCGCGGGGACGTCGACGAGTCTGCTCGTCGTGTGGGCTGTGGTCTTGTCGTCCGCCTTGATTCTCTTGCCGTACAGACATCATGAGGAGCGGCGTTCGCAGCCGAGCAGCCCAACCCCTTCGCTGTCTCTCTTCAGTCTGATTGCGATCGTGGTGGGCGCCGTTTCGGAATTGATTTTCTTTCGCGCGAACATGATGACTCCCCGGATTTGGCAGTTTGCGCCCTTGATCGCATTGGCGGCGGTGGTCGTGGAGATTGGGCTCGGCTTCTCAACGTCCACGGCTTGGCGCTCGGCAGGCAAAGCGGCGCTTGCCTGCGTGATCGTGGGTGTCAGTGTGATTCCGGCTTGGCACGCCTCCCAGCGGCGGCGCACGAACCTCGATCTCGTCAGCGATGCCCTGGCGCGAGAAGCCGGCCCCGACGACCTGATCATCGTTACTTCCTTCTGGCTCTCGCCGGGCTTCAATTACCTCTATCGCGGGAAAGCGGAATGGAACGTGCTTCCCATGATTCCCAGCGACCGCGGTTCCAGGATCGCGTTCGGTGCGCATATCAAGAAAATCCTAGCGACCGACCGCGTCATCGAGCCCACGTTGGAGAAGATCGGAAAGACGCTGCGTACGGGGCACCGTGTATGGTACGTGGTCGTACCGAACAACAATGCTCCCTGGTTGACGCAGTTTGGCCAGTTTCTTCGAGACCACGCGACACAGGGACGTCAGATCTCCATTCCGGTTGAGCAGCCCGTGTCCGATCTGGAGAACACCTCTCTGTTCTTTGTGGAAGGCTGGCGATGACGCAGCGCAGTCGCGCTCGATCTGGAGCGGGACCTCAGAGGTAGCCGAGCGCCTTCAGCTGCTCCCGCTCCTGGTCGGAGAGCTCGGCTTCGCCGGCCGGCGCGGCGCCCGGACGCCGGTGCATGCGCCAGCTGGAGAGCGCCTGCGCCATCGCGCGCGCCTCCTCGGGTCGCGCCTGCGCGAGGTTCTGCAGCTCGTCCGGATCGGCGACCAGGTCGTAGAAGTAGTTGCCGTCGGGAATCCTGCGGTGTCCGTTCATGGTCGAGCTGCGGTGGCTGCGGGTTCGCATCGAGGCGCCGCGGCGGTTGGCGTGCTCGGAGAAGACCGCGCTGCGCCCCTTGCCGGCGAGCTCGAGCAGATCGAGGCCGTCCTGCTCGGGAACCGGCAGCCCGACGGCGGCCAGCAACGTCGGGAAGAGATCGAGGGTCTGCACGAGTCCCTCGATGCGCCGCCCGCGAGCCTCGCGTCCGGGCCAGCGGATCATGAGCGGGACGTGGGTGGTCGTGTCCCACAGCCCGGCGTGGTGCGCGTAGAAGCCGTGCTCGCCCAGGTTCTCGCCGTGATCGCCGACGAAGACGACGATGGTGTTCTCGAGCAGGCGCCGGCTCGCGAGGAAGTCGAGCAGACGGCCGATCTGCCGGTCCAGGTAGGCGACCTCTCCCAGGTAGAGATCGGGGTGCCCCGGCGGGCCGTGAGGGGCGAGCGGAGGCATGCCGACGCGTCGGAAGGGCAGCCAGCCGTCGACTGGGCCCATGCCCGGCGTCCCGCGCGGGCGAAACCCGAGCGCGTAAGGCTGCGGGGGGGCGTGGGGATGATGTGGGTCGAAGAGATGCACCCAGGCGAAGAAGGGCCCCGTGCGCTCGGCAATCCATTCGATCGTCGCGTCGACCGCAACCTCCGCCGCGAACTCGCGCGGACTCTGGAGCACGCTGCCGAAGCCCTGACCGAGCCCCGAGAGTCGGGGGCCCAGGTGGTTCACCGAGAGCGCCGCAAACGTCTCGTAGCCCGCGGCCGAGAACAGCTCGGCGAGCGTGGTATGGCCCTCGCCCAGCGGCGTGAAGACGCCGTAGACGCCGTGGTTCTTGCCGTAGAGACCGGTCATGATCGACGCGAAGCTCGGGTTCGTGACGTTGAACGTGCTGAAGGCCTCGAGCCAGAGATCGCTCTCGGAGGCGAGCTGATCGAGGGCCGGCGTCGGGCTCGGCTGCCGCCCGTAGGCACCTAACACGTCGGAGCGTAGGGTGTCGGCGCCCACCAGGATCACGTTGGGACGGCTGCTTCGCGGCGCCGCCGGCGGGCTCGGGCTGCGGTCCGTCAGCGCCGGGCTGCCCCAGGCGACGGTCGAGAGAGCGCCCACGAGCGCGCCGGTCGGCACCACGTCCAGAACGATCTCTACCCGCTGACCGTCGAAGGCGTCGAGGTCGACGGTCTCCACCATCGGCGCTGGGTCCGAGCGGGGACGCGCCTGTACGAGAGCCAGATCATGGAGCTGGCCGGACGCGTCACGCACGCGCACGCGGTAGGCGCACTCGCAGACGCCCTGGTCGACGCCGAGCGGCACGAAGGAGAAGTAGGCATCGGAGCCGATCTCGAGGGGAAAGGCGAGGCGCGAGCCGAAGCCCTGCTCCAGCACGCGGATGCTCGGTGCCGGGATCGGCGGTTCCGGCGCGCTGCGGTCCGCGCGCACGTCGGCGCTGCCGAGGGGACCCAGGATCCAGCGCCACGGCACTTCCCAGCGGCTTTGCGGCGGCACCTGCTCCACCCGCGGCGCGGTCTGCCAGAGGTCGGTGCGTCGCCACGATCCGAGGTGCGCGCTGTCGCCCGGCGAGCAGGCGAACAGGGTCGCGAGGCAGAGCGATCCCGGACCGAGCAGAAGAGATTTCAGGGAGCGCCGCATGGGTGCCGAGCCGGGTCAGCCTGGCCGGTGGGGGGCTCAGCCGGCCGTCCCGGTGGCTGTGCGACCGTGAGCGCGACCGAGCACGTCGTTACCTCGCTCACGAAGGCAGTTGAACTGCTGACTCGACCCGATGCCTTCGTAGGGAATCGGTTGGTGGCCCAGGGCAGAATCGAACTGCCGACACCGTGATTTTCAGTCACGTGCTCTACCAACTGAGCTACCGGGCCACGAGGCGCGGAGCCTAGCCGCTCGCGCGGGGGGGGTCTAGCTGCCGCTCGCCGGGGCCGAGCGGGCCGGCGCCGCCCCCTCGCTGCGAATCGACTCGACCAGTGCGGAAACCGGATAGGGACGATCGGGCGGTCCGTAGCGCCCGAATTTGTCGATCTCGAGCTTCGTGATCGCGTCGACTACCTCCATCCCCTCGATCACGCGTCCGAAGACCGTGTGCTTGCCGTCGAGGTGGGGGGCGTCGCCCAGCACGATGAAGAATTGCGTGCCGCCGCTGTTGCGCGAGCCGCGGTTCGCCATCGAGACGACGCCGCGCCGGTGCGGGAAATCGCTGAACTCGTCCTCGAGCGCGTACTCGCCGCCGCCATTGCCGTCGTCGCGCGGGTCCGCGTTGCGCGTGTTGGGACAGCCGCCCTGGATCATGAAGTCGGGAATCACGCGGTGGAACTGGGTGCCGTCGTAGAAGCCTTCGGCGGCGAGCCGCTCGAACTGCGCGACGGCCTTCGGCGCGGCCTCGGGCAGCAGCTCGATGCGGATCTTCCCCAGATCCTTCACGCTCACGACGACCACTGGATGCGGGCCCTGCGCGAGGGTCACGGCTCGGACGCTGGCGACGGGGCGGTGGGGTTCGGAGTCGCAGGCCCCCATCGTGAGAGGCAACGCGAGCCCGAGCAGCCCGAGCCGCCGCGGTAACCGGCCGGCGAGCGCGCGGACGCGGTGCATGCGACCCCCCGACGGGGCGTTGGTAGGGAGCGCGCGCGGCCGTGTCAAGCACGGCTCATGTGATAGGCTGCGCCGCGTGCAGATCCGGCGCTTCGTCCGGCTCGCCGCACTGGCGGCCCTCGGCATCGCGCAGCTCGCGCTCCCGGCCGCGCGCGCGGCGTCCCCCGCGCCCGCGTACGCTCGTGGCGGCATGGTCGTGGCGTCGCAGTCCCATGCGACACGCGCTGGTGTCGAGATGCTCGATGCCGGCGGCAATGCGGTCGATGCCGCGATCGCGACGGCTTTCGCCCTGGGCGTGAGCCAGCCGTTCTCGACGGGCCTCGGCGGCGGCGCCTTCATCCTGCTGCGGCTCGCCGATGGCTCCGTGATCGCGATCGATGCGCGCGAGACGGCGCCGGCCGCGGCCGATGCCGAGATGTACGTGAGGCCGGGCGTTCCGGAGCGCGCTTCGATGTTCGGTCCGCTCGCGGTGGCGACGCCGGGGCTCGTCGCGGGGCTCGCCCTCGTGCAGGAGCGCTGGGGAACGCTTCCGCTCGAGCAGGTGATGCAGCCGGCCATCCGCCTGGCGGAGCACGGCTTCGCGATCGGCGTCTACCACGCGCGCATGCTGGAGAACGTGCGCGCCGCCGGGCTCGCGGCGCGGCTCGGCGAGACCGCGCGCATCCAGTTCCCGCCGGATGGAGCCCGCGCCGAGCCCGGCTGGCGGCTGCGCCAGCCCGATCTCGCGCGCACGCTGCGGCTGATCGCGGCGCAGGGGCCCGATGTCTTCTATCGGGGCGAGATCGCGGCGGCGATCGCCGACACGCTCGCGCGCACGGGTGGCCTCGTGACGCGCGCCGACCTGGCTGCCTACACGCCGAAGCTGCGCACGGCGCTGCGCGGCGGCTACCGCGGGCTCGAAGTGATCTCGTTCCCGCCGCCCTCGTCGGGCGGCGTGGTGCTGCTCGAAGCGCTCGGCATCCTCGAGGGCTTCGATCTGGCAACGCTCGGCGCTGGCTCGTCGGCGAGCTTCCACCGCATCGCCGAGGCCATGAAGCTCGCCTTCGCCGATCGTGCCGCGCTGCTGGGTGACCCCGATTTCGTCGCGGTGCCGGTCGAGCGGCTCCTCTCGAGCGAGTACGCCGAGCGCCAGCGCGCGCGCATCAACCCGCCCTGGTGGCGGCGCGCCCCGTGGACCTGGCACCACGGCGAGGTCGCGATCGTCGTGCCCGGTCCCGGCTTCGCCCCGGACGACGCCGGCACCACCCATCTCTCGACGGCCGATGCCGCGGGCAACGCCGTGGCCATCACCGAGACGATCAACACGCCCTTTGGCTCCGGGATCACGGTGCCGGGCACCGGCATCGTGCTCAACAACGAGATGGACGACTTCTCGATCGCGCCGAACCGGCCGAATGCGTACGGGCTCGTCGACACGCGCGGCGCAAACGCCATCGCGCCCGGCAAGCGTCCGCTCTCGAGCATGACGCCCACGATCGTGCTGCGCGACGGCCGGCTGCTGCTGGTGACCGGAAGCCCCGGCGGGCCGCGCATCATCTCGACGGTGCTGCTCTCGATCTTGAACGTCGTCGACTACGGCAGCGACGTGATGGGCTCGGTGTCGGCGCCGCGCATCCACCATCAGTGGCAGCCCGACGCGCTGGTCGTGGAGCCCGCCGTCGCGGAGGACGTGCTCGAGGGTCTGCGCCGGCGCGGCCACCGGGTCGAGGTGTCGCACGACAACTGGTCGAGCGCGCAGGCGCTGCGTTACGACGCGGCGAGCGGTTGGTATACGGGCGGCAGCGATCCCCGCAGCGACGGCCTCGCGCTGGGCCCCCCGCTCGAGTGAGCGTGCGAAGGTCTGCAAGCGCAGCGCGCCCGTGATCGAGGCGAACGCGCACTCCACGAGCGCAGCGAGGTCGGGGGCGGGGCAGAGGTCCCCGAGGATGGACGACAGGCAGCCGCAGGGGACCTCTGCCCCGCCCCCGACCCCACTACATGTACGTTCTTCCGCAGCCTGCTACGGAGTGATCGCCGCCAGCGTGTATGCGTCGAGTCGGATCACGCGGCGTGCGACGCGCAGCACGTCTCCGGGTGTCACGCGCAGGATCGACTCCGCATAGCGATCGGCTGAATCCGGCCCCAGACCGTAGAGCACGTCGAGCGCCGTGTGGGCGGCGTGCACGGCGTTGCGCTGCCGGTCGATCGCGAAGCTCCCGACCAGGAAGCGCTGCGCACGCTCGAGCTCGTCCGCCGCCGGCGCCGTCTGCACGAGCTCGCCCAGCTGCTCGAGCAGGCGCGCCTGCGCCTCCTCCCGCTTTTCGGGCGCCGTGGCGATGTAGACGGTGAAGGTGCCGGGCGCGACGCCCTCGATGTTGCTCGCGGTGACGGTGTAGGCGAGGCTGCGCCGGTCGCGCAGCTCGAGGAAGAGCCGCCCCGCCTGTCCCGAGAGGATCTGCGTCACCAGCTCGAGGGCGAAGCGATCGTCGTCGCGGACGGACAAGCCGCGGAATCCGATCACGAGGTGGGACTGCGCCCGCTGCTTGCGCAGCACGGCCCGCCGGATCTCGCGCGGCACCTCCTCCTCGGCAGGCATGCTTGGCTCGAAGTCCGTCGCGTCGAGCTCCGCGAGGCGCGAGGAGATGCGCGCCGCGGCAGCGTCCGGATCGACGTCGCCGGCGACGGCGATCACGAGATTGCAGGCGCGCACCAGCTGCTCGTGATGCGCGCGCACGCGAGCGACGTCGAAGCTGGCGACGCTCTCGGTGCGTCCGAGCAACGGCAGGCGATACGGGTGGCTGCGGTAGTGCGCCTCGGAGAAGAGCAGATAGGCGCGCTGCGCCAGCCGGTCCTCGCGGCGCTCGATCGCGGCGAGGGTTTCCCTGCGCTCGCGCTCGAGCTCGGCCTCGCCGAACCCGGGCTCGAGCAGCGCCTCGGCGAAGAGATCGAAGGCCGGCGCGAAGCTCTCGCGCGTGGTCTCGAGTGTGAGGCCGAGGCTGCTGCGCCCGGCGAAGCCGTCGATCTCGGCCGCGAGGCCTTCGGACGCGCGCGCGAAATCCGCCGCCGAGCGCTGCGCGGTGCCGCGCAGCCACATCGAGGCCAGAAAGCTCGACAGGCCTGCCGTGCCGGCGTCCTCCGCGAGCTGGCCGCCCAGAAAACCGGCTCGCACAGCCACTACGGGCACATCACGGCGCGGCAGCACGTAGAGCCGCGCCCCGTTCGCGAGCGAGTACCCGATCGCGGGGCCGGGCGTCGCGGCGCGTCCCGGAACGGCAAAGGCCCGGCGGGTCTGGCCGGCGCCGGCGGCGACGGCGGCCTCGATGCGCGCGTCCGCGAGCGCGCCCACCTCGGCTTCCGGCAGCACGGCCCCCACCGTGAGCGCCTCGGGCGCGAGGTGCTCGCGCGCCACGCGCAGCAGCTCGGCGGGAGTCGCGCTGCGCACGCTCTCGAGGTATCGCGTCTCCGCGCGATAGTCGCCCGCCAGCAGCTCGAAGCCGCCGAGCTTCTGTGCCAGGCCCGACACACTCTCGCGCGCGAAGTGCTCGGTGGCGAGGAAGTTTGCCCTCGCCTTGTCGAGCTCCTCCGCCGACACCGGCTCGCAGCGCAACATCTCGACCTCGCGCACGGCCGCGGCGATCGCGTCGGCGGCGCGCTCGCTGTCGGTCTCGACGCTGATCGAGAACAGACCCGGATCGAGCGGCGTAAAACAAGACGCGTCGATGCGATCCACGAGCTCGTCGCGCTCCTTCACCCGCTGCACCAGGCGGCTGCTCTCGCCGCAGCCGAGCACGAAGGCGAGCAGGTCGAGGAGCGCCGCGTCCGGGTGACCGAGCGCGACGCCGCGCCAGGCCAGCTCGAGGCTCGCGCGCTCGAAGCGGCGCGGGAGCACGAAGCTGTGCAGGCCGCGTTGCGGCGGCTCTGCGGCACGTTCGCGCTTCGCGAAGCTCGGAGCCGCCCCGGCGAACGCCTCGCGCAGGCGCGCCAGCAGGAGCGCGCGATCGAAATCTCCGGTCGCCACCAGCGTGAGCTGATCCGGCGCATACCAGCGCTCGAAAAAGGCCTGCACGCGCGCACGATCGAACGCCGCCACGCTCGCGGGCGAGCCCAGGATCGGCGCGCGATAGGGGTGCGCTCGGAACGCGTGCTCGAAAACGGCGTTGCCGAGCACCTGGAAGGGCGAGTCCTCGCCGCGCCGGATCTCCTCGAGGACCACCTCGATCTCGCGGCCGATCTCCTCCGGATCGAAGACCGAGTGCAACACCGCGTCGCTGAGCACGTCGATTCCCACCTCGAGCCGATCGCTCGGCAGCGTCGCGTGGTAGACCGTGACGTCGAACGAGGTGTATGCGTTGATCCTGCCGCCGGCCCCCTCGACGTCGCCGGCGATCTGGCCGATGCCGCGCCGCCGGGTGCCCTTGAAGAGCATGTGCTCGTGGAAGTGCGCGAGGCCGGCTTCGTCGGGTCGCTCGTCGGCGGAGCCGGCGCGGCACCAGATCTGGAGCTCCACCACGGGCGCGAGCCGGGCCTCGCGCAGCAGCACGCAGGGCCCGCCGGGGAGCGTCTCGCGGTGGATGTCGGGGGAGCTCACTACGCGCTCGAAGGTATCGGAGCGAGAGGGCGGTCGCACCGCGCGCCGGGCGACTACAATCTCCCGGTGAGCGACGCGAGCGTCGGAGTCTATGTACACGTCCCATTCTGTGAGCGTGTGTGTCCGTACTGCGACTTCGCCGTCGTGGCGGCGCGGCCACTCGGCATGGAGCCCGAGCGACGCTACGTGGCGGCGCTGCGCCGCGAGCTCGACGCACGGCGCGGGGCATTCGCCGGCCGGCGTCTCGCGAGCCTGTATCTGGGCGGCGGGACGCCGTCGCTGCTGCGGCCCGAGTCCGTCGCCGAGCTCGTGCGGGCGGTGCGCGAGGCCTTCGCTGGCGACGCTTCCGTCGAGACGACGCTCGAGGTGAATCCGAGCACGCTCGAGCGCGAGCGGCTCCAGGGCTTTCGCGCGGCGGGCGTCACGCGCCTGTCGGTCGGCGTTCAGTCCTTCGACGACACGGTGTTGCGGCGCCTCGGCCGCGCGCACCGCGCCGGCGAGGCGCGCCTCACGCTCGCGGCCTGCCGCGCGACGGGCTTCGCTGCGATCTCGCTCGACCTGATCTTCGCCGCGCCGGGGCAGACCCTCGCCAGCTTCGAGCGCGATCTGGACGAGGCGCTCGGCTTCGCGCCGGAGCACGTCTCGACCTACGAGCTGACGATCGAGGCGGGGACACCGTTTGCGACCGCCGCCGCGCGCGGAAGCCTGGCTCGGCCGGACGAGGAGCTCGTGCTCGCCATGCAGGAGATGGCGGAGGCGCGGCTGCGAGCCGCGGGCCTGAGACGCTACGAGCTCTCGAACTACGCGCGGCCGGGCTTCGAGGCGGTGCACAACCGGCGCTACT
>Ga0210377_10001358_pt1 | contig 22395 bp, 19 predicted proteins | sample PLM4_65_b1redo_FD_155480 | JGI IMG/M metagenome (GOLD analysis project Ga0210377, IMG submission 155480) | Groundwater sediment microbial communities from an aquifer in East River, Colorado, USA - PLM4_65_b1 redo | ecosystem: Environmental > Terrestrial > Soil > Riparian zone | place: USA: East...
CGAGGCTCACCCCCTCCAGCGTGTAGGGTGCCTGGAGCGATCTCAGGGCTTTCTGGGCGGTCAAGATCGCGCCCTCGTCGTTGATATTCGATAACACAATCGCAAACTCGTCTCCGCCCAGGCGCGCAACGGTGTCGGACTCCCGCAGTAAATCCCGCAGCCGGGACCCTACTTGCTTTAATAGCAGATCACCAATATGGTGTCCCATCGTGTCGTTTACCTCTTTGAAACGGTCCAGGTCGAGAATAAGAAGGGCCAGCGTCTTATTCTCACGATTTGCGGCCAGGATCGCCTGTTGCAGACGATCGTAGAACAGGGTGCGGTTGGGGAGTTGAGTCAAGGCGTCGTGATAGGCAAGAAACCGGATTGTTTCCTCGGACTGCCAGTGTTTAATCGCTGCCGCCAGCACATTGGCAACCGCCTGGAGGAAGTTGACATCGTCCTGGGTGAAAATCCGTCGTGTGGTCGCGTGTGCCCCCAAGACCCCAAAAGGCTGGTCTTGGCCCGGGATAATGACGCTCATCCCGCTCACCACCCCGTGGTCGTGCAGCAGCGGCTCGCTGAATCGTGTCTCGGTCGGGAGGTCTTCGACAATCACCGGCACATTGGAGAGAAGGGCATAACCCGCCTCTGATTCTCCCGTGCCTATCGTCGCCTGCCCCACAAGTCCTTCCTTCCAGCCCACACCCGCCTGTAATAGCAAGGCATTACCGTCCGGAAGGAGCGCCAATATCTTGCAGTACTCTACCTCGAGGGTTTGGGCGACGAGGGCGACGATTTCGTTCATCAATATCGAACGGTCTGTGCCGACCAGCGCGCGCTGCCCCAGTTCTGCCACAACGGCCTGTTGACGCGCACGGACTTTCAGCAACTCTTCTGTCCGCTTGCGCTCACGGCGCACCTCCGCCTCACGCAACTCCCGCTCAACGGCAGGGATCAATCGCTTCAGATTACCTTTGATGTAGCAGTCATAGGCGCCAGCCTTCATGGCGGCTACCGCGGTATCCTCACCAAGGCTATCGCTCACAATAATAAACGGCAGATCAAGTCCGCTTTCCTTGAGCAGTGTCAGGGCGGAAATCGTGCTGAAATGTGGCATGGAATAATCGCCGAAGACAATATCCCATGTCTGCCCGTCGAGCGCGGCCTTCAGCGCTTCGGGTGTGTCCACGCGCTCGTACGTGGGCTCATAACTGCCACGCCTTAATTCGCTCAGCAGCAACGCTGTATCGTCTTCTGAGTCCTCAACGATTAAAACTCGAAGGGGTGTGCTCATCAAGCATGCCCCCCACCCGCTTGCAGCGTATTGTCCTGGATTCCAACGGCGGCCGACCGGTATTGTTCTAGAGCGGTGTAGAGGGTCGTCCCCAAGGCTGGGATGACGGCGAGAAAAACGAGAAGCAATTGCCTGACACGGTGACCCGAAAAAACAGCTCGTGTCATTGTTCCACCCATGGCTTTACGGGCCGATAAGATCTTGTTGCTAACCCGTTCCGCGACAATGACAATATTGTTAAATCAAAGTCACTCGCCAAAATTTCATATTTTTACATGGGCTTTCGGTACACTATCCCTTAATGCACGGCCAGTCAAGTAGTTTCTTCTAAAATGCGAGTTTGCTGCTCGCTTTCCTTCAGCGCTTCCTGCGCTTGCCCTCGCTCCCGCCGCATCTCAGTTTTGCGCAACTCCCGTTCAACCGCCGGGAGCAGCCGCTTCAGATTGCCTTTCATGCTTGGGCCGCCTCCGGGTCAGACATTGACTCGTTGACTTTGCGGAAAAAACTCGCCGTGGCTGCGGATGACGCCCCCGGAACTGATGCAGGCGGAACTTTACATTCCAGGCCCTTGTGTGGTTTGATCGTCATCGAAAGACGGGGCTTTCCCCCCTTCGGGCCCATTCCCTGCGAACCCCGGAGAACGGTATGACTCAACCATCTTTGCACACCACGCGGCCCCTCACCCGTCCCGCTCCCGCACGTGGGAGAACGAATCGAAGCAAAGATGATGATTCGCTCGCGACCGCGAGCTACGTGGAGTTGCCGTGGGGACCGGCGCGCGTGGTGATCGGTCCGCAGGGGTTGGTCGCGCTCGACCTCCGTCCGCCATTCGACGCCGATTACCCGACGGCTCACGTATCCGATCCGGCGCACCGCGCCGTCCACGCACAGTTGCGCGCCTACGCTCGGAGACGTCTCACGGGTTTTTCGCTTCCCATCGATCCGCCGGGCACGCCGTTTCAGCGCGCCGTGTGGGCGGCTCTTCTGAAGATTCCGTACGGTGAGACGCGGACGTACGGGCAGATCGCGGCGGCCATCGGTCACCCCGGCGCCGCGCGCGCGGTGGGAATGGCCTGCCGGACCAACCCGATCGGCCTGATTATTCCGTGCCACCGTGTGGTCGGCCGTGACGGAAGCCTCACAGGCTACGCGGGTGGCCTGGACCTCAAAGCTCGCCTGCTCCACCACGAGGGCGTTCAGTAGCCGCGGTGCTGGCAAATCCCCCCTTGCCCCCCTTTTGCAAAGGGGGGATTGCACAGGTCGTATAGTGTCCTTGTCTTCCGTGGCGCCCCTGGTGTAGTGTTCGGCGCGGTCCACGATGCCCAAACGACTTTTCCTCATCGATGGCCACGGCTATATTTACCGGGCCTTCTTCGCGCTGCCCCCGCTGTCAACCTCAAAAGGCCTTCAGACCAACGCGGTCTACGGCTTCACCAACATGCTGCTCAAGATTGTCCGCGAACAGCAGCCGGAGTACCTCGCGGTCGCGTTCGACTCGGCCGGGCCCACGCAGCGGCACGTCGAGTTCGAAGACTACAAGGCCCACCGACCGCCGATGCCCGACCCGATGGTTCAACAACTCCCATACATCGAGCGGATGGTCGAGGCCTTCGCGATCCCCAAGCTCATGATCGAGGGCTACGAGGCCGACGACCTGATCGGGACGATCGCCCGCCAGGCCGAAGCGCAGGGGCTGGAGGTGACCATCGTCACGGCGGACAAGGATATGCTCCAACTCGTCTCGCCGGGCGTGAAGGTGTTCGACACGTTGAAGAACAAGGTGTACGGCGAGGCCGAGGTCCGCGAGCGCTTCGGCGTCGATCCGGCGCTGGTGCCCGACGTGCTGGGGCTGATGGGCGACTCGACCGACAACATCCCGGGCGTGCGGGGCATCGGGGCAAAGACGGCGACGAAGCTCGTGAGCGAGTTCGGGGCCGTGGAGCAGATTCTGGCCAGACTCCAGGACATCAAGCAGCCCAAGCTCCGCGCGGCGCTCGAACAGCACGCTGAGGAGGCGCGCCGCTCGCGCCGGCTCGCGACGATCGTCCTTGACTGCCCCGTCACGCTCGACCTCGCGGCGTTCCGAAGGCAGGAACCCGACCTCGATCGACTGACCGCCCTGTGCCGCGAGCTGGAGTTCACCGCGCTCCTGAAAGCCCTGGCCCCGGCGACCCAGGCGTCGTCGGTCCCGTGTGACATCGTGGACGACGCGACGTTCGCCCGCGCGATCGGGCGGGCGCGCGAAGCGGGCGCCGTCACGCTCGCCGCGGCGTGGAGCCCGGGTCGCCCGGCGGAGGCCGAGCCGACGGCGCTGGCCTACGCGATCCCAACGGGCGAGCGCGGCGTCGTCGCCGTCGGCGACGACGCCATTCCTCCGCTCGCCGACCTGCTGGCCGACGAACGCGTGACGATCCGGGGCCACGACCTCAAACCGCTCGTGGCGTGGGCGTACCGTCGGGGGATGCCCGTGCACGCGCGGCTCTGGGACACCATGCTCGCGGCGTATCTGCTCAACCCCAACCGCGCCGACCAGAGCCTGGCGTCGGTGGCGCTGGAGTACCTGTCGCGGACCGTCGCGAGTAGTGACGGCCCGGAGGCCGCCGCCGACTGGTGCCAGGCGGCCGAAGGGCTGGTGAATGATTTGAAGTCGCGCGTGGCGGCCGGCGGCCAGACCGAGGTCCTCGATCGCGTCGAGCTACCCCTGATCCCCGTGCTCGCCCGGATGGAGTGCCACGGCATCCGCGTGGACACCGATCTGCTCGGCACGCTGAGCAAGGAACTGGACGCGCAGATGACGGGCATGATGCAGCGGCTGTACGCCCTGGCGGGCGGCGAGTTCAACCTCAACTCGCCCAAGCAGCTCGCCGACATCCTGTTCAGCCGTCTGGGCCTCACGCCGATCAAGAAGACCAAAACGGGCTTCTCAACGGACGAGGGCGTGCTCACGCACCTGGCGGCGCAGCACGAGCTGCCGGCCGAGATCCTGGCGTACCGCCAGCTCGCCAAGCTGAAATCGACGTACGTGGACGCGCTGCCCCTGCTGATCAACCCCCGCACGGGGCGCATCCACACCACGTACCACCAGGCGGTCGCGGCAACGGGCCGGCTCTCCAGCAGCGACCCCAATCTGCAAAACATCCCGATCAAGGGCCCGATGGGGCCGCGCATCCGGGCCGCGTTCGTCGCGGACCCCGGCTACGTCTTGGTCTCCGCGGATTACAGCCAGATCGAGCTCCGAATCCTCGCCCACCTCTCGCGCGACGAGCGGTTGATCGAGGCGTTCGCGACCGACGGGGACGTCCACACCGACACGGCGCGGACGATCTTCAACCTGCCTCCGGAGGAGATCACGCCGGCGATGCGGCGGGCCGCCAAGACGGTCAACTTCGGCATCATCTACGGCATCTCGGCCTTCGGCCTCGCCGACCAGCTCGGGGTCTCGCAGGCCGAGGCCAAGCGCTACATCGACGAGTACTTCGCGCACTACCACGGCGTGAAGCGATTCGTGGAGTCCACGATCGAGAAGACCAGGGCCGACGGGTTCGTGACCACGCTGCTGGGCCGCAAACGGCCGATCCCCGAGCTGGCCAGTCCCATTCCTGCCCAGCGCGGCTTCGGCGAGCGCAGCGCGGTCAACAGCCCGATCCAGGGCAGCGCCGCCGACATCATCAAGCTCGCGATGATCGCGATCCACCGGCGGCTGGATCGCGATCGGCTCGACGCGCGGATGCTGCTCCAGGTGCACGACGAGCTCGTCTTCGAGGTGAACCCCAAGGATCTTGAGGGGCTGAAGGTCTTCGTCAAAACCGAGATGGAGGGCGCTTTCCCCCTCTCGGTGCCAATGCGCGTGGACATCGGGGCGGGGCCCACCTGGGCCGATGCCCACTGAATCGGATCGACTCTCCGAATGGTTCGTCCCCCGCTGGGGTCCTGCGCGCTTGCGCGTCGCGATCGGCCTCCTCTTCCTCCCCTATACCGGGATGGTCCTTTCCTACACCGTGATCGGCGGGATGCTGGCGCCATCGGTGGCGTGGGATCGTGTCGGCGCACTGCTCGTGATCTATTTCCTGGGATTGGGCATCGCCGCGCACGCGCTGGACGCGCTGGGTAGCCGCGGCCCCAAACCGTGGGGCGAGGTGTTCTCCCGCCGGTCCCTGTGGATCGTCGCGGCCGTGGCGCTCGTCATCGCGTACACGATCGCCGGCTACTACAGCGTCCGGTACGTTCCGTGGCTGGCCGTGATCGCCCTGCTGGAAGGCTTCTTCGTCTTCGCCTACAACCTGGAATGGTGGAGCGGCCGCTTCCACACCGACGGCTGGTTCGCCCTTTCGTGGGGCGCACTGCCGGTGCTCGCGGGGTACGTGATGCAGACCAACGCGCTGTCGCTCGCGGCGCTCCTCGTCGCGGGAGCGATGGCGGCGCTGAGCGTCGTGGAGATCACGGCATCGCGGCCGTACAAGACGCTCAAGCGGATGCCGAACCGGTCCGAGGCCGATGCGGCGCTGGCCGCACGGTACGAGAACATCCTAAAGAGCGTCAGTCTGGGCGTGATCGCGCTGGGAATCGGGTTGGCGGCTTTTCGGTTCATGCACACGTAGGAGCGCACGGCCGTGCGCCCCTACAACAGCGGGCGCCGCGCCGTGATGATCGCCGAGCCGCCCAGCGTGAGCTGCTCGAGCGTGACGTCCCGGAACCCTCGCGCGCGCAGCAGCGTCGTGAGTTCGCTCGTCCAGCGGGTCTGCTCGATCAACACCGGCAGCCCGTCGTAGATCGTCCTCCACGCCGGAACGATCTTCGCCCCCACCGTCTGGAGCATCCGGAAATACCCCCGCCAGACGGCGAGGGTGATCCGATTCGGCGGCAGCGTAAAGTCGTGCATCATGAAGAGACCGCCGGGAACAAGCCACCCCGCAGCTCGATCCACCAGCACGGGCAGGTCGGCGTATTTGGCAAGGTACGACGCGGTAACGACGTCGAACGGCTCCGTCGTCTCGAACGCCTCCGCGCGGCTCAGGACAAATTCGACATTGGGATAACGCCTCCGCTCCCGTTTCGCCCGTGCGCGTACGAGGTATTCCTCCCGCAGCTCGACGCCCACGATGCGGGTCTCCGAGAATGCACGCGCGAACGCGAACGTTGAGAGCCCCGTGCCGCACGCCAGATCCAAGATAGCTTGCGGCCGCCACACCCGCTCACGCACGATCCGGACCATCCGCCGCTTCCAAAGGCGATCGATGCCGAACGTCGCGGCGTGGACCATAAAGTCATACGTGGCGCCGGTGTCGCGGAAAAAGCGCTCGACAAGGTCGAGGCGGGGGTCGGAGGGCGAATGTGGGGGTATCAAGTCAGCCGATCGGCCGGCGGCGCGGCCACGACACCGCCCGCCCCTAGAACTGCGCGCCCACTTTAAGGCCGATGATGTCTTGGTCGGACTGGGGCTGGGCGCACAGAAACGACGGCGGGACGTTGCAGGAAACGACGTTGCTCTCTCCGAACCGGGTGGCCTGCCAGTAAACGGAGACGTCGACCGTCCCTTGGCGCAGTCCCGCCTCAACCGTCCACCCCGGGCGTTTCCCGTTACGAACCCTCAGCGTCTGATTGTAGATCGTGTTGGTCCAGTCGATCTGTTCCCGGGCGAACAGCATCGGGTCGACCGACAGAACCCCGAACACTCCGGCATGCGTGCTGAGATTGGCGTTCCAGCGTACGCCGAGGCGGGCATACAGTGTGCGGTACCACTCCGGATAGCCGGCCACCGTGCCTGTCGATTCGATATGCCTGCGCCACCACCGGTGCGCAAGTCCGATGAATGGCTCGACGAAGCCTCGTTCGCCGCTTATCCGCTTACCCAGGCTGCCTTCCTGACTGGTTCCCACATACACCGTGTGAGTCGCAACAGGCGTTCCCGGCGACGTGAGCACGGCCGTGTCAAAGTTCACGCGGCCGACCAGCAGGTGGACATCCCCCCGGAGCGTCAAGGTTGGATCGGCCTCCGATGGAAATCCGGTCACATAACCGCCAAGCTGCAACACAGGACCAGATTCCTTCACATCGCGAGGGGTGGCCTCCTCGACCCACTGGTACCTCGCCACGCTGCCATCGAGGCGATACTCGGCGGCCCACGCGGGCATGCCCCCAAGCCCGATCACGATACCCGTCGCAAGCCACGCCAACCGGTTACTCATCGCACCTCCGCGGTCCGGGGTTCGAACTGCGGGCCACTATAAACGAACCCGCTTTCAAGTCAAGCCGACGCGCAACCCGGACTGCTGGACGACGACCAACCATTTGCATTATCGTAGCGCCCAAGGTTTTCGACTTTCGGCCGTTTCACCCGGAGCGACCCGTGATGCGTCAACTATTGCCGTATCTGCTCGTGGGCATCGGGGGGTTTCTCGGAGCCAACGCGCGGTTCCTCGTCGGAACGTGGGCCGCCTCGACCCTCGGCGCGCGGTTCCCGTGGGGGACGTTCCTCGTCAACGTCTCCGGGTGCTTTCTGATCGGCATCGTCGGCACCGTGGTCGTGGAACGGCTGACGGCGAGGCCGGAGCAGATCCAGCTTGTCCTGGCGATCGGCTTTCTCGGTTCGTACACCACGTTTTCCTCGTTCGCGTACGAGAACCACGCGCTCTTGCTGAACGGCGCGTGGTGGACGACGGCGCTGTACGTCGCCGCGAGCGTGCTCGCGGGCCTTCTCGCCGTCCAGGTGGGCGTGCTCGTCGCGCGGGCGTGGTTCTAACGGGCTTTACTTGGAATCCAAACCGGTCGTACAGTAGAGACATCGCCCACCCTCACCGCGTCGGGAAACGCACGATGGCCGAAGCTCGCCTGCAGCAGGAAATCCAACGCAGCACCGACCGTTTCGTCACCACGATCGACTGGCTGCACGCCAAGCACAGTTTCAGCTTCGGGCACCACTACGACCCGAGCAACACGCACCACGGCCTGCTGCTCGTCAACAACGAGGACGTGGTGAATCCGGGCACGGGCTTTCGCACGCACCCGCACCAGGATATGGAGATCGTCACGTGGGTGCTGGAAGGAGAACTGGAGCACAAGGACACGCTGGGCAACACGGGGATCATCTACCCCGGCCTCGCGCAGCGGATGAGCGCGGGCACCGGGATCTGGCACAGCGAGATGAACCCCAGCGGCGACCAGCCCGTCCACCTCGTCCAGATGTGGGTCGCACCCGACACCGAGCGGATCAATCCCGCGTACGAACAGTTGGACATCAACCCGCAGATCGTGAAGGGCGGTCTGGTGCCGCTCGCGTCGGGGCGCGGGCACGACGCGGCGATTTCCATCCGGCAGAAGGATGCCGTCTTGTGGGTCGGAAGGCTCACCCCCGGCGAGTCGGTGACGGTGCCCGACTCGCGGTTCGTGCACGTGTTCGTGCCGAAAGGAAGTGCCAACCTCGAAGGCGTCGGGCGACTCGCCACGGGAGACTCGGCACGGCTGGTCGCGGCGGGCGAACGCCGGCTCGTCGCCGATGCCGCCACCGGCGCGGAAGTGTTGATCTGGGAGATGGGCGCGCGCGTCAGCGGATATTGATGACGGAGCAGGACGCCGATCTCGATGAGATCCTCGGACGCACCCGGTGCGCCCGCTGCGGCCAGGTGTTGGACGGCGAAGTCGAGTGCCCGTTCTGCAGCCTCTTCCCCGACCGGACCCGTGCCCGACGGGTGCCGAAGTGGGTGTACGTGACGGCGGGCTTTTTGACGTCGCCCCTGAGTCTTCCCTTCGTGCTGACGACGCGACGGCTCACCCGTGTGGAGAAGCTGATCGTCGCGTCGGGGATGCTGGTGTGGCTCTGGGTGGTCTGGGTCGTGTGACCTCCCCCGGCCTCGCCGACGCCCCTACTCCTCGCTCCCCAGCAAATCATCCAAGAGCGGTTTGTTGTTGTCCTCGCAGTTGGGGCAGAGATCGCCGATCACGGCGTCGGACGTCGCACGGTCGCCCTCGATCTGACCGGACTCCTCGATGAGGTGGTAGCAGGTCTCGCAGATGAACAACGAGCCGCGGCTGACTTTGAGCATCTTCATGGTACGACCGCGGCGTCAGTGCGTGAGTTTGCGGTATTTGATCCGATGCGGTTGGTCCGCGTCGGTACCGAGGCGCTTGTGGCGGTCGGCCTCGTACTCCTGGTAGTTGCCCTCAAACCATGCGACGCGGCTGTCCCCTTCGAACGCCAGGATATGCGTGGCGATGCGGTCCAGAAACCACCGGTCGTGGCTGATGACCAGCACGCAGCCCGCAAAGTCCAGGATCGCCTCCTCCAGCGCGCGCAGCGTTTCGACGTCCAGATCGTTGCTGGGCTCGTCGAGCAACAACACGTTGCCGCCGCTCTTGATGACTTTGGCGAGGTGGACGCGGTTCCGCTCGCCGCCCGACAGCTCTTTGACGAGCTTTTGCTGATCGGTGTTCTTGAAGTTGAACCCGCCCACATACGCGCGCGCGGCCATCTCGCGCTTGCCCACCACGATCACGTCGCTCCCTCCCGCGATTTCCTCGTACACGGTCTTTGACCCGTCGAGGGCGTCGCGCGACTGGTCGACGTAGGCGAGCTTCACCGTGTCGCCGACCTTGATCGAGCCATTGTCCGGCTTGTCCTGCCCGACGAGCATCCGGAACAACGTCGTCTTGCCCGCGCCGTTGGGCCCGATGATGCCGACGATGCCGCCGCGCGGGAGGCTGAAGGTGAGCCCGTCGATGAGCAACCGGTCGCCGTAGCCCTTGGTGAGGTCTTCGGCTTCGATGACGAGTTCCCCCAGGCGCGGCCCCGGCGGGATCATCAGGTCCTTGAGATCGCTGCGCGCCTCGAACTCTTTCGACACGAGTTCCTCGTACGCCTTGAGCCGCGCCTTGCTCTTGGCGTGGCGGCCCTTGGGCGCCGTGCGCACCCACTCCAACTCGTGCTGGAGCGCGCGCTGGCGAGCGGATTCCTGCTTTTCCTCCTGTGCGAGCCGCAGCGCCTTCTGCTCGAGCCAGGACGAGTAGTTACCCTCCCACGGAATCCCCTTGCCCCGATCGAGCTCCAGGATCCAGCCCGCCACGTTGTCCAAAAAATACCGGTCGTGCGTCACGGCGACCACGGTGCCGGGGAAGTCTTTCAGAAAACGCTCCAGCCACGCGACCGACTCGGCGTCGAGGTGGTTGGTGGGCTCGTCCAGAAGCAGCAGATCCGGCTTGGACAGCAGGAGCCGGCACAACGCCACCCGCCGCCTTTCGCCGCCGGAGAGCTTCGCCACGTCGGCGTCCCACGGCGGCAAGCGCAGCGCGTCGGCCGCGATCTCGAGTTGGCGGTCCAGATCCCAGGCGTTCGCCGCGTCGATCGCTTCCTGGAGCGTCCCCTGCTTCTCGATCAGCGCCGCCATCGCGTCGTCGGACATCGGATCGGCGAACTTCGCGCTCAGCGCGTTGAATTCGTCGAGCAGCGCCTTCGTCGCCGCCACGCCCTCCTCGACGTTGCCCCGCACGTCCTTCGTGGGATTGAGGTGCGGTTCCTGCGGCAAAAAGCCGATGCGCACGCCCTTCGCCGGCTTCGCCTCGCCCAGAAAGTCCTTCTCGACCCCCGCCATGATCCGCAGCAGCGTGGACTTGCCCGAGCCGTTGGGGCCCAGGACGCCGATCTTCGCGCCGGGGTAGAACGACAACCAGATGTCCTTGAGGATCTCGCGCTTGGGCGGCACGATCTTGCTCACCCGTTGCATCGTGTAAATGTATTGATACGTCGCCATGTGTGCTTATGCCTCTATCCGAGTATTCGACCGTTGGAGCCTGTTCAGGAATGCGTCAGATGCAAGGCGCATAGGGCCGACATGGTCGGCCCGTCGAATATTGCCACGGGCGCGCGCTGCGCGCCCTGAGCACCGGAGCGGAGCGTACTGAGTCGTACGTGAGCACCGGATGCGCAGCGGCAACGTCGCAGATGACCATTCATGGACAGGCTCCTAAACCCCTTCTAAGAACTTCATGCGCCGGTACACCCGCCGCACCGTGTCCACGTCGCCCCGGCAGTAGGCGAGGATCTCGGCCATCTTCCCCGCCACGAACGCCGGGTACACCTTCGAGCCGTCCATGTCCTCCTTCGGCGAAGGCAGGTCGAGCGCGAGCGCCAGCGCGTTCAGGCCGACGCCCTCCCGCCCCCACTTGGTCCACTCGTGCATCGTGTCGTACACCGGCGCGTTGCGGAACCGCGCGAACGGGATGTCGCGGCTCGGCTTGACGCGCTGGATGATCGACCGCTGGCAGATGAACCGGAGGTCGAAGTCCAGCAGATTGTGGCCGACGAAGAGATCGGCCTGGCTCGCAACGGCCCAAAACCCGCGCAGGATGTCCGCCTCATCGCCCGCCAGCGCTTGAACCGGCGCGTCGGCCGGCGGTTCGAGCGCGTAGGCCACGCACAGTACCCGCGCCGTCAACGCCGAGAGCGACAAGCGCTTGAGGTATTGCTCCTCGGATTCCTCCGGCCCCCGGGGCTTGCCGTGCTTGAACCCATGCTTGGTGGGCACCGTTTCGATGTCGAGAAACAGAGTCTTGGCCATTGGCGTTCCCAGGACGTTCCAGCCGTCGGACGGCGAGGTAGTATACGGGGTTTGAGCGTTCCGGCGCAACCCGCGGAACCGGAGCGCGCGGCACCGAGACCGGATCGCCTTGCCTTCCGCCGACCTCCCGATCTACACTCCCGGCGCGTGGCGGGATCACTTCTCACACAGGGGGTTGACTATGGCGACCTACATCATGCTCAGCACGTTGACCGACGACGGACGCAAGACGCTCAAATCCAAGCCCGGCCGGATCAAGGAAGTGAACAAGGAGATCGAGGCGATGGGGGCCAAGGTGGTGGCCCAGTACGCGGTGCTGGGGCCGTACGACTTCGTCAACGTCGTGGAGGCCCCGAACAACGCCGCGATCGGCAGAATCTCGGTGGAACTCGGCGCGCGGGGCACCGTGCAGTTTCTGACCATGCCGGCGCTGCCGATCGACGAGTTCATCGCGTCCCTCAAGAAGGCGTGACCGGCGCGCGCGTTTGAGCGCGGGCGCGGGCGGCTTGTTATAATCTCGGCGTGTCGGAGATTGCCGTCCCCACCCACGCGCTCGTCGACGATCTCACCCGACTTCTCGGCCCCCGGCAGGTCCTCGCCGATCACGCGGCGCTCACCGCGTACGCGATCGACGCGGGCATCTACCGGATACTCCCCCGCGCCGTCGTCCTCATCGAATCCGAGCGGGACGTCGAGCGCGTCCTCGCCTACAGCCGCGAGCGCCGTCTCCCGCTCACCGCGCGCAGCGGCGGGACCAACCTGACCGGCAGCGCGATCGGCGAGGGCCTCATCGTCGATTTCTCGCGGCTGCGCCGCGTGCGCGAGATCAACGCCGCCGAGCGCTGGGCGCGGGTGGAGCCCGGCCTGGTGTACGCCGAGTTGAACCGCGATCTCGCCCCGCACGGCTTGAAATTCGCCCCCGATCCCTCGAGCGGGGACATGTGCAAGCTCGGGGGGATGCTTGCCAACAATTCGGCGGGGCCGCGCTCGCTCAAGTACGGGGCGGTCAAGGACAACGTCCTCTCGCTCGACGTCCGGCTGTGGGACGGGACGCGCCTGCCCGCGGCGCCGCACCGGATCGGCTCGCCCGCGTGCGAGGAGCTGTTTTTGCGCGTCCCGGCCGTCCGCGGCCTCTACGAGCTGATCCGCGACCACCGCGCAGCGATCCTCGCCCGGCGCCTGTCGGTCAGTAAGAACTCGAGCGGCTATAACCTGTTCGCGCTCGCCGAGGGGCTCGAGCGTGGCGTGCTGGATCTGCCCCGCCTCTTCGTCGGCAGCGAGGGCACGCTGGGCCTGATCACCGAGGCGACGATCCGGCTCGTCCCGCTGCCGGAATCCACCGCCACCGCGCTCTTCTTCTTCGCCCGCCTCGCCGAGGTGACCCGGGCGGTCGCCGCGCTCCGCCCGCTGGCGCCCAGCGCGATGGAGCTGATCGACGGCCACACGCTGGACCTGATCGGCCGCGCGCGCTTCGCCGTCCCCGAGGGGACGGCGGCCGTACTCCTGGTCGAATTCGACGAGCCGCCCGCCGCCGAGCGGATGGCCGCGGCGAACGCGGCGTGCCGCGGCCTTGCGCAGACCGCGCCCGCCGCGCTGGCCGTGGACCCCGAGCGTCAGGCCGCGCTCTGGGCGGTCCGCAAGGCGATCTACCCCACGCTGTACCGCTACGACGCGAAGCGCCACCCGGTCAACTTCGTCGACGACGTGGTCGTCCCCGCCGACCGCCTCGCCGAGTTGATCGCCTACCTGGAAGACCTGTTCGACGCCCGGGGCGTGAAGGTGGCGATCTACGGCCACATCGGCGACGGCAACGCCCACATCAACCCGCTCCTGGATCTGACCGACCCCGCCGACGTCGAGCGGATGGCCGAGCTCTCGCGGACGATCCACCGGACGGTGATCGAGCGCTTCGGCGGCTCGATCTGCGGCGAGCACGGCGACGGTCGGGTCCGCGCCGAATTCCTCCCCGCGCTCTACGGGCCCGAGCTCTATGAACTCTTTATCCAGACGAAGGCGCTCTTCGATCCCGAGCGCCTGCTCAACCCCGGCGTGAAACTCTCCGACACGCCGTTCACCGAGCACGTGGACGTGGCGCGGCTCGCCAAGCCCTGTGCGACGTGCGGAAAGTGCAACAGCGTGTGCCCGGTGTACGACGTCCTGCGCGAGGAATCCAATTCATCGCGGGGGTGGTTCCACGTCCTGACCGCGGCGGACTACGCCTATGGGCGCGACGCGCGGGTGGTCGAAGCGTGCATCAATTGCAAATCGTGCCTCGAGGTCTGCCCCGCCGGCATCGACGTGTCACGCCACGCGCTGGCGCGCCGCGCCGAGCATCCCAACACCGCGGCGGGCTGGGCGGCGCGGGCGCTGCTGCGGCCCCGGCTCTTCGAACCCGCGCTCAAGGTCCTGGCGGCGACCCAACCACTGTGGGATCGGCCGATCCCGCGCCGGATCATCGAGGCGGTCACCCGGCCGTTCTTCCGGCGGATCGCGCCGACCGCGCGCCTCCCGCGCGAGCTGCGCCTGCCGAGACTCACGACGCGTACGCTGCGGGAGCGCCACGCGCGCCTGACCGAAGAGGCGGGCGCCCAAGGGTCGACGGCGTATTTTCACGGCTGCTCCGCCAACTACTTCGACGACGGCGTGGGCGACGCCGTGATCGGCCTGCTCGCGCGCCGTGGATTGGGACCGGTCCTCCCCCGCCAGCGGTGCTCGGGCACGCCGATCCAGACCTACGGACAGACCGGCCCTCTGATGGAAGCGGCGCGGTTCAACCTCGATGCCCTGGAGCCGTACGAGACGATCGTAACCGGGTGTGCCTCGTGCACGATGATGCTGAAGGACTATCCGAGCCTGTTCAACGGCGGAGAGCACACGCGAGCGCGGGCGCTCGCCGGGAAGGTGCAACACATCACGGAGGTCCTGGCGTCCCCCCACCCCGACCCTCTCCCGCAGGGGGGGAGGGACGCGAAGCAACTATCGAGCGTCACGCTAGAGCGGGACGGGGCGGAGACGGTGGTGACGTACCACTCCTCGTGCCACCTGCGGGCGGCGGGAGTGTCCAAGGCGCCGCGGGACGTCCTCTCGCGCCTGCCCGGAATGCGGTACGTGGAAATGGCGGATGCCGACCGCTGCGCGGGCGGGGCGGGGACATTCATCGTGAAGAACTTCGACCTCTCGCAGCAGATCTTCGAGCGCAAGCGCCGGGGCATCGCGGCGAGCGGCGCAACCGTCGTGGCCACGAGCTGCCCGGCGTGCATGATCCGCCTCCGCGCCGGGCTGAGCGACGGCGTGCGGGTTGCACACGTGGCGCAGTTGGCGGACGAGGCCGAACGCGCGCGGCCCACTCCTCGCGCGGATTGAGCATGACGTCCCACCGGAAACCCGTTGCCATTCGCCCGCAGGCGGCCACGACCCCGCAACCCTCCCCGGAGTCCGAGCGCGGGCTCCGAGCGTGGCTCGGCGGTTGGGCGCTCGCGCTGAAGCGGTCGATCCCGGCTTTCGTAGCCGATCACGGCCTGACGCTGGCCGCGGCGCTGTCCTATTACCTCGTCATCTCGCTCTTCCCCTTGACCCTCCTCCTCCTTTCGATCTCCGGACTCATGCTCCAAGACGCCAGCGCCCAGGGTCTCATCATCCGGCAGGTCACCCAATACCTGCCGGGCTCCGAGAGCATCGTCGTCCAGACGATGAACACCGTGATTCTGGCCCGCGGTCCACTGGGTTGGCTGGCCGCGCTGGGCTTCCTCTGGACCGCCCTCGGGATGTTTTCCGTCATCGACCAGGCCATCAACACCGCGTGGCGTGTCACCACCCGCCGGGGCTACGTGCACACCAAGCTCATCAGCCTCACCATGTTCGGCGCCCTGTCCGCCCTGCTGCTGCTCTCTGTCGCCGGGGCAAGTGCGTTGCGCCTGATCGCCGCCAGTCCGTTCGTCGCCCGGCTGGAGTCCATCCCGGGAGGCCCCTGGTTGTGGACGGTCGCCGGAGCGAGCGTCTCGATCCTCGGCGCGGCCGCGGGGTTCATTCTGCTCTACCGCTTCCTACCGTCCATTCCGGTCCGCTGGGCTGAGGTCTGGCCGGCGGGACTTCTGGTCGCAGCGCTCTGGGAGGCCGGCAAGTGGGGATTTCTCTGGTATCTTTCGGTCGCCGATTACTCCAGCGTCTACGGACAGATCGGCGCGGTCGTCGCCTTGCTGGTGTGGGGCTATTTCTCGGGGATTGTCTTAATCTGGGGAGCCGAACTGGGTTCGGCACGCGCCCGCGCGCGCCGTCCGCACGCTCGGTAACTCGTGATGCGCCTGCGGGTCATGACATACAACATCCACAGCGCGTTCGGCCGCCACGGCTATGACCTCGACGCGATCTGCCGCGCGATCGAGCACGAGGCGCCCGACGTGGTCGCACTCCAGGAGGTGGACTTCGGCCTCCGACGGACCGGCTACGTGGATCAGGCCAAGTGGCTGGGGCGACGGCTGGGGCTTCACGCCTTCCATGGCCCGACGCGGCGCAAGGGCCGCTACGGCAACGCGCTCTTGAGCCGCTGGCCGGCGCGGTTCATCCACAACCACGATCTCACGGTTTGGCCGCAGCCGGGCCGCGCCTGCCTCGAGGTGCTGGTGGACGCGCCCAAGGCGCCGCTCCGGTGCTTCGTCACCCACCTCGGCCTCGTGCCGCAGGAGCGGGTCATCCAAGCAATGCAGGTGGTGGAGCGCATCCTGGCGGTCGAGGAGCACGAGGCGGCCGTCCTGCTCATGGGCGACTTCAACACCGTCCCGCGCAGCCGGGTGTCGGGGCACTTGCGCGACCGATTGATCGACGCGTTCCACGCCGCGGGCGAGGGCCGCGCCGCGACGTTTCACACCCGCCTGCCGCGCGTGCGCTTCGACTACATCTACCTCGGCGAGACGCTGTCCCCGCTGTCATGCCGGGTCGCGGTCAATTCGTGGTCCGCGCACGGGTCCGACCACCTGCCCCTCGTCGCCGATCTCCGCGTCGGCCGGTAGGAGCCTGTCCATGAATGGCCATCTGCGGCGTTGTCGCTTCGGAATCCCTCCTCACGTACGACCCAGTACGCTCCGGGGGGATTCCTCGCTCCGCCTTGCATCTGACCATTCCTGAACAGGCTCCAACATCTGAATATTCAGACAGGTTCGTAGAAGCCTTTCAGGTTGATGTTCCTTTGCAACCGAGGGGCGAAGCCCCTCGGAGCCTGTTCAGGAATGCGCCAGATGCAAGGCGGAAGGAGGCCTTGCGCGCGGAGCGTACTGGTTCGTACGTGAGCACGCAAGACCGACTGACAACGCCGCAGATGGCCATTCATGGACAGGCTCCGAGCGTTACGCGCCCCGGAGGACGGGAAAGGGGCGCTTGCCGAGGAGGCGGTGGGTGCTTGCGACCCCGACCAGCACGGTGCCCGCGGCGGTCGCCGCGACCGCGAGGAGGCAGGGCACGGGATCCCACCGCCACGGGATCTCCAGGAGGAACCGGAGGACGGCCCACGCGAGCACCGAGGCCAGCGCGGCGCCGACCGCACCCGCCGCCGCGCCCAGGAACAGAAACTCGATCGCGAACGCGCGCGCCACCGTCCGCCGCGTCGCGCCGAGCGCCTTGAAAATCATCGCCTCGCGCAGACGGACGCCGCGCGTGGCGGCGAGCGCGCCCGCGAGCACGACACCCCCGGCCAGCACGATGACCGCCCCGACCGCGCGGACGGCGAGCGCGAGCCGCTCGATCACGCGCGTCGCCGACGCCAGGATGTCGTGGACCTGGATCGCGGTGACGTTGGGGAACGCGGCGGCCGCCTCCCGCAGCAGCGCGGTCTCGACGGCGGCCGCGGGGCGGGCGGCCGCGAGGTACGTGAGCGGCGCCTGCTCCAGCGCGCCCGGCGCGAAGATCACGTAGAAATTGGCGGAGCGGTTGTCCCATTGGACCGAGCGGAGGCTCGTCACCCGGGCCTCTACGCGCGCGCCCTGGATATCGAACGCGAGCGTCGATCCGACGGTCACGCCCAGGTGGCGCGCGGCGTCCTCCTCGACCGACACCTCGGGCGCGGCGGGCGCGCCCTCCCACCAGCGCCCCGCCGTGATCGCGTTGTCGCGCGGCACCCGATCGGCAACCGTGAGGACGTATTCCCGGGTGAAATACCAGCGGTCCTCCGGCTTCGTCCCCGGCCGCCCCTCCGGGCCGACCGGCCGGCCGTCGATCGCCGCCAGCCGCGAACGGACCACGGGGACCAGTTCGGCGGGGATCGACCGCGCGGCCATCACGCGGGCGAAGTCGTCGCGCTGGTCGGGCTGGATGTCGATGAAAAAGACGCTGGGCGCGTCGCGCGGAATGTGGCCGAGCAGCTCGCTCCGCACGGCGCGTTCGACCAGCGCGACCGCAAGGACGACCGTCACGCCGGCCCCGAGCGACACCATCACGGTCGTCGTCCGCGACCCCGGCCGATGGAGGTTGGCCAGACCGCGGCGCCACGCCAGCCCGCGCGGGCTCGGCGCCGCGCGCGCGAGCCGGGCCACGCCCCGCGCGGCCGCGGCGAGGATCCCGCTCGCCGCGAGCAGCGATCCCGCGAACAGCGCGGCGACCCGCACGTTGCCGGCCTGCCACCACGCGAGGCCCCACAGCCCCAATCCAAGCACGACGGCGACCGCCACCGCGGTGCGGCGATCGGTCCGCGCCGGCGCGACCTCGCGGCGGAACACCGCGGCGGGCGATTGCCCTGCCACCTGGAGCAAGGGCCAGAGCGAAAAGAGCAGCGCGGTCAGGACCCCCATCGCGAGCCCCCGCGCGTAAGGCCACAGCCCGGCCGCGGCCTCCAGGTGAAACGGCAGCCACGGCGCCGCGAGGCGCGCCAGCAGGCCGTGGCCGACGGCCCCGAGCACGGCCCCTGCGAAACCCCCGAGCGCGGCGAGGGCGAGTGTCTCCGCGACGTACAGCCGCAGGATGGTCGCCGGGCCGGCGCCCACGGACTTGAGCATCGCGATCGTGTCCCAGCGTTCCGCGAGGAACGCCCGGAGCCCGCCCGCCACGCCGATCCCGCCCACCCACAGCGCGGTCAGCCCCACCAGGCCAAGGTACGTGCCGAGGCGATCGAGCGAGCGCCGCAGCGCGGGCTGGGCGTCGGGGTACGCGGTGATGTCGAACGGCTCGCCGGCCAGCGCGCGGCGCAAGTCGTCGCGCACCGCTTCGACGTCGGTCCCCTCCGGCGCGCGCAGAAGGATGCGGTAGCGGACGCGGCTCCCCGGCTGAATCAGCCCGGCCGCCTCCAGCGCCCGCCGGGAGACGAGCACCCTGGGACCGAGGCTAAACGCCCCGGCCGCGCGATCGGGCTCGGCGCGCAGGATCGCCACCGCCGCGAACTCCGCGCGGCCGATTGTGAATCGATCGCCGGGCGCGAGTCCCATCCGAATCAGGAACGCCTCCTGGACGACAGCCCCGTACGGCGGCGGGCCCGACGCGAGGTGCGCCCGCAGCGGCGCGTCGGGGGTCGTCTCGACCGCCCCGTAAAACGGGTAATCGTCCGCCACCGCCTTGAGCTCGATCAGCGCGGCGGTCGACGGCGAGGCCGCCATCGCGACCAGTTCGGTGACGCGGGTTTCGGCCAGGCCGCGGCGGATCTCGACCTCGCGGAGCGCCGACTCGGCCGCCGCCGAGAGGACGCGCGTGGAGCGGACCTCGACGTCGGCCGCCAGCAGGCTCCGCGCCTCGCGCGCGGCGCCTTGGCGGACGGCGTCCGCGGCCGCCCCCACCGCGACCACGGCGGCCACGCCCAGCGCGATCCCGCCCACGACCGGCGCGAAGTGCCGCGAGCCCGAGCGCAGGTCCCGCCAGGCGAGCCGCGCGATCATCTCTAGCGCGACGGACGATCGTTGCGTTCCGCGGGCCCCGGCCCGCGACCGCCCGCTCACCGGGAGGACTCCGCCGCCGTGTCGCCGACCACCCGGCCGTCGCGCAGCGTGATCACGCGGTCGGCCGAGGCCGCCAGCGCGCGGTCGTGCGTGACCAGCACCAGCGTGCTCCCGCGCTCGCGGTGCAGGCGCCGCAGCAGCGCGATGACCTGTTCGCCGCTCGCGCTGTCCAGGTTGCCGGTCGGCTCGTCGGCCAGGAGGACGGGCGGCCGCCGCGCGCACGCCCGCGCCAGCGCCGCGCGCTGCTGCTCGCCGCCCGAGAGCTGCACGGGGTAATGGCCGGCGCGGTCGGCCAAGCCTACCTCGTCCAACAGCGCGAGCGCGCGGTCGAAGGGGTCGGGGTCGCCGGCCAGCTCGAACGGCACGGCGACGTTCTCCAGCGCGGTGAGCGTGGGTACGAGGTGGAAGGATTGAAAGACCACGCCGACCTTGTCCAGACGGACGGCCGCGAGCGCGTCCTCGCCGAGCCCCGTCAGCTCCACGCCGTCGAGCGTGATCGTGCCCGAGGTGGGCGCATCCAGCCCCGCGATCAGGCCCAGGAGCGTGGATTTGCCGCTGCCCGAGGGGCCGACGACCGCGACGAACTGCGTGGAGGGGATGTCGAGCGTGACGTCGTCGAGGATGGTGAGCGCGCGGCCGCCGGCGGGCAGGCGCATCACGACGTGCCGGAGGGCGATCATGACCGGGGCGGGAGGGGCCGGGTCCCGGCTCCTCTCTCGTTGCGGCTCATCAGGCGATCATTATACACTCTAGCGTGACGGAAGATCGTTGCTTTCCGTGAACCCCGTGCGAACCGACCCGCCCCGCGCGACTGCCCGGCGGCGACCGGCGCGCGGCGCGTTGGGCCTGCTCGCGGCGGCCGCGGCCGCGTGCCTCGCCGCCTCCGACGCCCCGCGCGCGCTCGGCGCCGACACCGGGGGGACGAAAACCATCGTGGCGTTCGGCGACAGCCTCACCGCGGGCCTTGGCGTTCCGATCGAGGACGCCTACCCCGCCCGCCTGGAGCGCCGCCTGCGTGCCGAAGGCTACGACTACCGGGTGGTCAACGCGGGGGTAAGCGGGGACACGACCGCGGGGGGCTTGCGCCGGGTGGACTGGGCGCTCCGCAGCCGGCCCGCGATCGCGATCGTCGAACTCGGCGCCAACGACGGCCTGCGGGGGCTGCCCGTGCCCCTGATGCGCGCGAACCTCGCCGGGATCATCGAACGGTTCCAAACCGCCGGGGTCGTCGTGGTCCTGGCCGGGATGAAGGTGCCGCCCAACTACGGCCCCGACTACAGTCGCACCTTCGCCGCCGCGTTCCCCGACCTGGCGAGGCGCTATCGCACCCCGCTCATCCCGTTCTTCCTCGACGGCGTCGCCGGCATCGACGCGCTCACCCAACCCGACGGCCTCCACCCCACGTCGGAGGGCTACAGGGTGATCGTCGACCGGAGCTGGCCGGTCCTCAAACCGCTGCTGGCCCGCCCCTAGGAGCCTGTCCCTGAATGGCCATCTGCGGCGTTGTCGCTTCGGAATCCCTCCTCACGTACCTACCGCGTACGCTCCGGGGGGATTCCTCGCTCCGCCTTGCATCTGACCCTTCCTGAACAGGCTCCACCACCCCAATACAAGGACACACTCCAAGCGCCCCAACGGCCACGGGCGCGGTGGCACGGCCGCCTATGGTACGATGGAGCGGTCGAGGAGATCGCGATGCTCACGCTCTCGGATCTGCACCCGCTGACCGCCTACCTGACCCGGATCGCCCACCTGCAGAGCGCCGCCTCGGTCCTGTCGTGGGACCAGGAAACGTACATGCCGCGCGGGGGCGCCGCGGCGCGGGCGGACGTGCTGGCCACGCTCCAGAGCGTGGCGCACCAGCAGTTCACCGCGCCGGAGCTGGACGACCTGCTGGCGCGGTGGATCGACCTGGAGACCGGATCGGTCTTCGATCCGGAGGCGGAGGAGCCGGCGCGCGCGCTGCTTCGCGAGGTCCGGCGCGATTACCGGCGCGCCAAGCGGCTCCCCACACCGTTCGTCGCCCACCTGGAGAAGACGTGCGCGCTCGCGCACGGGGCCTGGCTCGAGGCCCGGGAGAAGCGGGACTTCCGGCTCTTTCTCCCCCACCTCGACATGATCGTCGCGCTCAAGCGGGAAGAGGCCGCGTACATCGGCTACGAGGAGACCGTGTACGACGCGCTGCTCGACGCCTTCGAGCCCGGCATGACCGCCTCGCGCCTGACCCCGCTCTTCGCCGACTTGAACATCCGATTGAAGGCATTGCTGGATCGCATCCAGTCCTCCGGGGTGCGCCCGCCGTCCCTCCCGCCGGGGCCCTACGACGCCGAGCGTCAGCTCGCCTTCGGGTCGCTGCTGCTCTCCGCGATGGGCTACGCGTTCGACCACGGGCGGCTCGATCAGGCGGCGCACCCGTTTACGACCGGCTTTCATCCGACCGACGTGCGGCTGACGACGCGGGTGGCGGCCGACGACGTCACCTCGTCGCTGTTCAGTTGCCTCCACGAGGGCGGCCACGGCCTCTACGACCAGGGCCTCGATCCGGCCCACTACGGGACACCGCTCGGCGAATCGGTCTCGCTCGGCATGCACGAAAGCCAGTCACGACTGTGGGAGAATTGCGTCGGCCGCTCGGTCGAGTTCTGGCGGCACTTCTACCCCC
>Ga0210377_10001359_pt1 | contig 22384 bp, 17 predicted proteins | sample PLM4_65_b1redo_FD_155480 | JGI IMG/M metagenome (GOLD analysis project Ga0210377, IMG submission 155480) | Groundwater sediment microbial communities from an aquifer in East River, Colorado, USA - PLM4_65_b1 redo | ecosystem: Environmental > Terrestrial > Soil > Riparian zone | place: USA: East...
CTCCGTGCAGGAACATCGAGGTCACGATCGTGTACCAGGCGGGATCCGCCTGGATCACGCAGGTTGCGCCGGGGCCGAGCGGGAAGGCGGCGCCGGCCGGCACGCGCTGCAGCAGCTCGCCCGGGATCAGCCCCAGCTCGCAAATGGAGCTCACGAGCTGCGACTCCCGACCGAGGCCCTGAAGCAGCGCCCAACACAGCGCGTTCGCCGCGATCAGCGCGAACGTCACCACGGGAGTCAGGAAGTGGGGGTTCTCGTCGCGGATCGGAAACATCGGGTCGCGCCATGCTAGCTCGCCGCCGTGCCCGCGTGAGCCCGCTTCGCTCGGGCCCTCCAGCCTCGGACCCGCCAAAGCTTGGGCGGCCCGTCGCGTGCGGTTATCGTGACCCGCGCGGAGGAGTTCGGTTTGCGCATCGCCTACGAGACCCTGGGCGGCATCGCCCGTATCACCCTCGACGACGGCAAGGCCAACGCCATGAGCGTGCCGTGGTTCAGCGAGCTCGGCGCCGCGCTCGACCGCGCGGAGGCCGATGCCGCGGGCGCGCTGCTCGTGCGCGGGCGCCCGCGCTTCTTCTCGGCTGGCCTCGACCTGAAGCTGCTGCCGTCGCTCCCGCCCGCGGGCCTGCGCGAGCTCTCCGAGAGCTTTGCGCGCACGTTGCTGCGCCTGCATGCGTTTCCCATCCCGACCGTCGCCTGCGTCACCGGTCACGCGATCGCTGGCGGCGCCGTGCTCGCGTTCGCCTGCGACGCGCGTTTCGCGACGGACGGGCCCTACCGGATCCAGATGAACGAGGTCGCGATCGGGATCCCGCTCCCGAGCTGGATGCTCTGCATCGGGGAGTCGGCGATTCCGGCGACGGCGCGCAACGAGGCGCTGCTGCATGCGCGCGCCTACACGCCGGCCGAAGCGCTGGCGCGCGGAATCGTCGACGGCGTCGGTGCGACGTCCGAGGAGGCCGAGCGACTGGCGAGCGAGCGAGCCCGCTCGCTGCTGTCGCTCAACCGCGCGGCCTACACCGAATCGAAGCGACGCCTGCGCGAAGCAGGGGGCAGGCGTGCGCTCGAGCGCCTGCGCGAGGAGCTGGGGGACTAGGACGCGGCGAGCGTCCGCGCGAGTCCCGTCAGATCCGGCTCAGGGTCGACGATTCGAGGCCGCAGAGACGACCTGCGCGGGCGTCCAGGTGATCTGCCAGGAGCAGCGGTCGGCGCCGTCGAGGCGGCAGCTCGTCTTGCGCACGCTCGGGTCCTCCAGGGCGGCCATCACGAACATCTCGGTGGTGTAGCCCAGGAGGACTCCGCACATCTCGCGCGTGGGCAGGGCGTAGTCGACGACGTCGATGCGAGCCGACGCGTCGCTCTCCATCGTCACACTGAGGCGGCCGGTATCGTGCTGGCTCTGCCAGAGCACGAGGCCACGCCGCGGGAGGGAGAGGACGTCTCCCCCCTCCAGCAGATGGCGGTAGACCCCGGCGAGCTGATCCCGCGCGCTGAAGCGCCCCATCTGCTCGTAGACGTTGCCCGCACCCTCCGGCAAGATGCGTGCAAGTGCGCGAATCAGCCCAACGAGGTCCTCCTCCGGGTACCAGGAGGCGATCTGGATGCGTTCCTCGAGGTAGTGGTGCAGGTGCTGCGGCAGCGCTTCGAGCGCCGCCGAGCGGCTCTGGCGCAGCCACTTGACCGCCCCGACGAGTGACGCGCCCTTGGCCCTGGCCATTGCCGGCTCCCTGCTCGGGGCGCTCACGCTCACGCGTCACCCAGGAGTGTGGATCGGCGGGCGGCCTGAGGTCTTGATACCCTCCCTCGACCTCAACGGGAGCCTCGCCCGTGCCGATGGAGTCCTCGTGATGCGATCCCTGCGACTCGTCTGCTGGCTGCTGATCCTCGCACCGACGGCGGCGAACGCCACGGGATCGGGGGACGGCTCGCTGCTTCCGCCCGCGGTTCTGGAGCGCGCCCTCCATGCGTTCGCGCGCGTCGAGGCAGCAGGCCGCGTGCGCAACCGCCTGCTCACGGTGATCAACTACGCGCTGCCGTCCTCGCAGCGCCGGCTCTGGGTGCTCGAGCCCGAGACGCGGAAGATCCTCTTCCACGAGTTCGTGGCGCACGGCAAGGGCTCAGCGCCCGAGTCGAATCCGGACCGTGCCGTGCGCTTCGGCAACGGGATGGGAAGCTTGCGCTCGAGTCTCGGGACCTTTCTCACGGGCGAGACCTACACGGGAGAGCACGGCTACTCGCTGCGCCTCGAAGGCCTCGATCCCGGCGTGAACGACCTCGCCGAGGCGCGCCGGATCGTGATCCACCCCGCCGACTACGTGAGCCGGCTGTTCCGCATGCACAGCGGGGGCCGCTTGGGCCGGAGCTGGGGCTGCCCCGCGCTCGACCCCAGCGTTGCGCCGGAGATCATCGATCGGATCCAGGCCGGCAGCGTGGTCTTCGCGGACGGCCCCGGCTCATAGCACGAAGCGCCTCCCAGCGGGCTCCCGGCCCTCAGCCTCCGCTCTCCGCCTTCCGATGAGTCCGGGAGGGGAGGACTCCGTGGTGTTGGTCCTGGCGGGTCTGGTCACTGCGCTCAACCTGGTGTTGAGCCTCGCTGTGGGGCTGCGGCTGCTCGCAAGGGCGAGGCGGGGTTGGCCCACGCCGGAGCTCTCGCTCGCGCTCTACTTCTTATTGAGCGCCTTCCTCTCCACGCCACCGCAGATCCTCGTTTATGGCGGTATGGGCGACGCGAGGCTCGCGGTTTCGGAGCCCGCGGGCCGTGCGCTGCTCGCCTTCGCCGTGCTCGCCATGGCGATCGGCTCCGGCGCCATCTACGTGTTCACGTGGAAGACCTTCCGACCCGAACGCTTGTGGGCCAAGGCCATCGTGGCCGCCGGCTGCGCGAGCCTCGCGCTCGGCTACGCGATCGAGTCCCTCCACGAGGGCTTCGCGCCGGTGCTCTTCGCAGGACTGGGACACTGGATCGGCTGGGCCGGACGCACGGCGGCGATGCTCGGCGTCACCTTGGAGTCGTTCCGCTACTGGCGGATGCTGCGCCGCCGCCTGCGCCTCGGGCTGGCGGATCCCGTCGTGACGAACCGCTTCCTGCTGTGGGCCGTCTGGGCGGCCTGTTCGACACTCAATTACGTCGCCGATCTGGCTTCGCGGAGCCTCTACTGGCTGGTCTACGGGACCGTCCAGCCCGTCCCCGAGCACCTGGCTGCGATGGTCGGCCCCACGATCATCGTGACCATGGTGCTCGGCGCCATCTCTGCCGTCACCCTCTTCCTGACGTTCTTCCCCAGCCCCGCCTACCGCCGCTGGATCGAGGCGCGCAACGCGACCCGCGCGGGCTGACGCCGCTCGCTCTCACTTCAGAAAGCTCAGCGATCCAGTGAACGGCGTCTGCGACGGCCGTCATGCAGCCCTTCCGGAAGTCCCTGCACTGCTGCTCGCAGAGCTTGGGATCGCTCGAGAGTTCGACCCCGCCGAAGAAGAGACGCGCGAATCCGTCCCCAGGAGAACGTGGTGAAAATCCATCGGTTTAGAGTCTCGAGGTGACGACAGGGTTGGATCCAGTGTGACATTACGACCGATCAATCCCATCCATTCCCTCACTATCCCAAAGTTGAATCGTGCCCGCGCATTGGGAATACTGCGGGGGACGTCGGGGTGGGGGCGAACTCTCGTTGAAGAAGCTGACCGTACGCGAGGCGGCTGCGCTGCTGAGCACCTCGGAGAAGAGCGTCTACCGCTGGATCAAGCAGGGCGTCCTCCCCGCGTATCGCATCAACGACCAATATCGGATCAACCGGGCGGAGCTGCTCGAGTGGGCAACCGCCCGCAAGCTCCACGTCTCGCCCGAAATCTTCGCTGAGCCCGAGAGCGAGGCTGGGCCGGCGCCTACGCTCGAGGACGCGTTGCGCGCCGGAGGCATCCACTACCGCATCGGGGGACACGACAAGGCCTCCGTTCTCCACGCCGTGGTCGACACCATCCATCTCCCCGAGGACGTCGATCGCGAGTTCCTCTACCAGGTCCTGCTCGCGCGCGAGGCGCTCGGGTCGACGGGGATCGGAGACGGCATCGCGATCCCCCACGTTCGCAATCCGATCGTGCTGCACCTGTCCCGCCCGACCGTGACGCTGTGCTTCCTCGAGCGACCCGTCGACTTCGGCGCGCTCGACGGTCAGCCGGTCGCCACGCTCTTCACGCTCATCAGCCCGACCGTCCGCGCGCATCTGCACCTGCTTTCGCGCCTCGCCTTCGTCCTCCGCGACGCGAGATTCAACGCGGCGGTTCGGACTCAGGCCTCCCGCGAAGAAATATTCGACGCGTTGCGCGCAGCCGAGGCCGCCGTGACCGGGTCGAAGCCACAGCCGGGGTCAGACGCGGAGCGAGCCTGAAGCCACCAGGAGGAGCATCGCGATTTACGCGTGGGTGGAGCAAACGACCTGTCTGGACTCGAGCCTCGCCGCGATCCTGCTGACGGCGGCGAGCGGGGTGCCGGGCCTCGCCTTCGGACGTCGCTCTGCCGTGGGCCAGGGCATTGCGAGCTGCCTGTTGATCGCCGGTGCACTCCTGGGCTCGCTGAGCGGGCTCGTCGCCTTGACGAGCGGCGTGGTCGAGACGTCGAGCGTCATGGGGGCGCTCCCCGAGCTGCGGCTGCATCTGCGGCTCGACCCGCTGGCCGCCTTCTTTCTCGTGCCCGTGTACGTGCTCGGCGCGGCGGGCACGCTCTATGGAGCCCGTTACTGGAAGCAAGCCGAACATCCCGAAAACGGTCGCAAGCTGCGACTGTCTTTCGGCGTCCTGATCGCGGGTCTCGCGGGAGCGGTGCTCGCGGCAGATGGAATCGCCTTTCTGTTCGCATGGGAGATCATGGCGCTCGCGGCCTTTCTCCTCGTGACCACCGAGGACGATCGAGCCGAGGTGCAGCAGGCGGGCTGGGTCTACCTCGTCGCGGCGCATGCGGGCACGCTGGCGCTCTTCGCTCTCTTCGGTCTGCTGTGGGCGACCACCGGCACGCTCGAGTTCCGCGCGCTCGCGCCCGGCGCGGGCCGGCCGGGCGTCACGAGCCTCTTGCTGTTGCTCGCTCTGCTCGGCTTCGGCTTGAAGGCGGGGATCGTACCGCTGCACTTCTGGCTGCCCGCCGCCCACGCCAACGCGCCCTCGCACGTTTCGGCGTTGCTCTCTGGAGTCGTCCTGAAGATGGGGATCTACGGGCTGCTGAGAATCTTGACGCTGCTCCCGACGCCTCCAGCGGCCCTCGGACTGTTCTTCCTCGCAGTCGGCGCCGGCAGCGCCGTCTACGGAGTTCTGTTTGCGCTCGGGCAGCACGATCTCAAGCGCCTGCTCGCCTATCACAGCGTCGAGAACATCGGAATCATCGTGATGGGCCTGGGCCTGGCGCTGGTCGGTGTCAGCGCGAAGCAGCCGGCCTGGGTCGCCCTCGGCCTGGCCGGGTGTCTGCTCCACGTCTGGAACCACGCGCTCTTCAAGGCGCTGCTCTTTCTGGCCGCCGGATCCGCGATTCACGGCGCCGGCACGCGCGAGATCGATCGTCTCGGCGGGCTCGCCCGGCCGATGGCCCGCACCGCGTCGCTGTTCGCGATCGGCGCCGCGGCGATCTGCGGCTTGCCGCCGCTCAACGGCTTCGTGAGCGAGCTGTTGATCTACGTCGGCCTGCTGCGTGTCAGTGCAGATGGCATCGATGGCGTGTGGTCCCTGGCGCCACTGGCGGCACCGCTGCTCGCGATGGCTGGCGCGCTGGCGATCGCCTGTTTCGTCAAGGCGTTCGGGACCGTGTTCCTCGGACCGAGTCGTTCCGAGGGCGCTGCGCGGGCGCACGAATCACCGCCTGGCATGCTCGTCGCGATGAGCCTGCTGGCGCTCGGCTGCATCGGGATCGGCGCGCTGCCCGCTCTCGTGATGCCGGTCCTCGACCACGTCGTCGAAAGCTGGGCCCGGCTGGACTCGCCGCCTCCACCTCTCGCCGAGCTCGTGCCGTGGTACCCGCTGATGGGCATGAACGCCGCGCTCGTCGCAGCCGTCCTCGTGGGCGCGCTGATCCTGCGCAGCCGTTCGCGGCGCAGGCCTTCGGCACGGACGGTCACCTGGGACTGCGGATATGCCCGACCGCGCTCTACGATGGCATACACCGCGTCCTCGTTCGCACAGATCCTCGTGGGGCTCCACGGCTGGCTGCTTCAGCCGCACTCGAGCGACGCTGTCCCGAAGGAGCTGTTCCCGCCGGCCGGCACTTTTCATTCGAGCGTTCCCGAGCAGGTGATGGAGGGCGTACTCGCGCCGCTCTGGGCGGGATTGCGGCGGAGCCTGATTCCTCTGCGGGCCGTCCAGCAGGGCCGCGTCCAGCAGTACTTGATGTATGTCCTGCTGACGCTGTGCGTGCTCCTCGCATTGCTATTCCCGATCGATGCGTTCCTGGCGCGGCTCCTCGGATGGTGACGAACCGCGGCACGCAGGCTCGGGAGTGAGATGACGTCGATGCCCTCGGCGATCGCAATCGAGCTTGCCGCAGCGCTGTGCATCGGGCTGAGCGGAGCTCCCGGATGCCTCCGACGGCGGATGCGCGCGGGGGGGCAGGGGACCGCGACCGCGCTGAACCTGATCGGCTCCGCCGTCGGCTTCGCGGGTCTCGTCCTCCACGCGCGGGGGGGCGAGACGCAGATCCTGCTGCTGGGATCGCTGCCGGTCGGCCGCCTCGCCTTCGCGCTGGACGGACTTGCCGCGCTCTTTCTGATCCCGATCCTGCTGATCTCCGCCCTCGGCTCTCTCTACGGCTCGAGCTATTGGCGCGACGCGGAGCACCGCCATGGCGGCCGCAGGCTGCGCCTGTGGTGGGGGATCATGGGCGCGTCGATGATGGCGGTCGTCCTGGCTCGTGACGCAATTCTCTTTCTGATCGTGTGGGAGCTGATGGCGCTCGCCGCGTTCTTCCTGATATGCAGCGAGGAGGAGCGCGCCGAGGTGCGGCAGGCGTCGTGGGTCTATCTCGTTGCGACCCATGCAGGGACGCTCTGCCTGATCGGCTACTTCGCGTTGCTGGGCCATGCAGAGGGATCCACCGCGCTCTGGCCGAGCTTGGGCAGCGATGGGTCCGACTGGCTTCCCACCAGTCTTTTTGCGCTCGGCATCGCCGGGTTCGGTCTCAAGGCGGGCCTCGTGCCGCTGCACGTGTGGCTGCCGGGCGCCCACGCGAATGCGCCCAGCCACGTGTCCGCGCTGCTCTCCGGAGTCCTGCTCAAGACCGGAATCTATGGCGTGGTGCGCGTGTGCGGCCTGCTGCCGGATCCGCCCATCTGGTGGGGCGCCGTCCTGCTCGGAATCGGAGCGGTGTCGGGGGTGCTCGGCATCGCGCTCGCCGTGGCTCAGCAAGACCTGAAGCGCCTGCTCGCCTACAGCAGCATCGAGAACGTCGGCATCATCGTGATCGGCGTGGGGCTCGCGTCGATCGGCCGCTCGCTCGGTCGCGGCGATCTCGTGGCCCTGGGGCTCGGGGGGGCACTGCTGCATGTGCTGAATCACAGCCTCTTCAAGCCGCTGCTCTTCCTGGCGGCCGGCAACGTGCTGCACGCGACCGGCACCCGGCGGATCTCGTCGCTCGGCGGCCTGGCACGCACGATGCCCTACACGTTCGTGCTGTTTGCCATCGGCGGTATCGCCATCTGCGGCCTGCCTCCGCTCAACGGGTTCGCGAGCGAGCTGCTGCTGTACGTCGGGTTGCTCCGCGCCGCCGGCGTCGACCCGGCGCACGGCTGGGCCTGGGCGGGCCTGGCGGCGCCGGCGCTCGCGATGATCGGCGCCCTCGCGGTGGCAGCCTTCGTCAAGGTCACGGGCATCGCCTTCAGCGGAACGCCTCGGAGCCCGGCCACTGCACACGCCCACGATCCTGGCGTGGCCATGCTCGCGCCGATGGCGGCCCTGGCGGGTGGCTGCGTCGTGCTCGGCCTCTTTCCGATCGCTGCCGTCCCTCTCCTGCAGCGTGCCGTTGCGGCGTGGGATCCCGTCTTGGCCATCGCGACGCCCCCACTCCCGGTGTTGGCTCCACTGGGTTGGGTCAGCGCGGCGGGCGCCGTTCTCATCGCCTCCGTCGCGTTCGTCGCGGCTTGTTTTGGCCGGCGGCGCTCCGAGCCGGCTACCGCGGTCACCTGGGATTGCGGCTACGCGAGCCCCACGCCGCGCATGCAGTACGTCGACGCGTCGTTCTCCGAGACCCTGGTGGGCCTCTTCGACTGGGCCGTGCGATCGCGTCGCGTGCTGCCCGAGCTGCCGGGTCCGTTTCCGCCGGCATCCCGCTTCGAGAGCGAGGTGCCCGATGCCGTCCTCGATCGCGTCGTGCTGCCGCTCGCGGGCGCGACGAAACGGGGCCTGTCGCAGCTGCGCGCACTCCAGCGCGGCCCCGTCCAGATGTACCTGCTCTACCTGCTGCTGACCGTCGTGATCCTGCTGATGGTCGCGCCGTGACCCGCTCGCGCCGGGCGATGGAGAGAGCAACGTGATCGATTTCCAGACGCTGCTCGTTCACTTCGCGCTGCTCCTCGCGTTGCCGCCCTTGCTGCTGGGCGTGATCAACCGGACCAAGGCATGGTTCGCGGGCAGGCGGGGCCCCCCGCTGCTCCAGCCGTATCACGATCTCGCGCGCTTGTTCCGAAAGGAGATGGTCTTCAGCCGGACGACCACCTGGGTCTTCCGCGCAGGGCCCGTGATCACCCTGAGTGCCATCCTGCTGGCGGGATCCCTGGTTCCCTTCGGCGCCTTCGACGCGCCCGTGCGCTTCAGCGGCGATCTCGTGCTGTTCGTCTACCTGATGGCTCTCGGTCGTTTCTTCACGACGGCGGCGGCGCTCGATACGGGCTCCGCATTCGAAGGCATGGGTGCCGCTCGCGAGGTGTCGTTCGCCTGCCTCGCGGAAGCCGCCTTGTTCATGGCGTTCGTCGTGCTGGTTCGATTCTCGGGCTCGCTCAGTCTGTCGCCGATGTTTCACGCGCCGATGATCGCTTCGCTGCACGGCCTGTCGGCCGCGGCTCTCTTCCTCGTCGCCGTGGCACTTTTCGTCGTACTGCTCGCCGAGAACTCGCGGATTCCCGTCGATGATCCCAGTACGCACCTCGAGCTCACGATGATCCACGAGGTGATGGTTCTCGATCACAGCGGGCCGCTCCTGGGCCTCATCCTGTACGGCGCGGCGATCAAGCTGTTCCTGTTGTCGGCCCTGGTCCTGCACCTCGTTCTGCCCTTCACGCTCGGCAATCCCCTGCTCGACTGGCTGGCGTTCCTCGCAGGTGTCGGGGCGATCGCCGTCGGGATCGGCGTCATCGAGTCGGTCATGGCGAGACTCAGGCTGCGTGCGGTGCCGTCCCTGCTGATCGCGTCTGCGGTGCTGTGTGTCTTCGGATTCGTCCTCACGCTGGTCTGAATGGAGATCCCATGCTGAAAGTCTCGGCCGTCAATCTGCTGCTGGTCGGCGTCCTGCTGCTGAACCTGTTCATGCTGGGGACGAGTCGAATCCGCGCCCTGATCCAGGCGGCCGCGCTTCAGGGAGTGCTGCTGGGAGTGATCCCGCTCCTGATCCACCAACACAGCGAGCGGAACGCCGGTCTGATCGCGATCGCCACGGTCCTGCTCAAGGGGACCGTGATCCCTCGGATGCTGCGCCGGGCGCTGCGCGAAGCCCAGATCAAGCGCGAGATCGAGCCCCTGATCGGCTTCGTGCCCACGATGTTGCTCGGCGCGCTCGGAACGCTGCTGTCGATCGCGTTCGCTTCGGAGCTTCCGCTCGAGCCGCAGCACCGGGAGCTGCTGATCGTGCCGGCGTCCTTCGCGACGGTGGTGACCGGCTTCCTCCTGCTCACGACGCGCATCAAGGCGATCACCCAGGCGATCGGCTATCTCGTGCTCGAGAATGGGATCTTCATCTTCGGGATGCTGCTCGTCGACGCCATGCCCTTCCTGGTCGAGATCGGCGTCCTGCTCGATCTGTTCGTCGGCATCTTCGTGGTGAGCATCATCATCCATCACATCAACCGTGAGTTCGCATCCCTCGACACGCGGCGCCTCGCCTCGCTGAAGGAATGAACCAGGTGCTGCTGCTCGCTCTCATCGCATGGCCCGTTCTCGCTGCGGCGGTGGCGGCAGCGATCGCATCGGACCGCCGGCGCCCGGATGTGTTGCCGGTGGCAGCGGCCGGCCACCTCGCACTGACCCTCGTGGCGATCTCGCCCCCGAGCCCGAGCTCGCTCGGAGGCTGGCTGGCCCTCGACCCGCCCGGACGGCTCGTGCTGCTCCTGCTGAGCGTGCTCTTCGCGATCTGCGCCATCTACGCAGTGGGGTACCTGCGCTACCGGCGAGAGCTCTCGAATCGGGTCTTCGTACCCTGTCTGCTCGGATTTCTCGGGATGACGACGCTCGTCGTGTGCTCGCAGCATCTGGGGCTCATGTGGGTCGCGGTCGAGGCGAGCACGCTCACGACGGCCCCGCTGATCTACTTCAACCGGACGCCGCGGTCGATCGAAGCGACGTGGAAGTACCTGCTGGTCGGGTCGGTCGGCATCGCGCTCGCGCTGCTCGGATCCTTCGTCCTCGCCTACGCGTCGCTCGGCGAGGATTCGTCGCTCCTGTTTGTCGATCTGCTGAGACGTGCGGATCACATGAACCGCTCGTGGCTCCACGTCGCATTCGTCCTGCTGCTGGTCGGCTACGGAACCAAGATGGGGCTCGCCCCCATGCACACCTGGAAGCCCGACGCGTACGGCGAGGCGCCCGGAGTCGTGGGAGCGCTGCTGGCGGGCGGGCTCACGAACTGCGCGTTTCTCGCCCTCGTGCGCGTCTTCCACATCTGCCAGGCGGCCGGAGAAGGTGCCTACGCGAGCCGGCTGCTGGTTGTTTTTGGTCTGCTTTCGATCGCGGTGGCCGCCGTCTTCATGGTGGGCCAACGGGATTTCAAGCGGATGCTGGCCTACTCGAGCGTCGAGCACATGGGCATCCTGGTTCTGGGCATGGGCCTGGGAGGCTTCGGGATCTTCGCTTCCCTGCTGCACATGCTGAACAACGGCCTCGCGAAGGGAGTGCTGTTCCTCTCCGCGGCCAACATCCACCGCGCGTTCGGCAGCAAATCGGTCGACGACGTGCGCGGCGCAATGCGCAGGGTGCCTCTCTCGGGGACGCTCTTCCTGTTCGGGTTCTTCGCGATCACCGGCTCTCCCCCCTTCGGTCCCTTCGTGAGCGAGTTCCTGATCGTGAGCCGAGCCTTCGCGGCGGATCGCTTCCTCGTCGGCGGAGGCACTCTGCTGCTGCTGCTGCTGGTGTTCGTGGGCATGGGTCGGACGATCCTGCCGATGGTGCAGGGGCTGCCTTCCCCCGAGGCCCAGCGAACGACCTACCAGGACGGCCTGCTCACGGGCCTTCCAGTGTTGCTTTCGATGGCGCTCGTCCTGCTGCTCGGACTTCACATTCCGTCGCCGCTCGAGGCCCTGTTGCGGGATGCCGCAGCGTATCTGGAGATGATCCCGTGAGCGGACCGGGCACAGCCATGACGAGCTTCGCGACGATCACGAACGGTCGCGCCATCGAGCGCTCCGCCGTTCCGGAGCTACCGCTCGAGGATCTCTTTGGCGCCATCTCGGACGCGGCCGCTGCCGGGCTGCGGGTCGCGTCCTTCTTTGGCACGGCGGATCCGGACCCCGCGGCCGTGGTTCTCACGGTCTTGCTGGCGGACGACCGCAACGCGCAGCTGCACCTGGGCCGGACGCGAGTGCGCGGCGCGGCGTTCGAGTCCCTGACCCCCGTCTGTCCTCAGGTCCATCTGTTCGAGCGGGAGATCGCGGAGCAGTTCGGTCTGCGCGCCACCGGCCACCCGTGGTTCAAGCCGGTTCGTTACCAGCGATCTCGACGACCCGGGTACGAGGCGTTCGCTGGGCCCGACGGCGAAGGACCGCTGATCGGCGTCACGGACTTCTACCGCGTCGAGGGCGACGAGGTGCACGAGGTGGCCGTCGGCCCCGTCCACGCCGGGGTCATCGAGCCCGGGCACTTCCGCTTTCAATGCCACGGCGAGAACGTCTTCCATCTCGAGATCTCGCTCGGCTATCAGCACCGCGGAGTCGAGAGGGCGATGCTCGGGGGACCCGACAAGCGCTCGATCCACTACGCGGAGACGCTGGCGGGCGACACCAGCGTCGGACACGCGACCGCATATTGCCAGGTGATCGAAGCGCTCGCGAGGTGCCAGAAGACGCCGCGCGCGCAGGCGCTGCGCGGCATCGCGCTCGAGCTCGAACGCCTGGCGAACCACGTCGGAGATCTCGGCGCGCTGGCGAGCGACGTCGCCTTCCTGCCGACGGCCTCGTACTGCGGGCGACTCCGCGGCGACTTCCTGAACATGACGGCGACGCTGTGCGGCAGCCGCTTCGGTCGCGGCATGATCCGTCCCGGCGGCGTCGGCTTCGACGTCGACGAGCCGACCATCGAGGGTCTGCTCGCGAGCCTCGAGGCCGCCGAGCGCGACACGACGAGCGCGGTCGAGCTGCTCTGGAACACACCTTCGGTGATGGCGCGCTTCGAGGAGACGGGGCCGGTCGCGCGGGAAACGGCCGAGACGCTGGGTCTGGTGGGGCCGGCCGCGCGCGCGTGCGGGCTGCTGCGCGACGTGCGCCACGATCATCCGTCCGGGATCTTCCGCTTCGCCCACGTTCCCGTTTCGACCTGGAACACGGGAGACGTCTTCGCGCGCGCGTACGTGCGTTGGCTCGAAGCGCAGCGCTCGATCGATTTTGTGCGCGAGCAGCTCCGGAGCCTGCCGACGGGAGATGTACGTAGATCGGTGGGAACACTCGCGCCGGACCGGATCGCGGTGGCGCTCGCGGAAGGCTGGCGCGGCGAGCTCTGCCACGTGGCGCTCACGGATGGGGCCGGGCGCTTCGAGCGCTACAAGATCGTGGATCCGTCCTTCCACAATTGGACGGGCCTGGCGCTGGCGCTCCGGGGTCAACAAATCTCCGACTTCCCTTTGTGCAACAAGAGCTTCAACCTCTCCTACTGCGGCCACGACCTGTGACTCGCGCTCGGCCTACACGAGGAGCTGTCTAATGATCGACCTGATCCGCGCGCGCCTCCAGCAGGGGTACCGCACCATGGCGTACCCGGACGGGCCGCCTCCGACGCTGCCGGAGCGGTTCCGCGGCCGCCCGGCGATCGACGCTTCGAAGTGTCCGGACGGCTGCACCCGCTGCGCAGAAGCCTGCCCCACGCAGGCGATCGATCTGCGCGACGGTCCCCGCATCGACCTCGGCCGCTGCCTCTTCTGCACGGATTGCGTGGACGCGTGCCCGGAAGGCGCGCTCGAGTACAGCCAGGACTACCGACTCGCGGTTCGCAAGCGCGAGGATCTGATCGCACCGTCCGAGCGCGAGCTCGAGCTCGCCGCGGCCCTGCAAGGTCGACTGCGCAAGCTCTTCGGCCGCTCTCTCAAGCTGCGCCAGGTGAGCGCCGGCGGCTGCAATGCGTGTGAGCTCGACGTGAACGTCCTCAACACGGTGGGCTGGGACTTGAGCCGCTTCGGAATCCAGTTCGTCGCGTCACCTCGCCACGCCGATGGTCTCCTGATCACCGGCGCGATTTCCGAGAACATGCGGCTGGCCCTGCGCAAGACCTACGATGCCGTTCCCGACCCCAAGCTCGTGATCGCGGTCGGCGCGTGCGCCATCTCGGGCGGCCCCTACATCGACCACCCGGAGGTGGCGAACGGCGTCGAGGGCCTGCTTCCGATCGACCTCTACATCGCCGGGTGTCCACCGCACCCGCTCACGATCCTCGACGGGCTGCTGCGCCTCGTCGGCCGGCTCGAAGGTCGCAGCCCGGAGGCGAGTCCGCAGCCGGGTGCGTGACGCGGCTCGCGCCGCGTCGGCAGCCGCTACCGGGCCGGCACCCGTGCCGTGAAGATCGGGAGATCGAGAATCGAGACGACGCCCGCTGCGGCATCGCAGACCACCGGGATGGCGTTCACGACACGCATCGCGGTTCCGGTGATCCCGGCGGTGTTGTGGTCGCCGTCCTCTCCCACGGGCTCGATCTCGCAGGTGAACGAGGGAGAGCCCTTCACCTCGATCTTGTAGCCGGACTTCTTGTTCCCGGAGAGCCGATCCCAACGCGGCCCGATGTCGTCCCGCAGCCGATTCACGTGCGCGGCGATGAGCGCCGGCCGTCCCGCGACGATGCCCTGCACCTCGAAGCGTACGGCCGCGCAGGTGCCTTTCTCGATCTTGCCCATCGCCGTCTCGAAGGTATCCGGCGCGGGCAGGCGCTCGTGCTCCTCGCGGATCTCGTCGAGCTTCATCCCGAGACCATCGGCGAGCAGCAGCAGCATGCCGCCCCAGCCGCCCTGGAGCATCCCGGGCTGGAGCATCGGCGCCGCGAAATCGAGCGGTCGCCCGAAGCCGAAGTAGACACCGGTGAAGTTCGGGTCCTCGTAGGTCGAGTAGTCCATCAGCTCCGAGACGCGCACCGAATCGACGCGCTCGCAGGCGGACGCGAGCGCGAGCGGAATCACGTCGCCCGACCAACCCGGGTCGAAGCCGGAGGTGAAGAACGTGCTGCCCCCCTGCGCGCAAGCGGCTTCGAGGCGGCTGCGGATCTTCGGGCTCGAGAAGGGCGGATACACGAGCGAGACGATCGCCGTGTTGACCACGTTCTTGCCGGATTCGAGGATCCGGCACAGATCCTCGACCGTCGCCCGGATCCGCGTCTCGCCTTGCGCCGTGTAACACACGCAGTCGGCGTCGAGCGCGAGCAGGGCCTCCACGGCATCGGTGGCGACGACCCCCGTCGGCTTCCCCCACCCGCAGAGCTCCGCCGCATCCCGCCCGACCTTCTCGGCGGAGTGGGCGTGCACGCCCACCAGCTCGAGATCCGGGTGGTTGAGGATGCCACGCAGCGCCTTGCGTCCGGCGTTGCCGGTCGACCACTGGATCACCCGCAGCGGCCTGCGCCGGGGTCTCGCTTCGTTCGCCATGCTCGCTTCCTCCGTGCCGCCACGGCATGCTATGCCGGGCTCGGGATCGCGCATGATACGCCTCTGCGCGGAAGAAGCGCGCAAGACAGACGTGTGAGAGGGCGAGGAGCAAGAGTGCCGTTTGGCGTTCGCGTCGAAGGAGATTGCGAGAAGCGCTTCGCGCCCGTGCACGAGGTCCTCGCGAAGAGCTTCGAGACCGGCGAGGTCGGCGCCGCGGTCTGCGTGACGATCGGCGGGCGAGTGGTGCTTGATCTCTGGGGCGGGCATCGCGACGCCGCGCGCACGCAGCCCTGGACGCGCGACACGCTCGTCAACGTCTACTCGACGACCAAGGGCATGACGGCGATCTGCGCGAACCGGCTGGCCGAGAAGAAGCGGCTCAACCTCGACGCCCCGGTCGCGCACTACTGGCCCGAGTTCGCGGCCGAAAACAAAGGCCGGATTCCGGTGCGCTGGCTCTTGTGCCACAAGGCCGGCGTCGCGGCGCTGCACGAAGACATCCCCGCCGCATCGCGCTTCGACTGGAAGTACTGGACCGAGGCGCTGGCGGCCGAGCGGCCCTGGTGGGAGCCGGGCACGCAGCACGGCTACCACGCGCTCACCTTCGGCCATCTCGTCGGTGAGGTCGTGCGGCGCGTCGACGGGCGCTCGCTCGGCAGCTACTTCCGCGAGGAGCTGGCGCTCCCGCTCGCACTCGACTTCCACATCGGCCTCGCCGCCGAGCACGACACGCGCGTGGCGGAGATCCTGCCCGCCCCGCCCTCGCCCCCGGGCGCTCCCAATCCGTTCGCCGCTGCGCGCAAGAACCCGCGCTCGCTCGTCGGGCGCGTGTTCGGCAACCCGACGTTCGAGCCGAAGGACGTGAACACGCGTGCCTGGCGCCAGGCCGAGCTCCCCGCGGTGAACGGCCACGGCACGGCACGCGGCCTCGCGCGCATCTACGGCGCACTCGCAACGGACGGTGTGCTCGACGGCGAGCGCGTGCTCTCCCCCGACCAGATCGCCCTCGCCAACAGCGAGGAGGCGAAGGGCCTCGACGCGGTGCTCACGCCGCTGCACTCGCGCTTCGGCCTCGGCTTCATGCTGACGCAGCCCATGATTCCGTTCGGACCCAACCCGCGCAGCTTCGGCCACCCGGGCGCCGGGGGCTCGATCGCGTTCGCCGATCCCGATGCGAAGCTCGGCTTCGCCTACACGATGAACCAGATGCAGGTGGGTCTGGGCGGCGACGCCCGCGGCTTCGCGCTGATCGGCGCGCTCTACGCGGCGCTGCGCGCGTGAAGCGAACCCCTGTGAATCGGGCCCCTCTGAATCAAACCGAACCCGGAGCAGGATTCTCCAAGTCGGACCAGCGCGGCGCAGGCTAAGCTCCTCTCCCAGCATGACGGCGCAAGGCTTCGCACTCTTCGATACGGCGATCGGCCGCTGCGGCATCGCGTGGGGCGGGCGCGGCATCGTCGGCGTACAGCTCCCCGAGGCACGCGAGCCCGCGACCCGGGCGCGGCTGCTCGAGCGATTCCCGGAAGCGAGCGAAGCGCTGCCGCCACGCGACGTGCAGCGCGCCCAGGCCGGCATCGTCGCGCTGCTGCGCGGCGAGGCGCGCGATCTCTCGAAGATCGCGCTCGACATGGATCGCGTGCCGCCGTTCCATCGCCGCGTCTACGAGACGGCGCGCCGCATTCCGCCGGGAGCGACGCTCGCCTACGGCGAGATCGCCAAAAGGCTGGGCGCACCCGGCTCCGCGCGCGCCGTGGGGCAGGCCCTCGGGCGCAACCCGTTCGCGATCCTCGTGCCGTGCCATCGCGTGCTCGCGGCCGGCGGCAAGGTCGGCGGCTTCACCGCGACCGGCGGCGTCGCGACGAAGCTCCGCCTGCTCACGCTCGAAGGCGCGCAGGCGAGCGCCCGGCCGAGAGCCTCGAAGGCCGGGAGCGACAGCGGATTCGACTTCGATCCGGTAGCTGCGGTCGAGCACGTGCGCGCATCCGACCCGACGCTCGCGCGTGTCATCGACGCCGTCGGGCCGCTTGGCATGGAGCTCCAGAAGACGTCGAGCGTGTTCGTCGCGCTTGCCGAAGCCATCGTCTACCAGCAGCTGAGCGGAAAGGCGGCGGCAACCATTTTTGCGCGCGTGTGCGCGCTCTTCCCGCGCGCGCTCGCGGGCCTGCGGCCCGAGCCGCTCCTGCGCGCCTCGGATGCCAAGCTGCGCCGCGCGGGGCTCTCTCGCGCGAAACTGCTCGCCTTGCGCGATCTCGCGCGCAGGACCCAGAGCGGAGAGATCCCGACTTTGGCTGCGCTGCGCCGCATGGAGGACGCCGCCATCGTCGAGCGCCTGACGCAGGTGCGCGGGATCGGGCGCTGGACCGCGGAGATGTTCCTGATGTTCCGCCTCGGCCGCCCGGATGTCCTGCCCGCCGAGGACTACGGCATCCGCAAGGGCTTCGCGACCGTCTACGAGAAGCGCGAGCTGCCGGCGCGCAAGCAGCTCGAGCAGCACGGCGAACGCTGGAAGCCCTACCGCAGCGTCGCGAGCTGGTATCTGTGGCGCGCGCTCGAGCTGGGGAAGAAGTAGCCCGTGACCCTGGCAGCTCTGGCTGAGACGCGACCCGTCGCAGCGACGCTTGCACGCGCCGGCGCGCAGCGCAGCCGCCTCCCGTTCACGGCGCCCTGGCTGCTAGCGCCGATGGAGGGCGTGACCGAGCCGTACTTCCGCGATCTCGTGCTCGCCCGCAACCCTGCGACGCAGCTCGGCGGCGCGTTCACGGAGTTCGTGCGCGTGACCGAGGTTCCGGCGCCACACCACGTGTTGCAGCGTCACCTGGGTCCCCAGCGCTTCGAAGCGCCCGTCGGCTTGCAGCTGATGGGCTCGGATCTCGCCCGGCTCGCCGCGACGGCGCGCAGCGCGGTCGAGTGCGGCGCGCCGCTCATCGATCTCAACTTCGGCTGCCCCGCGAAAGGTTCGCTGCGAGGCTGCGCGGGCTCGGCGCTGCTCGAGGAGCCTGCGGCGCTCGAGCGCGTCGTGCGCGCCGTCGTCGACGCGCTGCCCACGACGCCGGTGACCGCGAAAATACGTGCCGGCATCGACAGCGCAAACCGCATCGAGGAGCTCGCGCGCGCGGCGGAGGCGGGTGGAGCCGTGCTGCTGACGGTGCACTGTCGCACGCGCGCCGAGGCCTATCGGCCACAAACCGACTGGACGCGCATCGCGCGCGCCGTCGCCGCGGTCTCGATTCCGGTCTGCGGCAATGGCGGTGTGGCGACGCACGCCGACTTGCAGCGCATGCGCGACGAAACCGGCTGCGCGTTCGTGATGGTGGGCCGCGGCGCGCTCGCCGATCCGTGGATCTTCTCCGGCGCGGATGTGTCGCGCGGCGAGGCGGCGCGCTTCCTGCTCGGCTACGCGGAGGCCATGCGCACGCGCGCCACGTTTCCAGCAGGCGGCATCGTGGCGCGGCTCAAGCAGCTCTTCCACCACTGGACCGCGGGGCAGCTCTTCGCGGGAGACGAACGCCGCGCCTGGCTTCGGGAGCCCGACGGCGCCGTCCTGCTCGCCCGACTCGAGAGCTTCGCGCGAGCCTAGGCCCGCGACACCGAGAACCGTCGCGCGGCGAGCCGGAATCCGCCGACCTGGCGCGCCGACGAGACGTCGAATCGAGAATCCGTGGACGCAGAGGCGGCGTTCGAATGAGGCGCTCCAGCAACGGTTCACGAAGCACCGCGGGAGCGGAGGAACGCCAGATACTCGAGGAGCTCTGCTTCCTCCTCGGCGGGAGGTCGTCGATCGCGAAAGCCGCCAACCCGCTTGATGCATCAAGCGATTGGTGTGAGTGCTATGCTTGTTTTGGAATTGACTCATACTTGGCAACGGGCGAGAGGAGGCCGAACTAAAATGTGGAAACGACTGCGTCACGTGTTGCAGCGCATCGGGCAACTGTCGCAGAGTGGTGTCGACGAACGCAGGACGACCAGAGCGCGCGCTCGCTTCTGGGACGAGGTGCGTGAGGGACAGCGTGAAGCAGAGGCAGAAGCCCGCCTCCGTCTCTCGACCGCAGAGCCGCGGGGACCGTCTCAGATCTGAGCATCGCGCTCGCTACTGATGCTGTCCTCGTCGACAGTCAATCCACCTGCCAGTAGCGGGGGTTCGCGGCGAGGAACTCTTTGGCGTCCAGGACATGACGCCAGCGTACCCTTTTTCAATGCGTGACCTGCATCGGCGCTCGAGAGAGGCCCTGTAAACGTGTCATTCCTGCGATCTCTTTGGAATCCGTCGGTGGCTTCCTTCCGAGACGGCGAAGATCCGATTCGCGCGGAGGTCTTCAGCGTCGAACGCCTGGAGCAGCACGCGGAGAGCCTCGCGGCTGCCCAGCACGTGACGACCCGGCCGACGCGCGGCCGGCCGCTCGTGACACGGCTTCGGGACAATGGTGTGGTGCTGCTCGACGCGTATCGCGCCATCGCCGCGGCGATCCGCGAGGAGCGTGCCATCACCCCGGCCGCCGAGTGGCTGGTCGACAACTTCCACGTCGTGGAAAATCAGATCCGCGAGATCCGCGACGATCTCCCGCGCGGCTTCTACCGCCAGCTGCCCAAGCTCTCGGAAGGGCACCTCGAGGGCTATCCGCGCGTCTTGGGGCTGGCATGGGCGTTCGTCGCGCACACCGACAGCCGCTTCGACCCGCAGACGCTCTGCCGGTTCGTGCGCGCCTACCAGCGCGTGCAGCCCCTCACGATCGGCGAGCTTTGGGCCGTGGCGATCACGCTGCGGATCGTGCTGGTGGAGAACATGCGGCGCGCCGCCGAGATCATCGTCAGCAGCCGAACCGCGCGTGGGGAGGCCGATGCCCTGGCCGACCGCTTGATGGAAGCCGGCGACCCAGAGGGGGAACTCGCGGGCACGGCCCTGCGACGCCTCGAGCAGGGATCCCTGTCGAGGGAGTTCGCGGTGCAGCTGGTCCAGCGGCTGCGCGATCACGATCCGAGTGTGACGCCCGCCGTTCAGTGGCTGGACGCGCGCCTGGCCGCCCAGGGGACGAGCGCCGACGAGCTCGTCCGACGAGAGCATCAGCGGCAGGGCGCGATGAACGTGACGGTCCGAAACGCAATCACCAGCATGCGCCTCATGTCCGCCGTCGATTGGGCGGAGTTCTTCGAGAGCGTCAGCCTCGTCGATGCGACCCTGCGAGCCGACAGCGACTTCGCGGACATGGATTTTCCGACGCGCGATCGCTATCGCCACGCCATCGAGGAGCTCGCGCGAGGCTCGCAGCAGTCGGAGCTCGAGGTGGCTCGGCGCACGATCCGGGCGACCCAACGCGAGAAAGGCCTGTCGCCCAACCACGGCGACAAGAACGCGCGCCGCGAGCAGGATCCCGGCTACTTCCTCATCTCGAGCGGACGCCGGAACTTCGAGAGGGAGCTGGGATTCCGCGTCCCGGTGAGCCACTGGCCCGTCCGCTCCGCCGTGCGCGCGGGCCTGCCCGGCTATCTCGGAACCATCGCGATCCTCACCGCGTTGATCCTCGCTCCACCGCTCGTCGCGATGGCGCAATCCGGGATCGGCGAAGCGACGCTCTTGCTGCTCGCGCTGCTGGCTCTCGTCCCCGCGTCGGACGTCGCCCTGACGCTCGTGAACCGTTTCGTCACGACCCGGGTCGGCCCGAGGGCGTTGCCGGGCATGGAGCTTCGTGAGGGAGTGCCCTCGAGTCTGCGCACGATGATCGTCGTGCCTGCCCTCTTGACGACGCGAGCGGAGCTCGAGGAGCAGATCGAGCGGCTCGAAGTTCACGCACTGGCGAGCCCTGACGACGATCTCCGCTTCGCTCTGCTCTCGGACTGGACGGACTCCGCCACGGAGACTGCGCCGGGAGACGAGGAGCTCCTCGCAGCGGCCGCCGCGGCGATCGCACAGCTGAACCGACGCCATGGACCCGCGCCAGATGGCGACCGCTTCCTCCTGCTCCATCGCCGGCGGGTCTGGAACGAGGGGGAGGCAAAGTGGATCGGCTGGGAGCGCAAGCGCGGGAAGCTCCACGAGTTGAATCGACTGCTTCGCGGCGCGAGCGACACCACGTTCATGGCAGCCGGCGGTCGTCCGCCCGTCGTGCCCGCCGGCGTCCGCTACGTGATCACGCTCGACGGCGATACCCGACTCCCTCGCGGAGCTGCGAGACGGCTCGTCGGGAAGATGGCCCACCCACTCAACCGTCCTAGGCTCGATGGCCGCAGGGGCCGTGTGGTCGAGGGTCACGCGGTGCTTCAGCCGCGGGTCACGCCGTCGTTGCCGATCGGTCGCGAGGGATCGCTCTTCCAGCGCGTCTTCTCGGGTCGAGGCGGGATGGACCCCTACGCGTTCGCCGTCTCCGACGTGTACCAGGATCTCTTCGGGGAAGGCTCCTACAGCGGAAAGGGGAGCTACGACGTGGACGCCTTCGCGGCCGCGCTCGAAGGGCGGATCCCCGACAACACCCTCCTGAGTCACGACCTTCTCGAGGGGATCTTCGCTCGGGCCGGACTGGTCACGGACATCGAGGTCGTCGAGGATTACCCCTCACGCTACGACGTCGCCGCGGCCCGACAGCATCGCTGGGCGCGCGGCGACTGGCAGCTGCTTCCCTGGATTCTCGGCTCTGGACCGGGCTCGCGCAGCGCGCCTGACCGCGCCGCGATCCCGATGATCGGCCGCTGGAAGATGCTCGACAATCTGCGCCGGACGCTGCTCGCGCCGTCCGCATGGCTGGCGCTCGTAACTGGATTGACGCTGCCTCTCGCTGCCGCCGTCCCGTGGAGCGGGTTCATTCTCGCAACCATCGCGATCCCCACGCTCATGCCATTTATCGTCGGGATCGTGCCGCGACGCTTCGAGATCTCGAAGCGGAGCCACCTGCGCGCAGTCGGCGCGGATCTCGGGCTCGCGCTCTCGCAGATCGGGTTCGGTGTCACGCTCCTCGCGCACCAGGCTTGGCTCATGACGGACGCCATCGCGCGGACGCTGTTCCGTCTGTTCGTGACTCGGCGGCGGATGCTCGAGTGGGTGACCGCCGCGCAGGCGAACCTCGGTCCAAGGCTCGATCTCCGCGGATTCTACCGGCGGATGGCCGGCGGCGTCTCGCTGGCCGCCGCGGCGGCGGCCCTCGTCGCGTACGCGGGGCAGGCGTCTTGGGGAATCGCCCTTCCGTTCGTGATGCTGTGGATGCTTTCACCCGCGATCGCACGCTGGGCGAGCCTCCCGCCGCCCGTGGCGGGCCGCAAGCCGGTCTCCGCCGCGGACGCTCGAGCGCTGCGATCGGTGGCGCGGCGCACTTGGCGATTCTTCGAGACCTTTGTCACCCCGGCGGATCACATGCTTCCTCCGGACAACTTTCAAGAGGACCCGAAGCCGGTGGT
>Ga0210377_10001360_pt1 | contig 22382 bp, 24 predicted proteins | sample PLM4_65_b1redo_FD_155480 | JGI IMG/M metagenome (GOLD analysis project Ga0210377, IMG submission 155480) | Groundwater sediment microbial communities from an aquifer in East River, Colorado, USA - PLM4_65_b1 redo | ecosystem: Environmental > Terrestrial > Soil > Riparian zone | place: USA: East...
TTATGCTACGAACTTCTGACTCAGGACACTAGTGGAGTCTATTGGTCAAATTGGTACCACCTGGCTTGGTCTCGACGCCGTGGGCGTTGTTGCGCCTCCTCAGCATAGTCACCGCTATGCTTGCGTCGGCGCGCCTGGCCCACGTCGCCGATCCCGGCGCCATCTGGTACCAATTCAACCAATACACTCCACTCTAGCGGACCACCACGACCGGCACTCGCGACCGGCGGATGACATCCTCGGTCTTGCTTCCCATCGGAATGCGCCGTCCCATGCCCGCGGATCCCATGACCACGAGGTGCGCGTCGAACGATGCGATTGCGGCGACGATCGAGTCCGTCACCATGCCGCGGAGCGTCATGCGGCTCACGCCGTCAGGCAGGTTCAGTGAACGGTATTCCTGCTCGTTCCACTCCTCGAGCCGGCGATGCACATCCGCATCGTCCTTGAAATCGCTCAATCCCGCTTTGATCGCGGCTCGCAGGTCCCCGACGTCCAGGACGTTCACGAAGCGGACGTCGGCCCCGAGCTGCTTTGCCAGCTCGAGGCCGAAAGAGACCGCCCGGCGACTCTCCAGGGAGAAGTCGACGGGTACGAGGATTCGCTGGATCACGGACGGATCGCGACCTTCATCACTCCATCGAGACGGTTGCCGAAAACACGATACGCCTCTTTGATGTCGGCGAGGTTGAAGCGGTGTGTGATCAGCGGACGGAGATCGAGCCGGCCGCTCTTCACCATGGCGATGAGTCGCCGCAGGCGCTCTTTGCCGCCCGGGCAAAGCGTCGTGACGATCTTGTAGTCGGCGAGGCCTGCGCCGAACGCCTGGTATGAGATCTCGAGCTTGCCCGAGTAGACGCCGAGGCTGGAGAGAGTGCCGCCGGGACGGAGGACGCGCAGGGCGTTCTCGAACGTCTGCTGCGCGCCGAGCGCTTCGATCGCGACGTCGACACCGCCGCCGGTAAGGCGCTTGATCTCGGAGACGACGTCGACTTTGCGGTAGTCGAGGACGACGTCGACGCCCATCTTCTTCGCGGTCGCAATGCGTGCGTCATCGCCATCGACGCCGATCACCAGCGACGCGCCGAGGAGTCGCGCGCCGATCGCCGCGCAGATGCCGATCGGTCCCTGCGCGAACACCGCGACCTTGTCGCCGAGTGTGACGTTGCCCGACTCCGCGCCACTGATGCCGGTCGATGCGATGTCCGCGAGCAGCACGACCTGTTCATCGGCGAGCTCGTCGGGGATCTTCGCCAGGTTCGCCTGCGCGTTGGGAACGAGGAGATACTCGGCCTGCGCCCCGTTGATCGTGTTGCCGAAGCGCCAGCCTCCCAGCGCCTCGCAATCATTGCCGCGGCCGCACTGCGAGTGATGGCCGCTGAGGCAGGCAATGCACTGACCACACGGTGTGATGGCGCCGATGAGGACGCGGTCACCGACTTTGTATCCGGTGACGCCCGCTCCGAGCTCTTCGATGATGCCGACCGGCTCGTGGCCGATGATCAATCCCTGCCGTACGGGATATTCGCCCCTCACGATGTGTAGATCGGTTCCGCAGATCGTGGTGAGTGTGATTTTGATGACCGCTTCGCCTGCGCCGGCACGCGGCTTCGGCACGCTGTCGATGCGGATGTCGTTGACACCGTGGAACACGGTGCCGCGCATCGTTCCGGTGGCGGCGGGTTTCTGTTCGGGAATGGTAAGCGTACTCATCATGGACTGACCTGCGGGGATAGTAGTCGCTTACGAAGCTCGCGATGCGACTGGCGCCACCGATCCATGTGCCGGGAGTCACGGCTTTAGAGGCGTCGGGAACAAACAAAGAAGGAGGGGGTGACGTATGCAGCGGGAAATCGGACCCGGGGAATGGCGGTCGTTCTTCGACCATTTCAGCCGGCGCCATGAAGGATGGCTCGTCACGCTGGAATGCGATCGCATCGGATACGCATTCCGCGATCTGCCGTTGCGCGGCGTGGCCGTCGATGAACGCACCATCGAGATCTTCGCGCACGGACCGGACGGAGCACATGTCGCGCACGTGGTGCGCCACCCCGTTCGCGTGATCAGCGATGAGACCACCGAGGGTGGCGACGTGGCCGTCACCATCGTGAATGATGAAGGCCAACGCACGGTCATCGAATTTCGATCTGCGGTTCCCGTTGAGATGGTCAACGGCGTCGGCGCCTCCGCAACAACGGGAGGAGAGAGATGACGCAAGGGGCGGGAATCGTCCGAAGCGTGAGGAGGCGAATATGAGCATCATTCAACCGGAAGAGATCAAGGTCCACACGGCGGGAATCGGCCTCAGCGGTGACCTGGCCCTGCCCCAGGATGCGACGGGCATCGTCATCTTCGCGCACGGGAGTGGCAGCAGCCGATTGAGCCCTCGAAACCGCCGCGTCGCTGCCGAGCTGCAGAAGAAAGGTCTGGCCACGCTGCTGCTCGACTTGTTGACGCCGGAGGAAGAAGCGCGCGACATCCAGACGGCGGCGCTCCGTTTCGACATCGACCTTCTCGCACCGCGGCTCATCGCCGCGATGCACCTGATGCGCGAGCGGGTGAAGCTGCCGATCGGCTTCTTCGGCGCGAGCACGGGAGCGGCGATCGCTCTCGTCGCTGCCGCGCATCATCCCGACGATGTCGCGGCGGTCGTCAGCCGCGGTGGCCGTCCCGATCTGGCGATGTCGGTATTGCCGAAGGTTCGTGCGGCGACGCTGTTGATTGTCGGAGGCCGCGACACGCAGGTCATCCAGATGAACCGGCAGGCGTACGACCACCTCGAGTGTGAGAAGAGGATGGAGATCGTTCCGGGCGCGACACACCTGTTCGAAGAGCCCGGCGCACTCGAGCAGGTTGCCGCGCTTGCCGGGAACTGGTTCGTCGCGCATCTCATCCGCACGCCGGTCGTCGCCTGAATCGGAGGTCGAGTTGGCCGGGGCCGGCGAACGCCGGCCCTCGTTCAGGCCGCGCACCGGGGTGCGGCTCGCATCGCGAGCGTGGTCACATCAGTCATGAGCGAATCTGCCGCCGTTCTCCTCAGCAAGGACTCCGCGCCCAGCGCGCCGCACAGCGCGATCGAGCAGTTCACGCACGTGCCGCGCATCGCGTATTTCTCGATGGAGCTGGCGTTGCGCAATGACATTCCGACGTATGCCGGTGGTCTCGGAGTGCTGGCCGGTGATCTTCTTCGATCGGCGGCCGACCTCGACGTGAGTCTGGTGGCGATCACACTCGCCAGCCGCCGCGGCTACTTTCGCCAGCAGTTGACGCCGGAAGGCGATCAGATCGAGCTGCCCGATGAGTGGAATCCCGCCGCATTTGCCACCCGCCTGGGGACCACGGTGTCCGTTCGCCTCGGCGAGCGCGATGTGTGGATCGGCGCGTGGCTCTACATCGTCGAGTCGCCGATGGGCGGACGCATCCCGGTGCTGCTGCTCGACACGACGGATGAACGGAATGACGCCGACGCGCGGAAGCTCACCGACCGGCTGTACATCGACGGCAACGATCACCGGCTGCGACAGGAAGCCATCCTCGGCATCGGCGGAATCCGAATGCTGCGCGCGCTGGGGTTCGAGATCCGCGAGTTCCACATGAATGAAGGCCACTCCGCTCTGCTCAGCCTCGAGCTGTTGAGAGAAGAGACATCCCGGGGTGCGGTGCCTGAGCGCGCGCTGGAGAGCGTGCGCGCGCGCAACAACTTCACGACGCATACACCGGTGGAGGCAGCCTACGATCGTTTTCCTTACGAGCTCGTCCGGCAGGTGCTCGGGGAGACGATCGATCACAATCTGCTGCGCCGTCTGGGCGGTGAGAAGGAGCTCAACACCACGCGGCTGGCGCTGGAGACGAGCGGCCTGGTGAACGGTGTCGCTCCCTCGCATGCGCGGCTCGAGCGGAAACTTTTCCCGGAGTTCTCGTTCAAATCGGTCTCCAACGGAGTGCATTCGCCGACGTGGACGTGCCCGAGCATTGCCCTGCTCTTCGACCGCTATGTTCCGGACTGGCGGTGCGAACCGGAGTTTCTCACCCGCGCGGTGCGGATCCCGGATGCCGAGTTGCGGCAGGCTCACCAGGAGGCGAAGCAGGCGCTGATCGCGTTCGTCCGCGGAACGACCGGCGTCGCGCTCGACGATGCGAAACCGATCCTCGCGTTCGCGCGGCGCATGACCGGTTACAAGCGGCCCGACCTCCTCTTCCATGACGATGCGATGCTTCGCGCGATCGCCCTCGAGCATCCGTTCCAGGTGGTGATCGCCGGCAAGGCGCATCCGAACGATGAAGAGGGGAAGGAGATGATCCGGTTCATCCATGCGCGTGCGCGCGAGCTCGCGGGCGCGATTCCGATCGTCTTTCTTCCGAACTATGCCCTCGACCTCGCGCGTCTGCTCGTCGCCGGCAGCGACGTGTGGCTGAACACACCGCTGCCTCCGCTGGAAGCGTCGGGGACGAGCGGGATGAAAGCAGCCCACAACGGCGTGCCCAGCCTGAGTGTTCTGGACGGCTGGTGGATCGACGGCTGCATCGAAGGGGTGACTGGCTGGGCGATCGAGGGCGGCGGCAGCGCGGAGGATGCGCACTCGCTCTACACGAAGCTGCGCGAGGTCGTCCTCCCCCTCTATGACCGCGACGGCGATGGATGGGTGCGTGTGATGAAGGGAGCGATCGTGCACAACGCATCGCTCTTCAACAGCCATCGCATGCTCCGCCGCTACGCGACGGAGGTGTATCTGGGTGCGGTGTAGGTTGTCATTCCGGGTCGCGCCACGTCACCCTGAGCGCAGCGAAGGGTCTCGGCGGCGACGGCACTGCATTTTGAGATCCTTCGCTGCGCTCAGGATGACGTGGGTCATGTCCGCCCCAACGGCAGGCCTGTCGTTCCCTCGCTCGGAATGACACGGTGTCACGCGGCCGAAGCCGCAAGCTCCGCGGTGACGAACTCGCGCGCGAACCGATCGACAGCCTCCCAATCGGTGTAGTCGTAGTCGCGCGAGGAGTCGGTATCGAGTCCGTAGCGGCTGGCGATCCGCCGCATGACCCAGCGGAGAATGAATCCGTAACGCGTGTACGGAATGCCGCCCGCGAAGAGGCCGACGCGATCGGGAATCCATCCGGTGGCCTCGAGGAACTTGTCCGCGAGCTCTTCCGCGCGGGTGCTTCCCCCGAACGACGCCATCTGCCCGCTCACGGATGCAAACGCCGAAGATCGCGCGGCCATGACGCCGAGATGCTCGCGCACGAATCGCTCGAGCTTGCGGTCATGGTGCTCGAAGTGAACCGGTCCGGCGATGATGAAGAGGTCCGCGAGGGCGACGTGGCCCTCCGTCGCGTCATCGACGCTCCACACGGTTGTCTGGACCCCTTCGATCGTGGCCGCGGCGTCCGCCATGCGATGGGCGATGCGCGCGGTGTGTCCGTGCTTGCTGCTGTAGACGATCAGAAGCTTCGCGATTTTCATGGTCAGTCTCCCGGCAGTCGCTCGGAGGAGCGACTCTGCTCCACGTTGCCGCCGTGATGGATGAGGAACCGCAACGCGGATCACACCCGGCAGTGACCGCGGTGCTCGCCCCGGCGCGTTTGCGGCCCAACTTGTTGAAGGGGGAGGCTGTCATGCCACAGATCATCCTTTTCTCAGGCTCTGCGAATCCGCACCTCGCCGGCGCCGTGGCGCGCGAGCTCGCCATTCCGCTGGGCCGCGCGACGGTCGAGCGTTTCCCGGATGGTGAAGTGTCGGTTCACCTGAATGAGTCGGTGCGAAATCGCGAGGTGTTCATCCTGCAGCCGACCGCGCCGCCCGTCGATCCGAACCTCATGGAGCTGGTCGCCTTCGCCGATGCCGCGCGCCGCGCTGCGGCCGGACGCATCGTCGCGATCGTCCCGTATTTCGGCTATGCGCGTTCCGACAAGAGAGGAGAGCGTCGCGATCCGATCATGGCCAGCGCGGTTGCGGCGATGCTCCAGGGCGCGGGAGTCGATCACGTCGTGACGATCGATCCGCACTCGCCGCAGCTCGAAGGCTACTTCCGGATCCCGATCGACACGCTGTCTGCCGTGACCACGCTCGCTCTGTCGCTCCGTCATCGTGTTCCGCAGAACGCCGTCATCGTCGCTCCGGACGTCGGCGCATTGCGCCTGGCCACACGCTATGCGGACATCATCGACAGGCCCGTCGTCGTGATGCACAAGCGGAGAGCGACGGCCAGGGCGACGCTCGTTACCCACATCGTTGGCGATGTCGAGCACCGGCCGGCCCTGATCGTCGACGACATGATCTCGACAGGCGAGACGATCCGGCGATGCGTCGATGCACTGCTGGGCGCCGGCGCGCAGCCGGAGATGATCGTCGCCGCCACGCACGGCCTGTTCCTCGAGGGTGCTCCACACAAGCTCGACGTGGTGAGCGTGCGCGAAGTCGTGGTCACCGACACGATCGTCCAGACCTTCTGGCCGAAGCTGAAGACGGTATCGGTCGCGGCGCTGATCGCCGGAGCGATCAATCGAGCGATCGGTCCGACCGTCGACGAAAGCGTGCCGTTCGAAGCCGTCGGAACGACTGACTGACGGCACCGGCAGACGTGATCTCCGTCGCCGCCGGGCGCCGGTGCAGGGCATACGTACGGTTTCAGAGGCGCTGGTGTCTCTCGCGCCTCGGGAGGTGTCCGATGCTCGTCAAACATGTCATGTCCACAGCTCCTGCCTGCTGCTCGCCCGATACGAATCTGGGTGCGGTGGCGAAACTGATGCTCGAGCACGACTGCGGTGAGATCCCGATCTGCGACGGAACGAAGCTCGTCGGAGTCATCACCGACCGCGATATCGCGTGCCGCGGCTTCCTCACAGGGAAGAATCCGCTCGATGTGCCGGTGAAAGACGTGATGACCAGGACGGTCTTCACGATCAGTCCGGACGATACGATCGATCTCGCTCTCGATGAGATGGAGAAGTACCAGGTGCGCCGGCTGCCCGTCGTCGATCACAGCGCAAAGGTCATCGGGATGGTGTCGCAGGCCGACGTGGTCGGGAAGGTCCCGCCTGCCAAAGCGGTGGAGCTGCTGAAAGCGATCTCCAAGAAGGTGACGCCCGCGATGGCGCTCTGACGACAGGCCCTTCCGCCACGGCGGGAGAGGGATCCTCCTGTCATGCGTCACTCACGGACGTGATCGACGCGCCCACACCGGACGGTGGCACCGCCCGATATTGAGACCGGAGGCTTCGCATGCGACGCTTTTTCGCAGTCTCGATCGTCATCCTCTCTGCTGCAACGGCGGCAGCGGCAACGAGCTCACAACTGCTGGTCTCGACCGACTGGCTGGCGCAAAACCTCGGCAGGCGCGGGTTGGTGGTCGTGGAAGTAGGCGAGCGCGCGTCCTTCGAGCAGGCGCACATTCCCGGTGCGCGCTTCGTCGCGCTGGCGGATCTCGTGACGGAACGGAACGGTGTCCCGAATGAGTTGCCCGAGATCGCTGCGCTGGAACGAACGTTCAGCGCGGCCGGTGTCCGCGACCTCGGGCGGATCGTCATCTATTCGCGCGAGCTCATCGCCGCCACTCGGGCCTACTTCACGCTCGACTACCTCGGCTGCGGCGATCAGGCCGCGGTCCTCGACGGTGGATTCGCGAAGTGGTCGGCGGAACAACGGCCGTTCGAATCGGGCCCCGCGAAGAATCGAGCCGCGTCATTCACCGCGCGTCCCAACCCCGACGCCGTGGTCCGCATCGGTCAGATGCGGATCCTCGTCCCGACGTCGCAGTCGATGTCGTCCGATCTGGCTGTCGTCGATGCGCGCCCTGTGGAGCAGTACGCAGGTTCCGAATCGGGTCCGGGAGTGGCGCGGGCCGGCCACATCCCCGGTGCGCTGAGCGTTCCCTGGACCATGAACCTGACGTCGGGTCCGACGCCGGTCTTTCGTGACGCGGCGGACCTTCGCGTGCTGTATCACGATTGCGGCGTGCCGCTGGGCGGGAGCGTGATCACCTACTGCCGCACGGGCATGCAGGCGTCCGTCACGTATTTCGTTCTTCGTTACCTCGGCACCGATGTGCACCTGTATGACGGCTCGTACATCGAGTGGAACTGCGCGGAGGGCACCACCGTCTACGCGAATGCGGTGAGCGGCTCACTCGCACAGCCCGGCGAAACAGGATGAGGGTCATGAATGATGGTGTGGATCCGATGCCCCGGCGATCCGCACCGCCGCGGCGGGTCCTCCTGACGTCGATCCTCTACACGGCGGTCATTCTGTTTCTCGTGTCGCGCGCCTTCGATGTGACGCGCACTCCGGCGCCGCGCGCGGTGACGTACAGCGAGTTCCTCGCGTCCATCGACCGCGGCGAGCTGGCCGAGGTCGAGATCACGGAACACGAACTCACCGGAACGCTGAAGAAGAGCCGGCCGGGTGAGACGGCGATCACGACCACGCGCCTTCCGGCCATCGATGAGAGGGAGCTCCTTGTGCGTCTGGAGAAGAACGACGTGAAGTTCCGCGGCGAGTTCGAGACGCACTCCGTCTGGATTGGTCTGATCGTGACGTCGCTTCTGCCGGTGCTGCTGATCGCCGCGCTGTGGTACTTCGCGGCGCGAGGTCTGCGAAAGACGCCGGTGATGAGATTCGGGAAAAATCGAGCGAAGGTCTACGACCGCTCCGGCGAGGGCAGGGTGACGTTCGCCGATGTCGCGGGCGTCGACGAGGCGAAGACCGAACTGATCGAAGTCATCGATTTTCTGAAGAATCCCGGGCGGTACAGCCGCCTGGGAGGTCAGATGCCCAAAGGAGTCCTGCTGGTCGGACCGCCCGGGACCGGCAAGACGCTTCTGGCGAAGGCGGTGGCCGGCGAATCCGGCGTTCCGTTCTTCTCGATCTCGGGCGCCGAGTTCGTGGAGATGTTCGTCGGCGTGGGGGCCGCGCGCGTGCGCGATCTCTTCGAGCAGGCAAAAGAAAACGCGCCATGTATCGTCTTCATCGACGAGCTCGACTCGGTAGGCCGCTCCAGGATCGCGGTGCGCAGCGCGCTCCTCGCAAACGACGAGCGCGAGCAGACGCTCAATCAACTACTGGGGGAGATGGACGGCTTCGATTCGTCGAAGGGCGTGATCATCATGGCCGCGACGAATGCGCCGGAGGTGCTTGATCCCGCCTTGCTGCGGGCCGGGCGCTTCGACCGGCAGATCATCGTCGACCGGCCGGACATTTCCGGCCGCGAGGCGATTCTCAAAGTGCACGCGCGAGGGAAGAAGCTCGCCTCGGACGTTCATCTCGACGTCATCGCCGCGCGGACGCCCGGCATGGCGGGGGCCGATCTGGCGAACATCATCAATGAGGCGGCGCTGCTCGCGGCACGTCGAAACGCCGAGGCGATCGAGCCGCGCGATGTCGAAGAGGCGGTCGATCGGGTCACGCTGGGTCTGCAGCGGCGCAGCCGCGTCATGACGCCGCGCGAGAAGGAGCGCGTCGCGTATCACGAGACCGGACACGCGCTCGTGGCACTCTCCGTGCCGCACGCCGATCCCGTCCATCGAGTCTCGATCGTGCCGCGTTCGGTCGGCACACTCGGCCACACGCTGCAGCTTCCGACCGAGCAGCGCTTCCTGATGACGAAGCCGGAGCTCGAGGATCAGGTCGCTGTCCTCATGGGCGGCCGTGTTGCCGAGGAGCTGGCGTTCGAAGGAGTCGTGTCGACCGGCGCGGCCGATGATCTCGAGAAGGCGACCGCGTTGGTGCGCATGATGGTCACGCGCTTTGGCATGAGTGACCAGGTGGGACCGCTGACGTGGGAGAGTCCGGTCACGGGGCGCTTCCTCGAGTCGTCACTCTTTCCGATGTCGAAGCAGTACAGCGAAGAGACGGGCCGTCGCATCGACGCGGAGTGCAGGGCCATCGTCGATGCCGCGCACGGGCGGGCCATGTCGATTCTCTCCGAGCGCAGGAAAGATCTCGATGCGGTGGCCAAGAAGCTGATCGAGCGCGAGACCCTCTCGCGCGAGGATCTCGATGCCCTCCTGAGCCGCGCCGCGATCGCGGCCGTCTGAATACTCAGCGCGGCCTGCCGATCGGCATGATGATCAGCGGCGATTCGTCGCCCGACATGGCCGCCACGTCGCGCACCCCCGCATCGTCGAACGCTCCGATCACCACCGTTCCCAATCCGCGTGCCACCGCCTCCAACGCGACGTTCTGCGCGACGCAGCCCGCTTCGATCGCGCAGTAGCGTTCCGCCCGGCGGCCGTACTTCGCGCTCGTGCGCGCATACACCGCACCGATGACGATCGCAGCCGGTGCGCGCGCAACGGAGTCCTGCTGCAGTGCGGCGCGCGCGAGTGCTGCGCGGCGATCACCCGCTACCATCGATTCGAGTCGATGCCGGTGCGGGTCGTACCGATACACGCCGGCTGCAAGACCGCTGACGTCGCCGGCGACGACATACAGCTCGATCGGGTAGAGAGCGCCGGCAGACGGCGCCGTGCGGCGGCCGTCGCGGGTCGTGATCCCCTGTGCTGCCCAGAGGAGCTGCGAAAGGTCCACAGTGGCGAGCGGCCGCGGCGCAAACTCGCGGACAGACCGCCGCGTACGCAACGTCTGCTCCAGCGACATCGTCCCGGTCGTCGATGGGGACGGGAGCGCGACGAAACGCTGCGCGCTGGCTGCGGTGATCGTCATCGATGTCATCCCCGCCAGGGCCAGCGCGACGGTAAGAAGCGTGGCCGCGCGCCGCCCCTTCGCATCACATCCAGCCACGGAACCTCGCCGAGCCCTTCTTCGGAACGTGGCTCGCCACCTTCGGATAGAGAGCACCCGAGGCCAGCTCTTCGGTCATCGCGGCGAGGTCGGTCGACGACACGATGCCGACCACGCGGCCGGTAGCGTCGATCACCGGCAACCGCCGGATATGCCGCCGCCTCATCACGGTTTCCGCAACCTCGGCATGCGCGTCAGGATCGATGATCGTGACCTTCGTCGTCATCGCATCCGCCGCTTTCAAAGCGCCGGCATCGAACCCCGGCGCGACGACGCGGCAGACGATGTCACGATCGGTGATGATGCCGGCGAGCTTGCCGTCGCGGACGATCGGAATCGCGCCGCAGTGCTGCTCGGTCATCAGTCTCGCGATCTCCTGCAGCGGAGTGTCGGCAGTGGCACAGATGGGATTGGTGGTCATAACTTGTTCGACTTTCATCACGCTCTCCTTTACTTCGCCCCGATGAAACGCCGGTCGCGGCTCTCCGTCGTTGACGACCGTATCGCGCGCGGTGGACGGCAACGTGATCTGCAGAACGCCGTCGCGGGTCTCGACGGGCGTGCCGAGAGCCGCGCACCGCTCTACCATCCGCGAATAGATCGCTTCGCGTTCCTCGGCGGTGGCGAGGTCGACGCGTGCGTAACGCAGCCGGACCGGAATCATCCGAATCCGTTCGATTACGCCTTCTGCGATGTCGGCGAGAAAGATGAAGGACCAGTCGTTCCTCAGGTACTTGTCGACGACGTAGTCGTCGATGAAATCCCCCGTGTCGTACAGAACCGGCCGGCCGGCGATGACCGCCACTCCTTGAAAGATGTGCGCCGAGTGGCCGTGGATGAGATCGAATCCGCAGTCGATCGCTTCCTGCGCGAAGCGCCGGAAGACAGGCGGCGGCTGCGCGACCATGTTGGGCCCCCAATGCAGCGACAGAATGCTGAGATCCGCGCCGGCGGCGCGGCATGCTGCGACTCGCGCCGCCAGGTGCTCACGCAGCTCTTCGTCCTGCTCGCCCTCGATGTCGCGGAAACTCGTGCCGCACGTCGTGTCGGTTGCCGCAAACCCCGGCTCGTTGTCGGTCATCGACACGAAGCCGACGGTGATCCCCGGCAGACGGACGATCGCCGGGGCCTCGGCCTCTGCTCGATTGCGGCCCGCGCCGGCATGCGCAATTCCTGAAGCATCGAGATGGCGGATCGTGTCGTAGAGTCCCTGCTCCTGGAAGTCGAGAATGTGGTTGTTCGCCAATGCGACGCAACGGATGTTCGCCGCCTCGAGTGCAGCGACGGCGGCCGGCCCGGAGCGAAAGTAAAAGACCTTCCGCGTCCGATTCCAGCGTTGCTCGGACTCGGTGATCGCGCACTCCAGATTGCCGAACACCGCATCCGATCCGCGCAGCACGGGCAGAGCCGTTCCCCAGGACACCGCGGGGCTTCGATGTGGTAGTTCCTCGCCGACACCGCGCCCCAGCATCACGTCGCCGACGAAGGCGACAGTTGTCGTTTGCATCGTCGCTCCGATGCCGTCTGTTCAGCGGCTGCCGGGGAAGCCCGCCGGCACGGTGGCGGGAAGGCCGGCGAACATGTCCTGAAACTCGACCGGCAATTGCAACTGGAGCTTGCGGAATGCGCCCGGCGAGACCGCTTCCGCGATCGTCTCCATGACGCACTTCACATGAAACACAGCCTCGGGAAGATCACACGGTTCGCGCTGCGCGACTCTCTGGTAGAAGTCATTGACGCTGAGGTGCTCGAACTGTCCGACGGATTGGAGATGACGGGCGAGCTCCGGCGGCAACTGAGCGCCGATGTGTTCCGCGGCGCTCTTCTGGAGGCGCTCGCCCAGCGTCTCGAACGTGGCGCGGATGACCTTCTCCGCGGCGCCGCGCGACGGGAGATGGGCGCGGTGTTGAACGTGACCGACGAATTGATCGTGGTTCATGATTCAGACCTCCGTCATCTCGAATAGGGACTCGCGGCCGCGGATGCCGTGACCGCAGGCACCGTCGGCCGGTCGCGCCATCACGTCGGACGCTGGCGGGCCGCGGCTCACACCAGCGCGTGACGGCCTGCGGGCGCCGACGTGACTTCTGCCCTCGCGCCGGTCGACGCCCGGAACGAGATTGATGCCGTGTGCGCGTCGTCTCCACGCAGGCGACCGAAGGAGGCGTGCCGTGAACGAACCTCAATTCACCGGATTCGCCGACCGGGAAGAAGGTGGACGCAGGCTGGCTGAGCGGCTGCGCCAGTACAAAGGAAAGAGTGATGTGATCGTCATCGGTCTTCCGCGCGGCGGCGTCGTCACCGCGGCCGTGATCGCTCAGGAGCTCGCGCTGCCGCTGGATGTCCTCGTCGTGCGGAAGCTCGGAACGCCGGGTCAGCGCGAGCTGGCGATGGGTGCGATCGGTCCCGAAGGGGTGCGCATTCTCAACGAGGACATCGTGGAGGCGCTCCGGATCAGGCCCGAGGCGATCGAGTCGGAGGTGCAGAAGCAGCGCGCCGAGCTGGATCGGCGGCAGCGACTATTCCGCGGAGATCGTGCGCCGCTCGAATTCGCGGGAAAGAGCGTCATCATCGTCGACGATGGTCTCGCCACCGGGTCGACGATGGCCGCGGCGATTGCCGTGATTCGCCATCACAAACCGGCGCGAACCATCCTTGCCGTGCCGGTCGCGCCGATCGATACGCTCGCGCAGTTCCGGAGCCAGGTCGATGAGCTCGTCTGTCTCGAGACGCCGGAGCCGTTCGATGCTGTGGGACGGTGGTACCGCGATTTCGCGCAGGTCGAGGACGAAGAGGTTGTGACGATCCTCCAGAACTTCGACAGACGCGTGCGTCCGGCCGCCGTCTTGGCATAGCCGCGTCGGCGAACGCGATGGTCCGTCAATTCATCGCATCAGTAGGTAGGCCCCTCTGCCGACCATCGGCGCTCTCGCGCAACGGTCGTCATCACAACCACTGTGCGCGGATTCTTTCGTCAACTGTTGGCCGTCAGAGTAGGGCTGGAGGTGATTTCCGACTCTGCGCGGTACCAGTCCTCATCCGCATAGCCGAGCTCGCCGTTCCTTTGCTGATACAGCTCGTATGCTCGCTGGCGGATTCTCTCTTCCTTGCTCGGCGGCCCTGTGACTGCCTGCGGTTCCGTTGCGGTCTCGACAGTAGCCTCTGATTGATCTGGCATCGTTCCCTCCTGGTGCTGTCTGCATCGATGATTGTTGTTCATGATGTATGTCCTGGCTGCGAGAGCTGCGAGGATCGCTCGCACATCGGCCCGTGACCAGCTTCACTCGGTATGCGAGCGCGCCTTGTTCACGCCGCTCCAGTCGGCGATCTCCGCGCTGCCATGAGCCATTCGCCGATCCCGTGAAGGAGCGCACGCGCTGCGCCGCCCGTGGCGTCGGAGCAGGACCCGTTGGCGCACTACCTCATTGAGTGATCGCGGTCATCGCCGCGGATGGAAGGAGGAAGAACGTTGAAACCATCAAATAGGAGTCTGCCATGGCAAGAACAGATGATCTGAACCTGCGACAAGATGTCCTTGATGAGCTCGAATGGGATCCGAGCATCGATGCGCGGAGCATCGGCGTTGGCGTTGAAGATGGAATCGTGACGCTGACGGGACACGTCTCGACGTACTCGGAGAAATTCGACGCCGAGAAGATCACGAAGCGGGTTTATGGTGTGAGAGGTGTTGCCAACGAGCTGGAGGTCAGAATTCCGGCGACCGCCGAGCGTGATGACGCCGACATCGCGCGGTCGGCGGCAGATGCTCTCGAATGGTCCGCTTCCATTCCACGGGATCGGATCAAAGTGAGCGTGACGAAGGGATGGGTGACTCTCGACGGTGAGGTGGATTGGTACTACCAGAAGCGTGCAGCGGAGGATACCGTTCGCGGCCTCAAGGGTGTGCGTGGAGTGACCAATAAGATTCTCCTCAAGCCGGTGATGGCTCGCATCGCAGACGTGAGGAGCAAAATCGAGGCGGCCCTGAAGCGTAACGCTGAGCTCGATGCGAAGAGGATCGATGTCCAGGCCAGCGACGGCAGCGTCACGCTGAGCGGAACGGTTCATTCGTGGGTCGAACGCGATGATGCCCTGAACGCGGCATGGTCAGCGCCCGGTGTCACGACCGTGATCGATCAGATCCGCATTCAACCCTGAGTCGCGCCAGGGCCGGAACCGCGGGTGCGGTCGTCTCGGACAACCTCCTCGCAGAAGATTCCAGTTGCCGCCCCGGTGAGCAACGTGATGGACGAAAAGCCGCAGGCAGAGGTCAGCGAATTCCGGCGTGAAGGGAGGTCTCATGACGCGCAAGCATCCGACCACCACCGTACCCATCGCCGAAATCGACGACTCGGGTGAAATTCTCAAAGAGCTTGCCGAGTCGCGCGAGATCGATACGAGCGTCAGTCCCGAGCTCTCGGCGGGCGACGTCGACGCGCGCTGGGACCAGGCCGAGACAGGCGGTGACGAGGCCGCCGGCGGCAGCACGCCGACTCCTGACCAGGATATCGTCGAGGAGATCGGCAGGGCGATCGGCGTCGTGTACCAGGAAGGCGAGCCGCTTCGCGTCGGCCGGAAAGAGGAAGAGCGCGACGAGCACCGTTGGGAGCTGGATCCCGCATCCGCAGAGGACTACGCCGAGCGTTCCCGTGAGACGGCGGAAGAATCGGAGCCGCTTCTCAAGATGCGACACGAACACCGTGAGAAGCGGTCGTCGTGAGCACTGGCACAGGCTCGTGACGATAGAACCAGCTCTTGGTCAGCTCCGTTGCCGCGATGTATCCGATGGTGATGACTAAGAGCGTCGCCAGCAGCGGGGCGGGCAGCGGAACGAATCCGAGAATGCGGACCATCGGCAGGTACGGGATTGCGAACGTCACCGCGATGAGCGCGATCGTGGAGTAGAGGAGCACCTTGCCGGGGCGGCTGCGGAAGAAGACGCGGCGCGTCCGAACGACGAGCGCGATCACCAGCTCCGTCAGCAGTGATTCGATGAACCAGGCGGTTCGGAACTCGTCGGGCGCGGCGTGGAAAACGGCGAGCAGTGTCACGAACGTCAGCAGGTCGAACGCCGAGCTGAGGACTCCGAACTCCACCATGAAGCGGCCGATGAAGCGCATGTCCCACCGGCGCGGCCGTTCGACCAGCTCGCGATCGACGGCATCGTCCGCGATTCCGACCGCCGGAATGTCGGACAGGAAATTGTTGAGCAGGATCTGACCCGCGGTCAGCGGCAGGAACGGCAGAAACAGCGACGCCGCGGCCATGCTGACCATGTTTCCCAGGTTTGCGCTGGTCGTGGTCAGCACGTATTTGAGCGTGTTGGCGAACGTCTTTCTCCCTTCCTCGATACCTCCGCGGATGACATCGAGGTCGCGCTCGAGAAGGACGAAGTCCGCCGCCTGGCGGGCCACATCGACCGCCTGTTCCACCGAGAGGCTCGTGTCCGCGGCGTGCATCGCCGGCGCATCGTTCACACCGTCACCGAGGAAGCCGACGACGTGGCCGGTCTTCTTCAGCGCCAGGATGATCCGCTCCTTCTGATTCGGATCGACCTCGGCGAAGATGTCGGTCCGTTCGGCGGCGTGCCACAGCGCTTCATCGTGAAGCTCGTCGAGCTCGGAGCCGGTGACCACCCGATCCGAACGGAGGCCGACTGCCTGCGCGATGTGCTGCGCGACGAGCTTGTTGTCGCCCGTGATCACTTTGATCGACACGCCGAGCGCAGCGAGATCCGCAACCGCCTGCGCGACTCCTTCCTTCGGCCGGTCGAGAAAGGTCACCAGGCCGGCGAACGTGAGGTCATGCTCGTCGGCGCGGCTGTATGACGCCTGCTCGCCGAGGTCGCGCCAGGCGACGGCGAGCACGCGGATGCCCTCCTTGCTCCAGCTCCGATACCGCTCCTCGAGCATCGCCGCCCCAGCAGCGTCGAGCGGTGCACCGCCGGCGATGCTGGTGCAGATGTCGACAACGTGTGCGAACGCTCCCTTCGTGATCAGACGGATGCCCTCGGGCCGCCGCACGATGACGCTCACGCGTTTCCGCGTGAAGTCGAACGGAACCTCGGCGATCTTCTGCACCGCGGTGAGATCGGGCTTGTTCGCCTGCAGGATCGCATCGTCGAGCGGATTCGACAGGCCACTCTCGAGCGCCGCGTTCCACGCAGCCATGTCGAGGACTGTCCGCGAAGGTGCGCCGGAAGGATCGAACGCCCCATCCACTTCGACGGTGCCGACGGTGAGGGTGCCGGTCTTGTCGGTGCAGAGAACATCCATGCTGCCGAGGTTCTCGATGGCATTGAGGTGCCGGACCAACACCCCGCGTTTCGACATCATCGACGCGCCCCGGGCGAGGTTCACGCTCAGGATGGCCGGCAGCAGCTCCGGGCTCAGACCAACCGCGAGAGCGACGGCGAACAGGAGCGTCTCGACCGCGGGGCGGCCACGGATCACATGGACGACGAAGACGACCAGCGTCATCGCCAGCATGGCGATCGTCAGCAGGTACCCGAAGCGGCGAATGCCACGATCGAACTCGGTTTCCGGCGGACGCAGGGTGAGGCGGTGCGCGATCGCGCCGAACTCCGTGCCGCGGCCAGTCTGCACGACGATGCAGCGTCCCGTCCCGCTGCGGACGTTCGTGCCGAGAAAGACGGAGTTCGTGCGCTTCGCGAGCGCCGTCGACGGCGGCAACACGCCGGCGGTCTTCTCGACCGGAAAACTTTCGCCCGTCAGCACCGCTTCGCTGACGAAGAAGTCGGTCGCCTCGATGACGATCGCATCGGCGGGAACCAAGCTGCCGGCGGTAAGGAGAACGACATCGCCCGGCACCACCTCTTCGATCGGGATCAGCCGCGCCGTGCCGTCTCGCATCACGTTCGCACGCGTCCGGATCCTCGATCGCAGCGCCGCGGCGGCAGTCCCGGCTCTGTATTCACGGACGAAGCCGAGACCGGCGCTCGCCAGGATGATGAGCACGACGATCGTCGCATCGATCCACTCACCGGTCAGCGCCGCCACTCCGGCGGCAAAGACGAGCAGCAGGAGAAGCGGACTCCGGAACTGCGCCGCGAGAACGCTCAGCCACGAGAGCTCCTCATGCTCGCGCAACTCGTTCCTGCCGTGCTGGCGAAGCCGCCGCTCGGCCTCCTCGGTGGTCAGTCCCGACGCACCGCTGTCGAGCAGACGGAAGATCTCCTGCGGCTCTAAAGATTGCACCCGATCCGCGGATGAGCTCACCGCAGCTTTTCCATGAGATAGGCGACGCATCCGTCGACGGTCCGGAGACGACCGTAATCGCTTTCAGCGATGTCCACCTTCAACTGCTCGTGAAGTGAAACGAAGAAATTCAGCAGATCCATCGAGTCGAGGTCGATCGTTTCACGGAGATCGGCGTCGCCCGGCAACGACGCGAGATCGGCCTCCGGAGCGATGCGGCGGAGCGCACGCTTCACGACCTCGCGAATTTCCTGCTCTGTCATGCGCTACGACCGCATCACCGGCGTTCACGGCGCCCCAGGAGCCGCAGGACCATGAGAAAGATGTTGATGAAGTCGAGATAGAGCGAAAGCGCTCCGACCACCGCGTAGTTCGGTAAGCTGTCCTCACCGATCATCGCGGCGAACGCCTTCAGCTTCTGCGTGTCCCACGCTGTCAGCCCGAGAAAAACGAAGACGCCGGCGAGCGTCACCGCGAACGTGAAGCCGGGATGGCGCGCGAACGCGCTCACAATGGATGCGATGAGCACTCCGATCAGCCCCATGAAGAGAAACGAACCCCAGGAAGTCAGGTCCTTCTTCGTCATGAGGCCGTACAGACTCATCGCGCCGAACATCGCGGCGGCGACCGCGAAGGCCTGGAAGATCTCCATCGTCGCGTAGACGAGCGCGATGCCGCTGAGAGTGAAACCGTTCAGCAGTGAGTAGACGAGGAACAACCCCGCCGCCGTCGCGGGAGCCAGCCGCTCCACGTTGAACGACAGAACGAGCACCATGACCAACTCGGCGACGAACAGTCCGATGACGAGGCCGGGGGTGCGGAAGATCAGACTCTGCATCGCGGGCGAAAAGACAACCCAGGCAGCCGCGAGCGCCGTCAGCAGCAGTCCCCCGAACATCCACCAGTAGACGGAGCGGATGAATGCGCGCTCGCCCGATATGCCTTCGGCGGCGGAATGGAACCAATGCTGTGGAACGGTGTGCATACGCGCCTCCGTAAGCCACCTGCCCCAACGCTGTCGTTGAGCCACTACCGAATCTGTGTTGTGAGTCGTTTCGATTCAGTAGAAGGCGTCAATCGAACCGGTGACGGCGGTTACGCCGTTGCGTTTGTCGCGGACCCGCTCAACTGCTCCGCGAGCGCGAGAGCGCGCGGGAAGAAGATGCAGTTCTCGATGAACATCTGCTGGTGAAGATGACTCTCGAACTTTTCCAGCAGCTCCAGCGTTGCCCGGCAATCGGGCGCGACGTCGGTGTCGCTGTTGACGCCCAGTCGAAGATTGCGGATCCGGTGCAATCGCTCCGCGATAGACCCGTGAGCGACCGTGAGGTCGCCGATTCGTTTTCGCAGGCCATGATCCAGCGGCGGCGGCGGCTCGTTCCTCTGCCAGGCCGCCTCCATCGCCTCCACGAACTGGAAGACATTCCGCTCCTCGTCGTGAAGATGCGGAATGATCTCGCCGGAGAGCCGTGCCAACTCGGCGCGGAGCACCGAAAGGTCTGCCGGCCGCCGGTTCACACCGCAGTGGCTGGCCAGGCCGAGCGCGATCCGCGGCAACTGGTCGCGAATCATGGCGTGGTGCTCGGCAGTGATCTGGCGCGCGATGTCGGTCAGCGAGCGTTCGCTCCACTCCGTTGGTTTGTCGGCCGGCGCCAGCGCCTGCAGCACGGTTGCGAGCGTCGCCGGATCCATGCCGGCGATCTCGGCGGCTTCGCGCAGCGAGAGTCTGGCGCCGCACGCGTAATCGATTCCGACCGAGTCAAAGACGGCCATGGCGCCGGGAACGGATGCCGCGATCGTCTCGACCAGAGTTGCTGGCTCGATTTTCATGGCCGATCTCCAGTTCACGCCTGATCTCTCGATTGTCCATGGTGCGATCACAAACTGTACACGGCGGCGGGCTCGTCCAGGATCGTCTTCTCACCGGTCGCGGCCTCCCGCGCCACCACGAGCACCGGGCACGAGGCGAAGCGGACGAGCCGCTCGGTCGTGGTACCGACGACCGTCGCATCGCGGAAGAGACGGTGCTGCGCGCCGACGATCAGGAGATCGGCCCCCACATCGTCGACCGCGTCGAGCACGCGTTCGGCCGCCCCGCCGCGCAGCACGAGCTCGCGATACGAGAAGAGACCCTCGACGTCGGTACCAGCCCACTGCCGCAGCCGCTCGGCGTTCTGCGCGATGTCCGTCTCGATGTCCGGTTCGACGACATGAACGACGATCAGTTCGGCATTGAATTCGCCTGCGATCCGCACGGCATAGCGCAGCGCATCGCGCGCCACATCGGTGAAGTTGATCGGGCAGACGATCTTCGTCACGGTCACCCGTCCGTCGAGCGCCGGCAGCTTGTGATTCTGCACCGTCAGCACGGGGCAACGGCTGCCGTGAAGCACGCCTTCGCTGACGGAGCCGAGGATCGCGCGGCGCCAGCCGTGGCGCGCGTGCGTTCCCATCACGATGAGATCGGCGCCGAGCTCTTCGGATGCGCGGAGAATCAGAGGCACGGGCGCGCCGGTATTCACCACCGCGTCGTACGGACGCCCCTTCATCCAGGGATCGGCGTGCTTCTTGACCGCTGTCTTCATCTCCGCTTCCTGAGCGGGCGTCGGCACGAACAGCATCGCGGCGGACGGCCCGATCGCGTCGGCGGGGAAGATGATCGGGTCGCAGTAAAGGACGGTCAGCCTGGCCTTCGTTCGATCGGCGAAGAGACGCGCGTATTTCAGTGCCGCAACGCCCGCCTCGCCGAGATCGGTCGGCGCGAGAACGTGTCGAATTCCGAGCGTGTTCATGATGTCCTCCACGACACACCGATAGGTTCGCCCTGTCGCGCCGGAAAGGAGACCAGTCACGCCGGATGGTGACGTCTCTTACGTTGGCCGTTGTTCGAGCCGTCGATGCAGATGCTGGAATGCGATCGCCGAGAGCGCGACGCCGGCGATGCCGAAGCCGATCAGGAGCCGGTAATCACGGCGGATGAACCCTTCGCCGAGGTAAACGGCGCCGATGGCGAACGGAAGTTCGGCGAGAGCGAGCGCCGCGAGGTAGATCGGGAAACGGAATCGCGCCCCGCCGAGCACGTAGCCCGGAACCTCGGACGGCAGGGCGAGCTGGAACAGGAGGACCGTGAGAAAGCTCGCCGAGGACGAGATTCGTGACGCGTAGTAATCGATGCGCTCCCGCGAGATGATCCATCCAGCAACCCGCCGCCCGAGCGTCCGTCCCACGACGTACGAGCACACGCCGCCCAGCAGCCACGACAGCCAGAGCAGCACCAGCGTCGTACGTGCGCCCCACGCGTAAACAGCGACCGGCACGATGACAGCGCTGGAGACGAAGGCGAGCATCGCCGACGCCACCGACCAGACCACGAAGACGACTTTGCCGAGCACCGGATGTTCGGCGATCACGACGGCGGCGAAATCGAGCAGCCGTTGCACGACGTCGTGAAGATCATCCGAAAACGACAGGATGGCCGTGACGGCGATGATCACGGCGAGCAACATGATGCGCCGGCGGGTGTGCCGCGTGATGTTCACATTCTCAATATAGAGAAGTGCCCTCCCGCGCGCGGTGTGCGACAACGCTCATCCCATGTGATGATCCCGTCGTGTACGAGATCCTGCAGCACACTGCCGACATCCGCATCTCCCTGACGGCGCCGGCGCTCGAGGAGCTGTTCGCGGACGCGCTCCTGGCGCTCATGGAGGTGATCGGCGGCGATCCTGTCTCTGAGGAGGTCGTGCATGAGACGATGCGCGTCGATTCGGTCGACCAGACCGCGCTGCTCGTCGACTTTCTGAACGAAGCGTTGCTGCGGTGTCATCTCCGGCGGCAGCGATACACAGCCGCGTCGATCACCTCATTGACCGAGACGGTGCTGGTCGCATCATTGCAGGCCGTCCCCGTCGCCCGAGTTCATGAAGATGTGAAAGCGGTGACGTATCACGAGGCCGACGTTCGGCGTGGGGCGGACGGGCAGTGGATGACAATGCTCGTATTGGATATATGACGCATTCGGGATGTGGCACGCGGCACGCGGTACCTGGCACGCGTGGCAAAGCTTCTAACGCGTGCCGCGTGCCGATAATCAGGCGATGCGCAAACAAGACCTTCACAAATTGAACGAGTGGCTGTGGGAGATCCCCAGGAGCTACCGCGCTGACATGCGGGTCCCGGCCCGCGTCTACGCCGACGAGCGCATGCTCGACTCCATCCTCGGCGATCGGTCGCTCGAGCAGCTCGTCAACGTCACGACGCTGCCGGGCATCTGGAAGTACGCCCTCGTGATGCCCGACGCGCATGAGGGATACGGCTTTCCGATCGGCGGCGTCGCGGCAGTCGATGCCGAAGAGGGTGTCATCTCGCCGGGAGGCATCGGATACGACATCAACTGCGGCGTCCGCCTGCTGCGCACCTCGAACACTCTCGAC
>Ga0210377_10001361_pt1 | contig 22376 bp, 10 predicted proteins | sample PLM4_65_b1redo_FD_155480 | JGI IMG/M metagenome (GOLD analysis project Ga0210377, IMG submission 155480) | Groundwater sediment microbial communities from an aquifer in East River, Colorado, USA - PLM4_65_b1 redo | ecosystem: Environmental > Terrestrial > Soil > Riparian zone | place: USA: East...
TCATTGCGGACCTCCGGGAGGCCTGGAAGGGAGGCACGGGCGGCACCCAGCAGCTCACCCTGATCATCTCAGGCCTGGTCTCCTACCGCCACCTCGCCTTCGTCCAGGGCTTCCTGGAGCGGGAGGTGCAAGGGGTCACGGCCGTCCAGTTACGCCAGTTCACCCAAGGGACTGCCGAGCTTGCCCTCGACTACGCCGGACGATCCAGTCTGATTGCCGGGCAACTCGCGAACCAGAAGTTCACCGGCTTTCGCCTCGAGCCCACGGACGTCACCCCCAACAAGCTGGAGATACGGGCGGTGCTCGACAGGAATTAGCCAGCAGCAATCCGCTGGGGGAAGAGCGAATGAGGAGGGTACCATGACCCGGATTATCCCAGGGCAATCTCGACGTTTTCGTGCCATGACAGACCACCTGTGCAAAATGTCATTGCCCATTATCGCGGCCCTAGTGCTGGGTCCCATCCCTGCGGATGCGGATGAGTTCGACGTTGGGATCACTGCTCTCCAGGGCATATGTGCGTCAGCAGCGGCAGCCGCAAAGATGCCATCGGCCCTCGCCAAGCCTGCTCTCGACGGACTGGATTCGAAGGTGATGGCCGCTGTGAAGGCTGCTGCGGGCGCAGTGACCCAAGCGAAATCCCGAGTGTTTGACCTCGGTGTTCAAGAGAAACTACTAAGCGCGAAGTTAGGAAAGCTGAATGGAGAGATTAACTTCATCCTTAGAGATGCCGAGAAGGAGAAAGCCAGGATTCGGTCAAAGATGGATGAGATTCAGGCGCGCAACGGTAGCCTTGATGTAGAGATCAAGACCCTCACGGTTCAACTCAACGGAAAGCAGCAGGAGCTGGGAGTGGAAGAGAACAAGCCTTTGCTTGATCGCACGTGGGGACCTGCCGGTAAGCGCATCAAGGAGGTGCAGGGAGAGATAGCGGCCCTTGAAAAGGACATCGCCGGAAAGACAGGAGAGAAGCGCGATCTCGCCGGGGAGTTCAGCAGGCAACAGCAGGAATTGTCGAGGGTCGATGCCGAGTGGTTCGCCAAGGTGCGCCCACTCCAAATGCAATTGCCCCAGGTGGATACTGACCTGAAAAAAGCCATGGACGACCTCGAGGCCGCGAGGAAGGCGGAGAGAAAGGCTTCCGAGACGCAGACGATTGTTGAGCAGGCAGCCGGCCAGTCTAGGACCTGCATTGAGCAGGCGAGAAACCCGGCGGGAGGGCAACAGCGAGGGGATGCCGGCGGCGGGGAGGGGGGGGAATCGCCGATTGATTATGCGGCCGTCGGCAAGGCAGTGGATGAATACCAAGGATCAGGGGGGAATCCTACGGACTCCCAAGGCGTAAAGAAACCGGCTGTGCCGCAGGGGGGCTATCAGGGCGGCGCAGGAGGGTTGGTTGGGAAGATTCCGATAGACGTGGGGTCTGGCATGTTGACGCCGCCGATGCCGCAGGGATCTGGCGTCCGACAACCTGGAACGGACTGGCAGGGGTTGGCGCCACAGGGCGGGACGAGCGGGGGTGGGTCTGGCGCAAGACTCGGCGCGGGCGGCTCCACGCCGGGATCCCCTCCGGGCCCCACGGCGAAAGCGGCGCCGACTCCGGGACAGCCGACCCAGCAGTCGGTACGCGTGAACTGTTACAGCGCGTGTTTCAACGGGTGTATGGCCAATAAAGGCGGCAGCGGCTACTTCCAAGGCATGTGTGCGCCGGAGGGGCCATGCTACCCGACCCGCGTCACGCCGGACGCATGTACCAAGCATTGTGCCGGGTATAAGCAGGACGTCCTTCTGAACGCAGGCGACGAGGCGATTGGCGTGTGCGGGGGCGGGACCCCTGGTGCAGCCACCAACCCACCGGCCCAGCCCGCCACCGGGACGGCATCAGCGAAGTCGCCCATCGCGTGCCCCGCCCTTTGCCAACAGTACTGCATGGGCGGCATGGGAGTCGAGGCATTCACGGTATGGCGGTCGGGCCCCAAGCCCGCGGACTTGCCGCAAAAGTGTACGAGCCACTGCTCCCAGCACTTCAGCGGCGTCACCGCCACCGAAGGCGACACCGTCGGCGGCATCAACCAATGCATCAGGGGATTCAAGTAATGGGAGCGAGGGACGCGAACAGAGGAAGGCTTGATCCCACGGTGATGGGGCGGAAACATCTATTCGACAGACAATGCGTTGGGCGTCTCCTCCTGAGACTGACACTCAGTCTTTCCCTCCAAGTCCTTGCAGGTTTCCCCGTGCAGGCCCAGGAGGTCATTGACCCCCGCTCGGGCCGGCTCTTTCTGACGACCACAGATCTCATCGTGCCCACCGGGGACTCACCGGGAGGAATGGAAACCAGAAAAAGGATGTCATGAGATGGACGCTCAAGCCCGAAGGAGGGTCGTGGCGGCTGTCGCTACACTTCTCTTCTTCAGCATGACGGCGGTTCAGGCGCAGACGGCCTCCCGACCGGTGGAAGGATACAACCCCAAGACCGATCCGAACTACACGCAGGGCGCCCGGCAGAACGCCCCGGCGGACTGGCAGGCAATCTGGGGGCTGGTGCAAGAGTTCGGGATGCAGCCCGGCCCGCCCGCCGAACGCCGTCAGGGCGCCACGCCATACGGTCTGCACCAGCCCAGACAGTATGCCGATCCCTCAGATCCATCCACGCCTCCCCAGCTTGTCCCGGGAGGGAGTGTGTACCAGTCGCTGTACGGGTTCCCCACCTACCCATACGGGGGTTCGTACCCCGGATGGTGGGATGCGTCGCCCCGGATACCGTGGTGGAGCCTCATGCCATTCGCCGTGCACGGCAGGGATCGCCACTGGGATCACTGACATAGGGGAACTCTAATGGGAGAATTTCGGAGATCCCACGGGACACCAAGAAGCGGAGAGGGAATCTCTTCTGTCCGCGTGGCGTTGTTCCCCGCCGTGGCCCTCCTTACCCTCCTCCTCTCCGCTTCCACCCTGCACGCCCAGGAGACCGTTGACCCCCGCTCGGGGCGGCTCTTCCTGACCGTGACCGACATCGTCGTGAACGCTGGCCCCGTCATCCTCGAGGTCCAGCGCTCTCTCGACACTCGCCGAAACGAGCAGGGGCTCCTCGGCACACGCTGGCGGCTGAACTGGGAAAGCCAGTTGTTTCACGAGGGTCCGGTGCTGGTGATCGAAGACTCGACCGGACCCGCCATATTCACCAGGGAGGGTGGATCGCTCGAGTACCGCTCGCCGCTGGGCGAGCGAGTGACGCTCGGACCGGATGGTGCCGCGGTCCGAACGAAAGCCGATCTCACCAGCGAGCGGTTCGACGCTCGCGGCCGCCTCGTCGAGCGGGGGTATCGGAACGGCAATCGCGTCACCCTGGGTTACGGTCCTGACGGCCGGCTGGCGCGCCTCGACGGACCGCGGGGCGGCTTCCTGCAACTCATCGCCGACAAGGACGGACGGCTCACGCGGGTAGAGAGCTCGACTGGCGCTGCGGTCAGCTATCGGTACACGGGAGGCGAGCTGACCGAGGTCGAAGACGCTCGGCGACGGACGACCCGTTATACCTTTGCCGGAGCCGCGCTGACGCGGATCGTCCAGTCCCCCAATCCTCCCGTCGAGTTCGCCTACGATGCCAACGGACGCGTCACGGCACGGCGCTGGGGTGGCGGGCTCCAGGAAAGGTTCGAGTACGACGACCCCGGCCATCGCGTCCGTCACACGGATGCGGCCGGCGAGGTGATCACGCTCCAGTGGAGCGCCGACAGACGCCTGGAAGAGATGACGGATGCCGTCGGGCACAAGAGCGTGGTGGAAAGCAGTGCCGAGGGCCGACCGCTTCGCGTCACCGGACCCGACGGGCAGGTCGTCACCTTCACCTATGACGCCCAGGGCCGGACCAGTAGCGTGCAGACTGCCGCGGGTCAGATCCGTTTCGAATACGTCGGGGACAGCACGTTCATGAGCGCAATGACTGGACCCGACGGCTTCCGGCAGACATTCGAGTACGACGGTCAGATGAACCTGACGGCCGTTCGCGAGGGTCCGCGGCCCACGCTGCAGATGACGTACACGTCCGACGGTCTCGTCGAAAGCGTTCGCGAGCACGGCAAGCCGGAGCAACGGTTCACCTACGACGCGGCCGGTCGGCTGGCGGCGACCGGTGACCGTCTCGGCAACGAGAATCGATTCGAGCACGACAAGCGGGGGAATCTCGTCCGCGAGGTGAGCCCGCTCGGTGGGGTCACGAGGCTGACGTACGACGCTCAGGACCGCCTGGTCGCCATCATCGACGCGACGGGAGGCACGACGCGATATGAATACGACGCGAGCGGACGGCTCGCTCGCGTCGTCGAGCCGGCGGGCGGAGTCATCCGATACGACTACGATGCGGCAGGGCGGCGGACCTCGGTGACCGACGCCGCCGGGCGGGTGACGCGGTACGAGTACGATCCTGCTGGCCGCCGGGTGAAGACGGTGTTGCCCGGCGGCGCGACAGAGACCTACCGGTACGACGCCGCAGGTCGGCTCAGCGGGTTCACCGATATTCTGGGACGGTCTGCCCGCCTCGCCCATGACGCCACCGGCAGGGTTGTGAGCGAATCGACGCCGGAAGGCGTTCAGATCACCTATCGTTACGACCCGGCCGGGAGGCTCGTCGAGTGGCGCGACAGCCTCGGAGCGGGTGAGGCGCTGCGGTACGACAGCCGCGGCCGGCGCGTGGCTACCGCGACTTCCACCGGGGCGACGATCCGTTACGACTACGACGCGGTCGGCGACCTACGGACGGTGATCGAACCGCTGGGTGGAGTCAGAAAGCTTCGCTACGGGCACCTGGGCGAGCTGGCAGAGGTCGTGGGCCCCGACGGAAGCACGGTCAAGTACGTCCATGACGCCGCCGGCCGGATCACGGCGATTCAGCTTCCCGGCGGCGGCGAGAACCGCTTCGGGTATGACGCCATGGACAACGTGCTGACCCTCACTGACCCGCTCGGTAGGCAGGTTCGCCGCGCCTACGATCAGGCGGGCCGACTCGTGAGCGTGACGGACGGCAAGGGCCAGACGACCACGTTCGCGCACGACGCCGCGGGGCGGGTAATCGAGAAGCGCCTGGCCGACGGCAGCGTGGTGAAATACGAGCACGACGTCGCCGGGAACGTCGTCCTCGCCGACGACGGGCGCTTCCCCGTGCGGTTCACCTATGACGCAGTGGGCCGGTTGACCCGTGTTGACCACGTCGCCTTCAAGCGAGCCATCGTTTACGAGTACAACGCCAATGGTCAGCGCTCGCGAGTCGTCGGCGTCGACGGCCGCGCAACCCGCTACGAGTACGACGGCGGCGGTCGTGTCCGCCTGATCACGCTCCCCGACGGGCGCGCGATCACCGTTGACCACGACGCACGAAACAGTCCGACCAGGATGGCCTACCCGAACGGCATCACCGGGAGCTGGCACTACGACGTCGAGGGCCGCCCGCCCGACCTCACGTATAAGGATGCCAACGGTGCGGTGGTGGCGGCGTGGAAATCCCGCTATGACGCGGCCGGCAACCGGGTGGAGACGAGCGACGAGCGGGGTCGGCAGACCCGCTACGCCTACGACGCCGCGGGGCAGCTCGTCGAGGAATCCGCCAGCCCCGGCGCCTCCGTCCGCTATGTCTATGGGCCTGGCGGTAACCGGACGGAGCGCATCACTGACGCCGGACGGGTCGGATACCGCTACGACAAGGGCGATCAGCTCGTCGAAAGCGACCAGGAGCGTTTCGCCTACGACGCCAACGGGAACCTCACCGAGCGGCGGGGGCCGGGAGGTCACACGCGGTACCAGTACGATGCCGGAGATCGCCTCGTGAAGGTGATTCGGCCCGACGGCACCGAGGTCAGCTTCGGGTACGGACCGACGGGGGACCGCGTCTGGCGGCGCGACCCCACCGGCGTGACCTACTTCGTGCACGATCGGATGAACCTAGTCGCCGAGCTCGATGAGAGCCTGAACGTGAAGGCCACGTACGTCCATGGTCCCGGGCTCGATCGTCCGCTGATGATGACTGTCGCGGGGCAGCGGTACTTCTATCTCGCCGACGCCTTGGGCAGCGTGCGCCGGCTTACCGATGACGCCGGGCGTGTCGTGGCGAGTTACGACTACGAGGCCTTCGGGGTGACGACGATCTCGCCTGGCGCCGTGCCGAGCCCGTTCGGGTTCACGGCGCGCGAGTACGACGCCGGGGTCGATCTCTACTTCTATCGCGCGCGCTTCTACGACCCCGGGCTCGGCCGCTTCCTCACCCGCGACGCGATCGCGGGTCATCGGCTCGACCCACTGTCATTGAATCCCTACGTCTACGTGCTGAACAATCCGCTCCGGTACGTCGACCCGCTCGGCGCATCCGTGGTTGGCCCCTACGGCCCGATCGACACCCTCGATTCTTCGCGGCCGCCTGTGAAGCTCGGGGCACCACCGCCCGAGCCGGGCCTCCTGGGCCAGTTTCGGCCGGACACCGGTACGGAGATCTTCGCGGGTCCGCACGTCAACGATGTCGATTTTTTGTCGAGCATCAAGGAACACGAGCTCCATCACTGGAAGCAATGGGAGATGTTCAAGGCCAAGTGGAAGATGGTCTACGGCGAGGACCTCGGAGCGCTCTCGCTCAAGGAGCAGTACACCAGGTTCAAGGCGTGGATTAACAAGCCAACGCCTGACGGGCTGAAGGTGTCGAACCTCCTCGAGCGGGGCGCCGCCTGGCAAGAGGCTCACCATCTCGTCAGAGACCTGGGTCTCGATCCGAAAGACCCGCGCGTTCAGGAGGCGATCAAGTACTACCAATCAGCAGGCAAGGGCGATCCGAGCCGGCTCGTGGAATCCCTGGAACGCCTGGCCGGGCGCGGACAGCCGCCCGGGCAGCCGCCGGGCCTCGATCTGGACAAGGTCGGCAAGATCCTGGTTCCGGCGATGATCACCGGGTCGTTTCTCTCGTGTATGGAGCTCGGCGGAAGCGTGGCGAGCTGCTCCGCGAAGGTCGGCATCGAGACGGCGATCGGAGGCGCGATCGCGAGGGTCGCCGCCGCCGCCGGCATGACAGGGCCGCAGATCATCTTCGTCGGCGGCGCCATCGGGTGGGCCCAGGTCGGCGTCGAGGGGTACCGCGCCTGGCGCGACGCAAAGCAGCGAGCGGAACAGGAAGCGGCGAACAAGGCTCAGCAGGAGGCGAACCGTAAGCTCGTCGATGATCTCCGCAAGACGCTCGAGGCGGAGGTCGGTCGGCTGGAGGTGCTGAAGAAGGCCGTCCAGGCCGAGATCGACAAGGTCCGGGAGCAGGCGCGCCTGGCGAAGCCGGCGGCGGACTCCGCTCAGCAGGTGCTCGACAGTCTCCGGGATCTCAAGTTTGCGCTGGAGACGGTGGCCGCGGCGTGCAAGTCCGCGCAGGCGCTCCGAACACAAATCGAAAATCTCGTCTCGGACGCCAAGGTAAAGGCGAAGTCCGTGGTCGAGAAGGTCAACGCGATCGACGGTCAGGCGTCTAACTGCCAGACCCAGGACGACGTCGATCAGCTGAAGTGGCTCTGGGAAGGGGCGAAGACGCTGGCGGGCGAGGCCATCGCAGCGACGGCGCGAGCCCAGGGTGTCGCCAACCGTCTCAACGAGATCCTGACCCCGACGGTCCTTGAGCAGTCGAAGTCTGGAGCCGGGGCGGTGAGCCACGCGGAGGCGCTCGCGGCGAAGGCTCGCCAGGACGCCGACGCCGCCGCCGCGGCGGCGAAAGCTGTGACGGCAGGCATCGGCGCCGCCAACGGGAAGGCCGCCGAGCTGACCCAAGCCAAGAACGCGGCGCTCACCCGCATCGAGAAGCTCCGGGGGGTCTTCCCAGCCGACTTGCAAGGGACATTCGAGGCGCTCCACGGCAGCGTGACCGCCGCGGCGAGCCTGCCCCAGGAGGACCTGAGCGGCCACGTGAAGCTCGCGGAGGACGAGGCGGCCCGCGCGGCCCGATACGCGGACCTCGCCAAGGACATGCTCGACGCGATCAAGAGCTATCCGCTGTGTGAGGGCCTCACGCCGCCGGACGACCTCATGGCCCAGGCCACCGATGCGTACACCGATGCTCTCGTGTATGCCGGCAGCGACATCCCAGGCAAGATCCAGGTATGTCTCGCGAAGCTGACCCCCCCACCGCCAACCTTGCAGACCTTGGCGGTTGCTTGCACCCCGTCGGAGGCCGAGATCGGCCAACTCGTATCATGCACAGCCTCGGGCGTCTATTCGGACAATCCCTCGACGGTGGACCTGTCGAGCGCCCCCACCGTGTGGGAGACCGGCCCGCAGTTCGTGGCGGTCGCCCCCCAGCCCTCGTACCTGGTGAAGGCGTCCCGTGAGGGGCTGACGGGCGCCACCACGGTGAAACTCAAAGAATATAATCCGCTGACCGATCCGCTGGCGACGGGAGGATTCGGGGCCGGGCCTATCAAGATCCCCGACCCGACGGGGCTAGGGGGGACGGTTCCTGGGCCGGGCCCCGGCGGGGTTGGAGTGCTGCCGTCAGGAGCCCCCTGTGGGGTAGTGCCATACCCCCCATGCCCACCTGGCGTTCAGGCGGGCGGTCAGCCAACGGGCCTTGGCGGCGGGACTGCGACCGGCCAAGGGCCCTACAATGCGCCACTCGCCGGATCCACCACCGATCCAACATCCACATCCACGCCCGCGGGCGGCTGGTGCCAGCAAGTGGACCCGACCACGCAGGCGGCCGTCATGGTTCCCTGTGCCTCGGGGACGGGGCAGGCCGGCCAAAAGCCTGTTGACTACCAGCAATTGATTCCAGGGGGCGGGAAGACCGGGAGTGCGCCTGGCGGGGGGAGTTCAGGCGGCTCCGGGGCCGGACCGGCGCCCGGGGCGGGGACGAGCCAACCGCCGGCCAAACCCGCCGCACCGTCGGCTCCCGCCACGACGCCTTCGCCGACGCCGTCGCTGATGCCGGGAGTGAACTGTGGTCCGGGAGGGCCGAAGTGCAAGTGTGGCAGCACGGACGGTCACATCAGTTGTGACACTGGCAAGTGTCATTGCGGAGGGGGTTAGGCCAGGTCTGGAGACAATTGCCGGAGTCGTCTGATCGCGATTTCCATCCGGCTGAACTGCTGGCTATTCACGCACAGTCGCTCTATCGGATGAGGGTCGGCAAGGGAGGATTGATCCCGTGAGAATGAAGTCGAAGTGTTACGGCGAGAGGCGATTCATTGCACATGCCCTGATGATTCCGGCGCTCGCCTTGACGACCCTTCTCCTATCTGTCCTCCCCCTCCACGCCCAGGAGACCGTTGACCCCCGCTCGGGGCGGCTCCTCCTCACCGCCACGGACTTGGTCCTGCCCGCAGGGTCGATCACGCTGGAAATCACTCGGACGCTCGAGCCCCAGCGGACGGACCGGGGTCTCCTGGGCACGCGGTGGCGGCTGAACTGGGAGAGCCGCGTGGTCCCGAGGGGCCCGCTCATGCTGATCGAGGAGACCCCGCGCCCTGTCGCGTTCACGGCCAGCGGGACCACCCCCGGGTACACGTCGGTCACGGGAGACCGCCTGGTCGTCGAGCGCGATGGTCGGGCCGTCCGGAGTAAGCTTGACGGCATCCGGGAGACCTTCGACGTCCAGGGCCGGCTCATCGAGCGCGACTACCGCAATGGGAACAAGATCACCCTCCGCTACGGCCCCGACGGCCGCCTCGCCCGGCTCGAGGCTCCCAAGGGGGCCGTCCTCCAGTTCGGCTTCGATGCGGCAGGGCGCCTGATCCGCGTGGAAAGCTCCACCAGTGCCACGGTCCGGTACGCCTACACCAACGATGCGCTGACCGAGGTGCAGGTCAAGGGCCGACCGCCGATCCGATATGGCTATGACGCGACGGGTGCCCTGGTCCGAATCGAGAACCCGCGATCGGGCGCCGTCGAAATCGCCTACGACACCCGGGGTCGGGTTCTGAGCCGCCGCTGGGCCGATGGGGGCCAGGAGCGCTACGCGTACGACGATGCGGCCAACCGGCTCCGCCACACCGATCCCGCCGGTGGGACCACCACGATCCAGTGGAGCCAGGACCGGCGGCAGGCCGAGATCACCGACCCGCTTGGTCACAAGAGCGTCATCGTTTCCGACGCTGCCGGGCGGCCCCTCGGGATCACCGGCCCAACCGGGGCGACCGCCCGGATTAGCTACGATCCCCTGGGCCGCACCGTCGCCGTTCAGAATCCCCTCGGCCAGGCGACCCGCTTCGACTATGTCGGCGACGCTTCGCGGCTCAAGATGATCACGCGTCCTGACGGCACCCAGGAGGTGTTCGAGTACGACACCCAGCGGAACCTCGCCGCAATGAAGCGCGGGACGACAACCCTCGCTGCCTTCACCTATCACCCCGACGGCAGCGTCGCCACCGCCAAGGGTTGGGGCACGCCAGAGCAGAAGCTCACATACCACCCGGATGGGCGCCTCGCGTCGATCATGGATGCGCTGGGCGCCAAGATCCATCTCGAGTACGACCGGCGCGGCAACCTGATGCGCGAGACGAATCCCCTCGGCGGAGTCGTCCGCTACCAGTACGACGCCCAGGATCGTCTGGTGAGCGTGACCGATCCGGTCGGTGGGATCACGCGCTACGAGTACGATCCGCAGGGCCGCCCGAGCAGAGTCACCAATCCGTCGGGTGCTGTGACCCGCTACGAATACGATCTCGGGGGACGGCTCGTGGCCCTGACAGACCCGGGTGGACAGACGACCCGCTACACGTACGCGGTCTCCGGCCGCCTCGCCGCGGTGATCGCGCCGGATGGGACCACCGAGAGCTTCCAGTACGATGCGCTCGGGAACCAAACAGGGTGGACCGACCGCCTGGGCCGGAGCACGGCGTTCACCAATGATCCCCTCGGGCGCATCAGCCGGGAACACTGGCCGACCAGCCTGGAGATTCGTTACCGCTACGACGCCCTCGGGAATCTGGTCGGCGCCGAGGACACGACCGGGGCCAAGGGCGAGTTTCAGCGCGACCCGTTCGGACAGCTCACCGCGCACGTCGATCCCCTCGGGGCCGTCACGCGGTACCAGTTCGATCCCCTGGGGAACCTCCTCGCGCGGACCGATCCCCGCGGCCAGAGCACGCGCTTCGCCTACACGCCGGAGGGACGACTCGCCACTGCGCAGGAGCCTTCGGGGGACGCTGCTCGGTATGAGTACGACCAGGCCGGCCGCCTCGTGGCGGCCCAGCGGCCCAGTGGGGGCGTGACGCGGTTCAGCTACGACGCCATGGGCAGCGTCACCGCGGAAGTGGATCCGCTCGGGAACCAATGGCGCCACACGTACGACGCCGCCGGCCGGCTGGTCAGCACCACGAATGCCGCCGGGCGGGTCACGCGGTACGCCTACGACCGCTCGGGCCGCCTGACGGAGAAGCGCCTCCCCGACGGCAAGCGGGTGACCTACCAGTACGACCGGCTCGGCAATCTCGTCTCCGCCGACGATGGAGCCTTCCCCGTCCGGCGGAGCTACGATCCGGCGGGCCGCCTCGTCCGCGTCGAGTACCCGGCGATCAAGACGACGCTGGGCTACGAGTATGACGGCTCGGGCCTCCGGACGAAGCTCACAGGCCCCGAGGGGCGCGCGACCCGGTACGAGTACACCGCCCAGAAGAGGCTCGCGGCGATCGTCCTCCCTGACGGCAAGCGGATCGGCGTCACCTACGACGAGAAGAGCCGGCTCCAGTTAATCCGCTACCCCAATGGGATCACGGGCCGCTGGGAGTACGACGCGGCCGGTCAGGTCACCCGGATTACGTATCAGGATCCAACCGGCAAATCCGTTGCAGGCTGGATCTACAGGTATGATCCGGCAGGGAACCCAGTCGAGCAGCAGGATAGTGGGGGCCGGACGACCAGCTTCAAGTACGATCCCGCTGGGCAGCTCACGGAAGAGGCCGTCCCGAATGGCACCACCCGCTACCGCTATCTCCCCGGTGGTAACCGCGCCGCCGTCGAGGAAGGCGGCACCCTCGTGCCGTATCGGCATGATGCTTCCGATCGCGTGCTCCAGGCCGGCCAGGAGCAGTTGACATACGACGCGAATGGGAATCTCGTCGCTCGGAAGGGTTCGGCCGGCACGACGGCCTACGAGTACGACACAGGCGGGAGACTGGTCAAGGTTGTCGGGCCGGATGGGACCACGACCAGCTTCGGCTATACGCCCACCGGCGAGCGGGTGTGGCGGCGAGAGCGGAACGGGCTCACCTATTTCGTCTACGACGGCCTGGATCTGATAGCGGAGCTGAGTGAGACCGGCGCTACCAGGGTCACCTACGTCCACGGTCCGGGGATCGACGAGCCGCTGGCCATGCTGCGTGACGGCCGGACATATTTCTACCACGCCGACCGGCTCGGCAGCATCCGACTCCTGACCGATGAGCAGGGGAAGGTGGCGGCCGCGTACGACTACGACGCGTTCGGGAAGCCGACCACGAGTCAGACTTCCACCCTCAATCCGTTCACGTTCACGGGACGCGAATGGGACGCGATCACGGGGCTCTACTACTATCGCGCCAGATACTACGACCCTTCGCTCGGCCGCTTCCTCTCCCCTGACCCGCTTCCTGCGGCCTTGGATCAGCCGCTGGACCAGAACCCGTATCTATACGTACGGAATCAACCGCTACGCCTCGTCGATCCGCTGGGACTCACGGATAATCCGGTGGTGCCGCCGCCTTTCCTCGACCCAGGACGAGGGGTCCCACTCAGGCCGCGGCCTCCGGTTTTTGGTGGAGGGTGGGAGACTCTACCGGAAAGTCCCACAAACGTTGCCAACAAGCTGGCACGCATCGAGAGCGGGATTGAACAGTGGCGGGGGAGAGGGCCCGATCCAGGGATCAAGGACTGGCGGCCCGGCGGTGGGATGGGGGAGGGAGCGGTTAAGCCCGATCCGCGGCTGACGAACATGCGAGATCCATACTGGCAAAAGGGTTGGGACCTGCTTGCTGAGCGCCAGCGGCTGCGGGGCCTACTGCCGCCGGGAGAGGAAGGCGCGGGACTTCTCTCCCAGGCCCGCGCGGGTTGGCAAGCAGGAGGGCCACCACCTCCAAGGCCCCTGCCGAGCGAGGGGCCAGCGCGCCACCTGCGCGGGGGTCTCTCCTCGTTCCAGCAGCCCGGCCCAGGCATGAGCGCCGCGACCCTTGAGGCGACCCTGACTCGCTGGGTGGTCCGGGGAGGCACGTGGGTGCTGATTGTGGTCGCGACAGGCAAGATCTTGACATCGGACGATCCAGGGGGGGCAGCACTAGACGCGGCTGAGGGCATGGATTGCGCCGCAGTGGGGACCGTAGTGGGGTCTTGCCTTTTAGGCCCACCCGGAGGGTTCATTGGAGGCTTCATTGGAGCCCTGCTCGGGCCACCCGTCCTTGACACCCTGCTCCAAGGACTGACTAACGATGATGGTACCATGAAGAACCCTTGGGAGGTACTGCTCCCAGGGTTACCGCCTCCGACGCCTGAGAACATCGCGACTGTCCTCGGGCTGGGAGGACAGGGCGGGGTGCCGGAAGCGGGTGGGCAGCCGGGGGAAAAGGGTGGCTGGAATGTAGGCCCGCAGGGACCTACGTACCTGGCCCCCGGCGGTGCGCCCCCAGTCAAGCCCGGACAGGAAGTTCAGATACCAATGTGCAGGGACGAGAGGGGGAACTTGGTCCCGTGCGGCGGTGCGCTCGCAGGCAAGCCTGGACAGGAAGTTCAGATACCACTCTGCAAGGACGAGAGAGGGGACTGGGTCCCGTGCCATTCGCTCGGGAGGGGTTCCGATCCGGGACGAGTGCCGTCGTCCGGGCCGGGATCGACACAGCCCGGCCCGGGGGGCTCCACGTCCGGATCCCCGCCGGGCCCGATGGCGAAAGCTCCGGCCGGCCCAGCCGCGCCCTCCGGCGCGCCTGCGGCCAGTCTCGCCGGGAACTGGTGTTCCAACTTGGGCAACACCGCGTTTCAGCAGAGTGGCGCCTCTGTCACGGGCAACGTGACGAACCAACCAGACGGGAAGACGAGCCAGATCGGCGGGACTTTCGATGGCGCGACGCTCACGTTCAAGTGGTCCAGCACAGGTGGGGGGAGCGGTACAGGCGAACTCCGCCCGCAAGCGGACGGGAGCCTCAGCGGGCCCTTCAAGGACCTTCAGGGGAAGCCGCTCGGGACCTGGACGCTCAGACGGCAGGCAGGCCCGTGCCCCTCGACGGCACCGGCCACGGCGCAGCAGAAGCCGGCCGCGCCCCCGGGCCAGATGTATAACTGCTACGACACCTGCTACAAGCTTTGCACCGGGATGGGGAATAAGGACTGCGAGGGGATGTGCCCCTACCCGAAGAACCTGTTCGGGACCGACATGAACGAGTGTTACTGGAAGTCCCCCGCGGGCCTGCAATACAAGAAAGAACACGGCATGAAATGACCCGTTGCACCAAGGGCGGGGAAGCGGATGGGATGGGCGAATTCGTATGGAGAAAACACTCATGCGCACGCGATGGTCGGTTGTCCTCCTGGTAATGCCCTTGACGATGACCGCGGTGGGAGTTTCAAAGGAGGTCCACGCGCAAGGGAAAACTCGGATTGCGGTGACCGCCTTCGAGAACAAGGTAAAGACCCCCTGGGGGGATCCGAGCTGGAAGATCGGCGAGGGGCTGGCCGAGATGCTCACCAGCGAGCTCTTCAAGACCGGGCAGTTCATCGTGGTTGAGCGCCAGGCCGTGGGCGACATCGTCAAGGAGCAGGAGCTGGGGCAGAGCGGCCTGATCCGCCGCGACACCGCAGCGCAGACCGGCCAGATGCTGGGCGCCCAGATCGTCGTGCGGGGCGCCGTCACGGAGTTTGAGGCCAGGACGAGCGGCGGCGGCGCCGGGGTCCGAGTGCAAGGCTTCGCCCTCGAGGGAAAGGCCGAGAACGCTCACGTGGCGATTGATATCCGGCTGATTGACACGTCCACCGGACAGGTGATCGCCTCGCACAACGCCTCCAAGGTGGTCCCATCGGCGGGCGGCGGCCTGGGAGCGCGAATTGGGACTGTGACCTTTGGTGGCGATGTGTTCTTCCAGACACCGATCGGTCAAGCCACTCGCGCGGCGATCCAGGATGCCCTCCAGTTCATCCTGGCGACTGCCCCCAGGATGGGCCCCATGGGCCCCCCCTCCTTCTCGATCGTCAAGGTTGACGGGGGGCTGGCCTACATCAACGCAGGGGCAAGTGCGGGCGTGCGGGTCGGCAGTGTATTCGTGATCTACTCCGCGGGAGAAGATTTGGTGGATCCGGACACCGGCCTCAAACTGGGAAGCACCGAGCGACCGATCGGGTCGATCCAGATCACCGAGGTCCAGGAAAAGTTCTCCGTCGGGAGCGTTCGGAGTGGTTCCGGCGCCATGAAGCGGGGCGACCGGGTGAAAACGCAGTGAAGGGGATTCTGAATGATGAGAACCTTGTCGAGAGGAGGTTGGCGGACATGAAACGGGGTCTTTGCAATCGTAGCTGGATGGGTGTCGTGCTCGGCGTGGCAATTTGGGTGGCACTGCTCGTTTCCGGATGTGCGCAGACAACGGGTTCTTCGCCGCCCGCGCAGGGGGCCGAGGTGAACCCGGCCTCATCGGTCTCGTACCCCCCCTACAATGGCCTCAAGAAGCGATTAGCGGTCATTCGGATGGACAACAAGGTGCGGACGCCGCTTCCGGATGCGAGCTGGAACATCGGTGACGGGCTGACAGAGATGCTCACGTCCGAACTGTTCAAGACGGGCCGGTTCATCATGGTAGAGCGGGCGGCCCTGGCGGACATCGTGAAGGAGCAGGAGCTGGGGCAGACCGGCCTGGTGCGCAAGGAAACGGCGGCCAGGGTCGGGGAGATGCTCGGCGCCCAACTCCTCATCGCCGGCGCTGTGACTGAGTTTGAGGCCCAATCCAGTGGAGGTGGGGGTGGGGTGGGCTTCAGTGGATTGAATCTGCAATTGCAGACCTCAAGTGCACACGTGGGGGTGGACATCCGCCTGGTGGATGCCTCCACTGGTCAGGTCCTGAAGTCATACAACGCCAATGCGAAGGCGCAGGCGACCGGAATCGGGTTTGGCGCAATGGTCAAAGGGGTGACGTTTGGCTCGGACGCCTTCATGAAAACACCGTTGGGCGAGGCGACGCGGGAGGCGATCTTCAAGGCCGTGACGTTCATCACCGGGGAGATGGAGCAGGTCGCTTGGACAGGCCGGGTGGTGCAGGTCCAGGATAGCGCGGTGTATGTGAACGCGGGGGCCAATGTGAACCTCAGGCCCGGCACGGCTCTCGCCGCCTATGCCAAGGGCGAGGACCTGATTGACCCAGCCACGGGCCTGAATCTCGGGAGCAAAGATAGCCTGGTCGGCACGGTGATGGTGACGCAAATCGAAGAGAAGTTCAGCATCGGAACCTTTCTCGGAACAGGCGCATTGAAGCGAGGGGATCTGCTGAAGATGAGGTAACTCTCCCGCGCGATGCATGACCCACATGGCCAACCAGTTCGGGCGCCGTGACCTTGGCCGACCGGGCACGGAACTGGGACGTCTTTCGCACGAGGCTATCTCTCCCCAGCTTTCCTCACCCCCGGAGCCCCAGGCTATTCTGAAAAATAATGGGGGTTGCGTCTCGACGCTCCTTGGGCGAGGCTCTCGCCTGCCATGCTCCGTCAGGCCCGTCTCGATGCGCCGGACGCCCTCCACCACGTCAGGGTGCGGGGACTGGAGCGCCGGGCCCTCGTCCGGGAGGACTCGGATCGGGCGGCGTGTGTCGCGCGCCTCGCGGCCCTGGCGGAGGGCGGGGCCCGGACCGTCTCCGCCTGGGCCCTGCTCCCGACCCACGCCCACCTCCTCGTGCGGACGGGCACGCGCCCTCTGGCCCGGAGCCTGCGGCGTCTGCTCACGGGCGATGCCGGGGCCGTCAACCGCCGCCACCAGCGGGCGGGCCACCTCTTCCAGAACCGGGACACGTCCGTCCTCGTGGAGGAGGCCCCGTACCTCGTGGAGCTCGTCCGGTACCTCCACCTCCATCCGCTGCGCGCGCGGGTCGTCCCGGACCTCCGCCAACTGGAGGGGGGTCCCTGGACCGGCCACAGCGCCCTCCGGGGGACGGTCCCCCGTCCCTGGCATCCGACCCAGGCGGTCCTCGGCCACTTCGGCCCCCGCCGCCGGGCCGGCCGGCCCCTGGTCCCCGTCCTCGGCGTGCAGCCCGCGGCCATTGCCAAGGCGGCCCGGCGGGGCGCGACGCAAGCGCCCGTGTGGCGGCGGCTCCTGGCGGAGACCCAGGAGGAGTGTCCGAATGCCACGTCCCCGATTCTCGGTCGGTGATCAGGCCACGAGGAACCGGAGGGCCACGCCGCCTATGGCCACGCCCGTCCCGAGCTCGGCTCGCCACCCGATCCGTTCCCTGAAGCGGATTCCATCGCCACTCTGAGCGGATGGCGGCATGAGCTCCGGTGATGAAATACCTCGCAAATGGCGCCTCCGGCCGTCTGCGATAGCCTCAGCCTTTCGTGTCTGTTCGATGGGGTTTCGCTACACCCATCCCAGGACTCACCCTTCGGGTTAGGCCGTAAATTTTCCGTTCAGTCGATTGCGCAAGCCTCATGTGTGTGATATGAACACCCTGGGATTGCCATCAGCACTCAGCTTGAGGATACCCTTGAGGAGCGGATGTCTGCCGCTAGGGTCGCCCCCGTCGCGCTTCAATTCCGATCCCACATTCCATGGAAGGAGCCTGGAAGTACGGGGCGAACCGGGACACGGCTTGGTAGTATTCTCTGGTGCGAACATCCGAAAAGGATTTCCCCGGCGTCTACGGCATGACGAGAGCAGGTCCGCCGGCGAGGCCAACACGAGGCAGCGACAGCGTCGGGGAGCATTTTTCCCTGGATTGTGGAGCAGGAGGTGACCAGTGCCGGACCCCAAGCGATCTATTCACCTGCGCGATCTGACCTGGGAGGATGCCAAGGCCCGCGCCGCGGAGAATCCGACGATCCTGTTCCCCGCGGGGTCGATCGAGCAGCACGGACCGCATCTCCCCCTCGAGACGGACAGCCGGCTGGTGTGGGAAGTGGCCTGGCGCGCGGCCGAGAAGGCGGCAGGTTCGATCAATATCCTGGTCACCCCGCCCCTCTATTTTGGCTATTCGACGCACCACCGAGAGTTCGCGGGCACGATGACCCTGAGCGGCACGACCTACATGTCGGTCATCGTCGAGCTGTGCGAGTCGCTCATCCAGAACGGATTTCGGCGAATCTTCATCCTGAACGGCCACGGGGGGAATTCGGATCCCATCAACATGGCTGTGCGCGCGGTGCGGGACCGGCACGACGATGTGCTGATGGGGACGGCCTGTTACTGGAGCATCGCGTCGAAAGTGCTGAGCCAGGTCCGGGAATCGCCCATCGGCGGCATGTCGCACGCCTGCGAGCTCGAGGCCTCCATGATGTGGCACCTCCGGCCGGAGGTCGTGAAGCCGGAGCGCTTCGAGAAGCGGATCACGCGCTGGCGTAGCCCCCTCGTCCGGGACGACCTGCTCGATTCGGGAAACATCAAACTCGCCTTCCACTTTCCCGATGTCACGCCGAAGGGCTTCCAGGGGGATCCGACGCTCGCGACGCGAGAGAAGGGGGAGAAGTTCCTGGACCTGATCGTGGACGAGGTCGCCAAGCTGCTGCTGGATTTCAGCCAGTGGGATCTCAAGAGCCTGACGGCGGGCGCCGATACGACGTAGGGATGGCGGCCGCGGTCCGGAAGGGGGTGGTCCTCGCACGCACTGTGCCTCTCCTGTTGAAGTGACTGGGCAAGGCGCCCGTACGGAGGCAACGCCAATGGTCAAGGGTATTCATTCGAGAAGCACGCTGTGGGTCACGGTCCTCTGCATTCTTGCCCTCCTCGCGCTCGGGGCGGCAGTGGCCGAAGCGCAGGCTCCCCGCCCCGGAGGCACGCTGCGGGTCGCCACCATCGGTGAGCCGCCGAGCCTCGACGCGCACTTCCCGACCGGCATTTTGACGATGTCGATCACCCAGCACATCTTCGAGGCGCTGTTCACGCTGGACAAGGACTTCCGACCGACCCCCATGCTGGCCGAGAGCTACAGCGTGGCGGACGGCGGCAAGCGGGCGGTAGTCAAGCTGCGAAAGGGTGTGCTGTTCCACAACGGCAAGGAGTTCACGTCCGAGGACGCCGTGGCTTCGCTGCTGCGGCTGCTGAAGCTGGAGTACCACTTCCGCAGCTTCATCGCGCCGAACGTCGTGGAGATTCGCGCGGCCGATCGCTACACGGTGGAGTTCCTCCTGAAGAAGCCGTCCTCGATGCTGCTGCCCGTGATGTCGACCGCCACGGCGCACATGTTCCCGAAGGAGGTCATCGACGAGTTCAAGGAGGAGCGGATCAAGAAGTTCATCGGCACGGGACCCTTCGAGTTCGTGGAGTGGAAGCCGGACCGGTACATCGAGCTGAAGCGGTTCGAGAAGTACGCGGCGCGCCCGGACGCGCAGAACGGCTACGGCGGGAAGCGGACGGCCTACGTCGACCGGATCCGGTTCATCCCCGTTCCCGACGGATCCGTGCGGGTGGCCGGCGTCGAGAGCGGCGAGTACGACGTCGCCGAGGACATCTCCCCCGATTTCTACGCGCGGGCCAAGGGGAATCCCAGCGTCCAGGCAGTGCTCATCAAGCCCCTGTCCTGGCCGTTCATCATCTTCAACAAGAAGGAAGGGCTGTTCACCAACAAGAAGCTCCGCCAGGCGCTGGCCGTGGCGCTCGACATGGAGCCGATCCTGCAGGCGGCCGGCGGCGGGAAGGAGTTCTTCAGCCTCGACTCGAGCGTCTACCAGCCGGAGATCAAGGCCTGGTACACGACGGCCGGCAAGGAGCACTACAACCAGAAGAACGTCGAGCTGGCGAAGAAGCTGATGAAGGAGGCCGGCTACACCGGGCAACCCATCCGCTGGATGTCGACGAAGCAGTACGACATCATCTACAACACCGGGCTGACCGCGAAGGCGCAGCTGGAGAAGGTCGGGTTCAACATCGACCTGCAGGTGTTGGAGTGGTCCACCCTCACGCAGCGCCGGACAAAGCCGGACCTGTGGGACATCTTCGTGACGTTCAACTCCCTCAGCCCGGAGCCGCCGCTCTACCAGGCGTGGCTGGCCAAGGACTGGCCCGGCTGGTGGGAGGACAGCAAGCGCGACGATCTGCTGGCGAAGTTCGACCTCGAGGCGGATGCGCGCAAGCGGTACGCCATCTGGGAGGACATCCAGAAGCTGGTCTGGGAGGAGCTGCCCATCGTCAAGCTTGGGGACCTGAACGGGCTGGCCCTCGCCAGCTCCAAGGTCAAGGGGTTGTGGCCGACCTACCTGATGCCGTACTACAACGTGTGGCTGGAAAGGTAGAGGGCGCCCACCGAGGGGTTGCGCGGCTCTGCGCCGATCGCCCCTCGATACACCGCACCTGAGCGGTGCGAAAAGGACCCTGATGAGCCCGCCCGGCGGAGGATGCGACTTCTCCGCCGGGCGGGCTGCTCTTTGGGCCCGATCGTGAAAAGAGCTGGCGGATGAAAGAGTATCTCCTGCGTCGGATTCTCGCCCTGGCCCCGGTGATGTTCGTCGTGGCCACCCTCGTCTTCGTGCTGATGCACCTCACCCCCGGCGATCCCGTCAGTGCCATGCTGGGCATGGATGCTTCCCCGACGGATGTTGCGAGGATGCGCAGCCGGCTGGATTTGGATCAGCCGCTGTACTTCCAGTATGCGCTCTGGATCGGAAAGGTCATCCGGGGGAACCTCGGGGAATCGATCTTCTTGCAGGTCCCCGTCATGACAGCGGTGTTGGAGCGGCTCGAGCCGACCCTCTTCCTGACGTTGCTCGCCATCACCTTCGCTGTGGGGGTCGGCATCCCGGCCGGCGTCATCTCGGCAACCCGCTTCGGGTCTCTCGCCGACCAGAGCATCATGGTCGTCGCCCTGCTGGGCGTCTCCATGCCGGACTTCTGGCTCGGGTTGAACCTGATCTTCCTTGTCGCGGTCAAGTTCGGGTGGCTGCCGGTGGCCGGGTACGTGCCCCTGGGCACCGATTGGCTTTCCACCCTGCGGTACCTGATCATGCCTGGCTTCTGCCTCGGGTTCATCCAGTCGGCCCTGATCGCGCGGATGACGCGGGCGGTGATGCTCGACGTCCTGGCGCAGGACTACATCCGGACGGGCCATGCCAAGGGCTTGTCCAATACGCGCGTCGTGTACAAGCACGCGTTGAAGAACGCCATGATCCCGACCCTGACGGTCATCGGCATCACCTTCGCCATCCTGATGGGCGGCGCGATCGTCATCGAAACGGTCTTCAACATCCCCGGCGTGGGGCGGCTCCTGGTCCAATCCGTCATGCGCCGGGATTATCCGGTCATCCAGGGAGTCGTGCTGCTGATTGCGGGAGCGTATGTGCTGATCAATCTGCTGGTCGATGTCGCCTATGCGTACCTGGATCCCCGCATCAAGTACGCGTAGGCAACACGAGACGTGGCGCCCATGGGGAACACAGAGAACGCGGGAGCGATGGCGAAGGGATCAACGGGCGGAGCGGTATGGATCCAGACGCTCCGGATGCTGGCTCGACGGCGCATCGTCCTCGTCGGAATCGGGCTCGTGGCGGGAGGCTTTCTCGTCGCGGTACTTGCGCCGCTCCTCGCCTCGCACAATCCGAATGAGCTCAACATCGCTGACCGGTTGCGTCCCCCCGGCGGCGCGAATCTATTCGGCACCGACAGCTTTGGCCGGGATGTGTACAGCCGCGTGGTCTACGGGGCAAGACTCTCCATCCTGGTGGGCGCGATGTCGGTGGCCGTGGCGAGCATCGGGGGAGGTATCATCGGCCTCATCGCCGGCTACTATCCGAGGCTGGACGGGATCCTGATGCGCATCATGGACGGGATCATGGCATTCCCAAACATCGTCCTGGCGATCGCGCTGATGGCCTCGCTCGGGCCGAGCGTGCTCAACGTCATCATCTCGCTGGGGTTCGTATACATGCCCCGGGTGGCGCGGGTGGTCCGGAGCGGCGTGCTGGTGGTCCGGGAGAGCCTCCACGTCGAGGCCGCGCGGGCACTCGGTGCACGGGATTACCGAATCCTGCGGCTCAATATCCTCCCCAATTGCCTGTCGCCGATCATCGTCCAGGCGACGTTCGTGTTTGCGTATGCCGTTCTGGGGGAGGCGGCCCTGAGCTTCCTCGGCGTCGGCGTCCCCCCCTACATCTCCAGCTGGGGAAACATTCTGAGCGAGGGGCGGCAGTTCATCACGCAAGCGCCGTGGATCACCGTGTTCCCGGGGGCGGCGATCATGCTGACCGTGCTGGGGCTGAACGTCGTGGGGGATGGTCTCCGAGAC
>Ga0210377_10001362_pt1 | contig 22374 bp, 15 predicted proteins | sample PLM4_65_b1redo_FD_155480 | JGI IMG/M metagenome (GOLD analysis project Ga0210377, IMG submission 155480) | Groundwater sediment microbial communities from an aquifer in East River, Colorado, USA - PLM4_65_b1 redo | ecosystem: Environmental > Terrestrial > Soil > Riparian zone | place: USA: East...
GGCACCGACTTCGGCGAATTCTGGCTGCCGGCCGGCCTGTTCATCAGCGACGACGGCGAGCTTTACGTCTGCGACACGTACAACAGGAGGATCCAGGTGTTCCGGATCACGGTGCCCTATGCCCAGGTCGCGTCCTGACATGACACCCGACGCCCGACGGGCCGTCGTCGCCGCCCTCGCGCTCGCGGGCAGCCTGCTCGTCGTGCCGGCGCGGGCGCAGGGGCCCTCCGACATCATGAACACCCGGCACAACCTGTCGGTCTCGGGAACCGGGCCGATCCGGGCGCTCACCGAGGATCGGGTGTGCATCTTCTGCCACACGCCGCACAACGCGACGCCGCTCTCGCCCCTGTGGAACAAGGACCTCGACCCGCAGGCGTACACGGTGTACGCCAGCCCGACGCTGCGCGCCAGTCCGCTGCCGCAGCCGTCCGGGCCGACCAAGCTCTGCCTCTCCTGCCACGACGGCACCATCGCCATGGGCACCGTGCTCAATCCCGTCGGCGGGATCAGCATGGCCGGCAGCGACCGCTTCCCGTCGGGGAGCCTGTCGGACTTCGGGCTCGACCTGTCGGGGCACCACCCGGTGTCGTTCTCATACAGCGCCTCGCTGCCGAACGCCGAGCTGGTCTCGCTGCCCCCGCCCGATCTCGTCTTCGGCGGGTCGGACGAGGTGCACTGCAGCACGTGCCACGACCCGCACAACGACAGCGAGGGCCGTTTCCTGGCCAAGAGCAACCGCTACTCGGCCCTGTGCACCACCTGCCACCAGATGACCGGCTGGCTCGGATCGGCGCACGCCACCTCGACCGCCTCGGTGGTCGGCATCCTGCCGCGGCCGCCCAAGATCTGGCCGGACTATCCGCAGATGAACGAGTGGGGGTGCGAGATCTGCCACACGCCGCACTTCGCCCCGACCGCCGAGCAGCTGCTGAACTTCACCACCGCGCCGCCATCGCCCTTCTCGTGCACCAGCGCCGGCTGCCATTCCTCCGATCCGCCGCCCGCGCACGCCGGCACGGCACCCGCCGGCCTGGTGTCGCTGCGGATGCCCGGGCGCGGGGTCACGGGTGCTGCCGACATCGCCGGCCAGACCCGCAAGCCCTCGGCCCATAGCGACGACTCCGGGACGGCCGCCGCGTCGGTGCGCACGTCGGCCGGTCCGGAGCGCACCGGGGTCATGAGCGTCGGGTGCGCCGACTGCCACAACCCGCACGTCGGCACGACCCAGCGCGCCGAGGCGCCCTACGCCTCGGGCCTGCTGCTGGGTGTGAGCGGTGTCGACCGCAACGGCGCGGCCCTGCGGGCGGTGACCTACGAGTACGAGGTCTGCTTCAAGTGCCACGGCGACTTCACGCCCGACATCGATTTCATACCGCGCGTCCTCGCGACCACCAACAGCCGCCTGGCGTTCGACACCGGCAACTCCTCGTACCACCCGGTCGTCGCCATGGGCAGGAACTTCGATACCCCTAGCATCCCGTCCACTCTGCGGCCCGCCATGACGCCGGCGGACATCATCTACTGCACCAGCTGCCATGCCGACGACGAGGGGGGCTCGCGCGGCCCGCACGGCTCGGTCTACCCGCCCATCCTCAAGGAGCGCTACGAGACCGCCGACGGCAATCCGGAAAGCTACGAGGACTACGCCCTGTGCTATCGCTGCCACGAGCGCACCAGCATCCTCGGCGACGCGAGCTTCCGGGTGAAGCAGCAGCGCACCACCCCCTCCGGCGGCGGCCACAGCGGCCACTTGCAGGCCGGCGCCCCCTGCTCGCTGTGCCACGATCCGCACGGCGTGTATGAGGCGGGCCTTGCGGGGGCCGGGGCGACCGGCGCGCACACGGCCCTGATCAACTTCGACACCCGGTTCGTCCAGCCGCGGCCCGGGAGTCAATACCCGGTCTTCGGCGACGACGGCACCTTCGCGGGCCGCTGCAGCCTGGTGTGCCACGGCGTCGACCATGACAACATGTCCTATCCATGAGGAGTACATGAATCGCACGACGATCGAGAACCCGCTCCGGCTCGTCCCGCTCCTCCTGGCCGGCCTGCTCGCCGCATGGGGCCAGGCCCAGGCGCAGGAGGACTGCACCTCGGCCCAGTGCCACGCGGCGCTCCTCAAGGGGAAGAACGTCCACGCCGCCACCGACCCGTGCTCCAACTGCCACGAGTCGGTGGCGCAGCCCCACCCGCGGGCGGGCGCGAAGACCTTCAAGCTCACGGCCGAGCCGCCCGCCCTGTGCGCGACCTGCCACGAGGCGCCGGGCGGCAAGAGCGACGTCCACCCGCCGGTGAAGGACGGTCTGTGCACCACCTGCCATGATCCGCATGCGTCGACCGAAGCGAAGCTCCTGACGGCGCCCCTCAAGGAGCTGTGTGAGACCTGTCACTCGGATCTCGCCGGCATCAAGGAGCAGCATGGCCCGTTCTCCGCCGGCGATTGCACCGCCTGCCACGCGCCGCACGAGTCCGACATCAAGGGTCTGCTCGCCAAGCCGGGCGAGGAGCTGTGCGCGACCTGCCACATGGATGTGCCCGACTGGATGAAGAAGAGCGAGGTCCATCCGGCGCTCGCGGCCGGCTGCACGTCGTGCCACAACCCCCACGGGTCGGCGCACAAGAAGCTCCTGGCCGAGGAGGGGGCGCAGCTCTGCTTCCAGTGCCACGACACCATCGCCGAGAAGGTCGGGAAGGGCGCCGTGGTGCATGCCGCCGCGAAGGATGGCAAGGCCTGCGCCTCGTGTCACTCACCGCATGCCAGCGACACCCGCAAGCTGCTGCTGCAACCCGAGAAGGAGACCTGCCTCGGCTGCCACAAGACCGTCCTGACCGCCGACATGACGCTGCTGCACGGCCCGATCGCCAAGGGGATGTGCACCGCCTGCCACGATCCGCACGGCGCCCCCAACGCCTACCTGCTGGCGAAGGAGTACCCGGCCGGCATGTACGTCCCGTATACCGACACCGAGTACGCCCTGTGCTTCAGCTGCCACAACCGCGATCTCGTGCAGTACCCTGACACCTCCTACGCCACCGGCTTCCGCGATGGCGACCGGAACCTCCACTACCTGCATGTCAACAACAAGCAGAAAGGGCGCTCGTGCACCCTGTGCCACAACGTGCACGGCAGCGCCGGGCCGAAGCTGATCGCCGCCGGCGTCCACTTCGGCAAATGGAACCTGCCGATCAAGTTCGTGAAGACCGAAACGGGCGGGGGATGCACACCGGGGTGCCACAAGCCGTACAGCTATGATCGCCAGAGCCCCGGCCGGAAGGCCGAACCGCCGAAGGCGTCGCCAAAGGCGCCGGGGAAGGGGCGCTGAGGCGGCCGTGTTCAAGCCGGGGGGTATCCGCAGCTGGAGTGCCTCAGGAAGCCGATTGACCTATAACAATATGTGTTATATATTCCCGATGTGATGAGCGGTGTGGTCCTCAGGGCGGCGAGAGACAGGGCGGGGTGGACACAAGTGAGCCTCGCGAAGAGGCTAGGTGTGACGCAGGCCTACCTCTCACTCATTGAGTCCGGGAAACGACGCGTGCCGCCCCGTCTGGCCCAGCGGCTGACGCGGCTGCTCGAACTGTCTCCGACGATGCTCCCAGTCGTGACACGATCCGTCTCGAAGGACCGACCCACGAACGATTGGTTCGACGCGCACCTTGCACGCCTGGGTTATCCGGGCTTCGCATACCGAAAGCGCCCTGGTCCCATGCGACATCCAGGGGAGGTTCTCCTGGCGGCGCTCGCATTCGACGAGTTGGAGCCTCGGCTGGTCGAGGCCCTCCCGTGGCTGCTGCTCCACTACGATGGGTTTGATCGCGTACGGCTCGTTGCCGATGCCAAGGCACAGGACCTGCAGAATCGGCTCGGTTTCACGGTGGCCCTGGCGCGGCAGGTGGCGGAGCGCAAGGGAGCTTTCGAGAGGCGTCTGCCCGATCTGCGCCAGCTCGAGGGGGCCCTGGAGCCGAGTCGTCTCGCTCGCGAGGAGACCTTCGGTCAGGGACACGCCCACGAACGGTTGAGAGAGTGGTTGAAGAGAGAACGATCCGAGGCGGCGAAGCACTGGAATCTTCTCACAGACCTCAAGGCCGAGCAGTTGCCCTATGCCCATTGAAATTCCGGAATCCTGGCTTGAGTTTCTCCAGGATGTCAATCGCGCCCTGAAACAGCCCGCTGAGGTCCACTGCCCGGGAGGCTTCGTGCTTGCCGTCCTATGGGGGCTGCCAAGGCCGCGGGGGACGCAGACTTCATCGAGGTCGAGCCTTCGACCTCGGGAGACGAGCTTCTCCGGGTCGCAGGCGAGGGAAGTGAGATTGATCGAACCCGCGGGCTTCATTTCCACTGCGTGACGGTCGCCCAGGGACGGCGTCAGGCGTTGAGTGCACAATTGGTCTCACGATGAGTCGCGGGCATACCGTTCGGTTTTTCATCGAGGACGGCTTAGGGCGCCGGTCCACTACTTGGCGCGTGTGGACCCCGGGCAGGACGTCGGACATTTACTTCGCCCATCGGGCGGTGGCAGGTGAACTCAAGGGTAGCCTTCACGAAAGCGGGTCCTGGCAGTATGGAATGACGAAGGAGCGACTGAAGACCGCGCACGAGGTTAGGGGCTGGGATGGTGACTCTCGGCATTTTATGAAGTGGCAACAGCCGCCGGAAATGACACCTGGGGTCACCCTTGCTGTGGAATTTGCTTTTCCTACGAGGGAGTTGCAACTGCTCCCCGGATCTGATCACGAAGGATGCCTTGCCATCTCAGCTGCGCCATGCGATCAGGCCGTCGTTGTAGCGCTGTTTCTATCCAAGCCCGGCGCCGATCTTCGGGGACGTTGGCCTGCCGAACAGGACATGGGCTCACAGTACCTCGCGGATTTTCCTCTCCCGAACCAGGAGCGTGTCTACCTTGTCCACACTAATCTGAGACCACCCCCTGTGGCACTGACAGATCTCGAAGACCGTAGGCGACAGTTCAGCTTCATGACCGATACTAAGGTGCGCCGCGCGAGATTTTGCAGCGTCGTCGTCAATGAGGATGGATCGCGGCTCTTTGTGGAGGGTGCTGTCCACCCCGATGGGAGTGCGGTCCCGATGTAGACACACCTAGGGCAGGAGTGAGGCCTGGGGAGAAAGGGGTGCGGCCGGCCCTAAATCCCCCATGCGACTAGGCGAATCGACTATGAGAATGTTCCTATCGTACAACCACGCGGACAGGATCTCGGCGCGCGCATTGGGCGTTCATCTTCTGTTGGCAGGCGCGGAGGTCTGGTACGACGAATGGGAGATCCGTGCAGGAGACTCAATCCCGGGAAGACTCAATGAGGGGCTCGCCGGCTTCGACATGTTCGTCCTGGTGTGGTCCCAGCATGCGGTGCGATCGGATTGGGTCCGGAGGGAGATGGAAGCAGCGCTGGACCGCTCAATCGCCGATGCCAAGGTGCGCATTATCCCGGTGCGCCTAGATGGCTCAGATCTCCCGGCGCTCCTTCGCCCGCTGAAGCGACTCGACATGATCGAGGTCGCTGACATAGCGGCAGTGGTTCGGGAGATTATGGGCTTCCCGGACGATCGGTCACGGAGAAGAGCGATTCAGGAGGTGCTCGAATCTTCGGACATCGAACTGGAGTTTTTCCACGGGTATGGTCCAGCCATCGGCTGTCGGAAGTGTGGTGCTGGGGTCGGTGCGCTCGTTGGATGGCAGGCGACAGATGATGAACGCGACGCCATCTACGCAGGGGTCCGGTGCAAAGAGTGTGGTTGGGAGGACGGTGGCGAGGTATAGAGGGCTCGAAAAGTCCAGAAGCAGTCCCTTCCACTTCGGCTCCGTCATGACACTCGCCACAAGGCGGCACCCAGAGCGGCCAGCAACAGGGTGCTCACAAAGCCCAGCCGGTGGTGTCGTGGACTGAAACGCGGAGATTCAACGAGTGAGGCTTCCATGCCGAGTTCAGTCGACGCAAGCATCGGACTAGAAGTCCGCAGCGTGACCCTGGATCGCGTAAACTCTTCGCTGTCAACGACGCGCCCGTAGCTCAGCTGGATAGAGCACCGGACTTCGAATCCGGTGGTCGGCGGTTCGAACCCGTCCGGGCGCGCCACTCCAGACCCCGCGTCAGAACGTCATCCGGAAGCCGCCCTCGACCGTCAGCGGTGGTCCGGCGATGCCGACCGTGTCGCCGAAGGTCCCGGAGGTCGCGACACCGTCCACGGGGGCGCCGTTTTCGCGATCGAACAGGTTGAAAACCTGGAGGTAGGCCTCGCCGCGGCCGCGTCCGAGAGGGAAGGGCTTGGCGACGCGCAGGTCGAGCTGCGCGAAGGTGGGCTCGCTCAGGCTGTCGATCGGCGCCAGCCCCTGCGCGGCGCGCAGGGCGTTGACGGGTGCAAGCGGCGTGTCGGCGCCGGTGTTGCGGCCGACGCCGGCCGGCCGTTCCGTGGCGAAGCCGTCGAGGTTGTCGTCGCCGCCGGTGGTGACGTTGAACGGCGCCCCCGACGAGAGCTGCAGCAGGCCCGAGGCGATGACGCCGCCCCAGGGGAGGCGCAGCGATCCGGCGAGCGTCAGGCGATGGCGGCGGTCGGCGTCCGAGCGCCCCTTCTCGTTCGTGAGGTCGTACGACTCCGGCGGCAGGTAGAACCCGCCCTGCAGCGGGTCGGGTCCGAGGTCGAGCGACTTCGAGATCGTGTAGCCGACGCTGTACCAGTTGTTCTCGCCGCGCCAGCGCCACTGCAGATCGAATCCCGAGTACCACGAGCGCCCCTCGGTCACGAAGGCGCCGATCGACCCGGTGGTGCCATCGGGGTGCACGGGCACCCCCTGGACGGTCTCGCCGATGACCGGGTTGAGGTCGCGGGTCAGCGTCTGGTGGTAGCCAAGGGCCCGGGTGGCGTTGGCGGAGATCGAGCCGCGCGTCGAAACGGCGCGCTCGACACCGAGGTTGTAGAGGATCGTGTAGGGCGTGTCGAGCGTCGTGCCGGTCGAGAAGCGCAGCGTCAGCGAGGCGGGAAACTCCAGCCCCTCGCGGATGGCATCGATGCCGACCTCCTCGACGACGTCCTCGGTGATCTCGAGCGCCTGCCCCTGGATGAAGGCGAGCCCGATCCGGGTGCCGGAGGTGATGGCGGCCACCGCCGGGAAGCCGAAGACGATCTTGTCGTAGAACATCCCGGCGCCGCCGCGGATGAGCCAGCGGCCGCCGGCGTCGGGTTCGAAGGTGAAGGCGGCGCGCGGCGCGATGTTGTTGGTGTCGGTCGGGGCGCCGCCGTTGGGGATCGACGACACCACGGCGGCCGACGCCGGCAGGTGGTAAGTGCTCAGGTCGTAGCGCAGGCCGTAGGTCACGGTCCAGCGCGTCCCGGGTGTCCAGGTGTCCTGCGCGAACAGCCCCAGTCGGGTGTCGTTGACCTCGGCCGAGGGGAAGCCGTCGATCAGGGTATAAACCTCGGGGTAGGTCCCGATGATCCCGTCCTCGTCGATGACGCCGTCGCCGTCGTCGTCGACGCCCACGACGCCGGGGCAGTAGATCGGCGCGAACGGGTGGTCGGGGTCGACCTGGCCGGTGTTCAGGTCGCCGCAGTCGCCCGGCTCGAACGGCAGGTCGGTCTTGTACGTGAAGTTGCCGTTGGGGTTGAAGGAGGTGGCTATGGTCGTCTTCGATCGGATGACATCGGCGCCGAACTTCAGCGAATGGGCGCCTTTCTGCCAGGTGAGATTGTCGACGAATTGCAGGCGGTCCTCGTCACGCGCCTGCTCGTAGAGGTTGTTGCCGCCGAACAGGCCGGAGGGCCGCTCGACGCCGGGACGGCCGGAGTTGGCCTCCTGGTCGAACGAGGATGTACCGGCCAGGAGGCGCGCCTCGTTCAGGAGCGTCGGCGACAGCACCGACGTGAGCGAGGCGACGAACTGGATGTCCCGCTCCTTCAGGGCGAAACCGCTCTCCGGGGTGTTCCGGCCGCCGACGCGCAGCATATCGGTCGTGCGGTCGTCCCCCGACAGGCGCAGCATCAGCGAATGGCCGACGCCGAGGTTGACATCGGCGCGCAGGAAGATGTTGTCGTCGCGCCGCGGCGCCTGCAGGTAGCCTCCGGCGACGCCGTCGCGGTCGACACCGGTCCAGGGGACCACATCGTCGGCCTGCTGGTGCTCGTAGGCCAGGTACCAGAACGCCTTGTCACGGCGCAGCGGCCCGCCGACCCCGACCCCGGTCTCGAAACGGCGGGTGGTGTCGGCGCTCTCGTCCGGGTTCGGAAGACCGTCGACGAAGGCGCCCGACGTGCTCAGCCCCCCCGTCACCCCCTGCGCGAAGAAGTCGAGCGACGGGTCGTTGGTGCCCTGCCGCGTGATGATGTTCAGCACCCCGCCGGCGGCGCGGCCGAATTCGGGCGCGAACTGGTGCGTCAGCACCTTGAACTCGCGGATGACCAGCGGCGAGAAGGCGGCGTTGAGCGTGGTGTTGCTGGTCAGGTCGTTGTTGTCGAGGCCGTCCACCAGGAACGAGTTGCCGCGACCCGACTGGCCGTTGATGACGAAGACCGTGCCGCGCTCACCGAAGAGATCGGCCGGCGGCGCCGGGCGGATGGAGGAGTCGAGCAGCGCCAGGTCGGTGATCTGGCGCCCGGCGATCGGCACCTCGTCGACGATCGAGCGGTCGATCGACAGCTCGCCCGAGGTGCGACCGCGATCGACGATCGGCGCGGTCGCGCTGACCGTCATGCTCTCGGTGATCGCCGCGCCGATGACCAGGTCGACGACGGTGCTCGCCTGCAGGGCGACGACGACGTTGCGCGGCGTCCCCGGCGGGCCGTCGCCCAGCCGCGCCACCACCGTCCAGGGACCCGGCGCCAGCAGGTCGATGCGGAAACGGCCGGCGGCGTCGGTGACCGCGCCGCGGACGGCCCCGGTCTGGGGCGATCGCGCCTCGACGGTGGCGCCGGGCAGCGCCATCGCATCACCCGAGACGACCGTGCCGGAGATCGAGCCGGTCGTCGACTGGGCGTGGACGCCGCGCGTGCCGACGAGGAGAACGACGGCGGCCAGAACCAGGATCCGCAGGCCCTTTGGGATCACCGGCCGTAGTGGCCCCAGGGACCGTTCCCGCCGGTCCCCCGGGCCGTCACCAGGAAATAGCGCGAAGCAGTGTTGCCGTTCCAGCAGGTCACGAGGCCGGTGTCGGCCACGACCGAGAAGCCGGCGTCCGACTCGGCGGTGTCGGCCCCGAGGATCTCGTAGCCGGTCAGGCAGGGGTCGGCCAGCGGGTCCCAGCAGATCTGCACCCCCGTCCCATCGTGGGCCACGGTGAGGTTGGCGACCTCGGCGGTCGGGATGCAAGAACCACCTGTCGTGGTTGCCAGCACCTCGATGGGGTAGACGAAATCGGGGTCACCGGAGAGCTGTGTCGGGTAGCGGTCGCTCTCGAACCGCGTCGTCAGTCCGGTCGAGGGATCGGTGAACAGCGACAGCGAAGTGACCGTGAAGTGGTAGGTCGTGCCAGGAGCGAGCCCGATGATCTGCGCCGTGGTGCCGGCGATCGACACCTGGCCCGGGGCGCTCTCCGAGTCGAAGGCGTATGGTGTCGCCGCGCCCGAATCGGTGTCCCAGTAGACCTTGTAGCCGGCGATCCGGTGCGTGTCGAGTCCCGGGTTCCACGACAGGCCGACGCTCGTGTCGGTGGTCGCGGTCACCGCGATTGAGAGCGGCGGGAAGAGGCCGAAGGCGATGTCGGTCTCGGCGAGGGTCGTGAACGAGGTGAGGTCGGGGACGTTCTGCGCCGACTGCAGTCGCACGACCGTGCCGACGTGCGGCACCTGCCACAGGTGGTTGACCGTGCGCACCTCGTCGCTCTTGAACAGGAGCGGGCAGGTGTACGGCGGGTCCGGGGGAGGATTGGGGTCGAAGCGGGCCCAGACGCAGAAATCGGCGACGGTGCGTACGACCAGGGCGTTGAAGGTGTGCCCCGAGGGCAGGGTGACCACGCCGCTTTTGATCGCCGACCCGAACTGCGTGCCGGTGTGGGTGCCGCACGCCTTCGCCCAGATGAGGCCGAAATTCTGCGCGGCGCCGCAGACCTGGTTGAAGATGTTCTGCTCGCAGTTGAACGGCGTGCTCGACCATGAATCGCCGGCGGTGAGGTAGTGCGCTCCGCCCGGGACGCCGTGGTTGGTGAGGACCCAGAGCGGCGCCGGCGTGCGGGTCACCCCGCCGGAATTCGCGTAGCAGAAGCGGCTCTCGCCGGTGCCGAACGCCCCCGCCACGCCTTCCTTCTGGGTGCCGGCGCGCAGCCAGACGACCGTGTCGTTGGCGCGCTCCTCGAGCTCGGTGACGGCGTTGATCTTGACCAGCCCCCCGGGGACGTTCCAGTTGCGGTCACTGCGCTCGAGATGGGCGCCGGGGGTGGTGTAACCGCACTGGGCGTAGTTGCAGGTCGCGGCCTGCGACACCGGCGTGGCGGTGTACGCTACCTCGGTTCCCGTCGTGTTGCCGGAGAAGTCCCAGGTGGACAAGGCGATAAGGTCGCCCGCCGTGGTGATCCCCGGCGCCGGCGTCAGCGAGGCGATCGTCGTCCCGGCGCCGCGGTCGCGGGTGTAGCCGACGTCGGAGAGCACCGGTTCCCACAGGTCTTCGAGGTAGAGGCGCAGGTCGGCGGCGCCCTGGAGGACGGTTTCGAGGATCGTCGCCTCGCTGACCGCGAGACGCGTCCGGCCGTCCGGCGCCGGCGGTCCGGAGACCTCCGCCACGACGCCGGCGCGCGGATCGATCCAGCGGTGCACCAGGCATTCGGGGAGATACGCGGCGGCGCCGGCGCGGCGTCGCAGAATGAGCAGGCGCTGCAACACCACCTCGCGCGGACCGGATGGCAGGTCGACCCAGCCGATGCCGGCGATGACGGAGTCGATCACGAGCGTCGCGGTGACATCGCCAGCCGTCTCGTCGACCAGGAATCGCTCGCGCGAGCCCGGCCGGAAGTCCTCGCCGGCGCGTTGCGGCATGGCGAAGCGCGCGGCGGTCCCGAAGCCTGCGGTGCCGGCATCGCGGTACAGGCGTGTTGCGCCGGGCCCGGCACCGGCCCCGTCGGCGACGGAAACTCCGCCGTCGACCGGTGCGGTCGTGCGCACCCACCGGTCGCCGAGGATCACGCCGCGCAGGTCCCACCGGCTGCGACCCTCCGGCTGGACGAGATCGGGCGGCAGGGAGGCGCCGACGTCGACGCGCGCCAGGCGCACCTTCAGGAGATCGCCGGCCGTGGCGGGGCCTGACTTGAACAGGGCGGCGGGCGCCGGTGCCGGATCGCCGGCCAGGGCTCCGGCGCCACGATCGGTGGTTGCGACGGCCGTCATCAGTAGGAGAGTGGAAGGCACCAGCCGGCCTGTCGTCCGACCGCCGGGGCGCGCTTTTGCAGTTCGATTGGGCATGCGGCAGCGATTATCTCCGATCCGCCCGGGCGATCGCTACCTCGGCGTCGCGAACCCACTCCGCTGCTTCCGGGTCGCCGGTCGCCGCGGCGGAGCGGGCGAGCGCCAGCGCCTCCTCGAGGCGCGACCGGCCTCCGGCCGCGTCCCCCGTCGCCGTGAGCGCCTCGCCGAGCGCCAGCAGGTTGGGCGGATGATCGGGGCCGATCGCCACCGCGCGCCGGGCATGCGCGAGGCCACGTTCGGGATCGCCGGGTCCCGTCGGCCAGCCGGGGGCGCGCAGGTAGAGGAGCGCCAGCGCCTGGTCGGGGGCTCCCTTGTCGTAGGCCGGATCGCCGGCCGCGGCGGCCTTGAACGCGGCCTCGATCGCCGGCAGGGCGGCGACGCCGGTGGTCGGCCGTTCGCGCGCCTGCACTCCGAGCGCCGCGCCACGCCAGAATTCGCAGGCCGGGGAGGGCGGCCGGCCCGCTCCGCACCACTGCGCCGCCTGGACGGCGCGGGTGGAGGCCTGTTCGCGCGCCGCCGTCGCGGTTTCGTGGTCGGCGAGCCAGACGAGGGCACGCACCGCCACGACGATCGTCTCGTCGTTGCCGGGGTCGGCCGCCGCGGCGCGCAGCGCGACGGCGGCCGCATCGCGCACCTCCCGCAGTTGGCGCATCGCATACAGGGCCCGGGCCTGCTCGACGAGGCCGGGCGCCTCGGCGCGCCCCGGCACGGCGCCGCCGGCGAGCTCCGCGAGCGGGGGCGCCGTCCGCAGCGCCGGAGCGCAGGCCGAGAGCAGGGTCGCGAGGCCGGCCAGTCGACCCGCGTGGAGCAGGGAATGACGCAACACCGTCACCTCGCTGGTGTCGGAGGATACCGCGGATCCGTGATCCGCGCGGCGCGCCATGGCGAGAGGTGAATGGTGGCGACGGCGCGGGGAACTCGGCCCTGGCGAGCGCGCAGGTCGTGGTGCCGCGCAACGCCCTGATCCGGGGGCTCAGTTCCCGCCCGCGGCGCCCGTCGCCGGGCCGGCGAGCGTCAGATCGCCGAACACCGGCTTGCCGTCGAACAGCGTCAGCAGGACCTGCGCGTCGGAGATCTGCTCGGGCGGGATGGCGAACAGGTTGCGGTCGAGGACGATCAGGTCGGCGAGCTTCCCTTCCTCGATCGATCCGGTGCGGTCCTCCTGGAAACTGACGTAGGCGGCGTTCAGGGTGAACGCGGCGATCGCGTCGCGCAGATCGATGCGCTCCTCGGGGATGAACGGGGTCTTGGTCTCGCCATGGGCCCCCATGCGGGTGACCGCCACCTCGATCTCCTCGAGGGGATTGGCCGAGGTCACCGACCAGTCGCTGCCGAAGGCGACGACGGCGCCGCTGCGCATCAGGCTCGCGATCGGATAGAGCCAGCGCCGCCGCTCCGGCTCGAGAAAGGGGAGGGTCAGGTCGATGATGTAGGGATCGGCATACGCCCACAGCGGCTGGAAGTTGGCGACAGCACCGAGCTGGCGGAAGCGCGCGATGTCGGCCGGGTGGAACAGCTCGATGTGCGCCAGGTGGTGGCGCGCGTCGCGGGCGCCGTTGGCGCGGCGCGCCGCCTCGATCCCGTCGAGGCAGTCGCGGATGGCGCGGTCGCCGATGGCGTGGAAATGCACCTGGAAGCCTTCCTTGTCGAGCGCCGTGACCGCGGTCTTCAGCTTCTCAGGCTCGATCATCGTCAGGCCGAGGCCGGGCCCCTTGCCGAGGTAGGGCTTGAGCACCGCCGCGGTCTGCACCTCCATGACGCCGTCCTGCATCACCTTCACCGTCGTGGCGCGCACCCGGTCGCGGGTGTAGCGCCGCCTGAGGTCGACCAGGCGGGGGATCTGCTCCACACCCTGGTCGCGCTCCCACCATAAGGAAGCGACCACACGCGCCGTCAGCTCGCCCGCCTCGTCGAGCGCGCGGTAGACCTCGAGGCCGTCGGCGCTGACGCTGGCGTCCTGGAACGACGTGACCCCGAAGCCGTGCAGCATCCGCAGCGCGTAGCGCAGCCCGTCGCGGCGCTGTTCGGCGGTGTAGGGCGGGATGCGCTCCGACACCAGCGCCATGGCGGTGTCCTGCAGGCTGCCGATCGGCTCGCCCTTCGAGTCGCGGTCGATCCGGCCGCCGGCCGGGTCGGCGGTGTCACGGGTGATCCCGGCGATCTGCAGGGCCCGGCTGTTGACCCAGGCCGAATGGCCATCGGAAGACTCGAGGTAGACCGGCCGGTCGGGCGATACCGCGTCGAGCAGGCGGCGGTCGGGGATGCCGGTCGGCGCGAACGCCGACAGCAGCCAGCCGTCGCCGCGCACCCATACGCCCGCGGCGGACTTGGCGGCGCACTCGGCGACGCGCTTCTGGTAGGCCTCCTTCCCCTCGACGCCATACAGGGCGCATCCGAGCGCGAAGGAGACGCCGCCGGAGATCGGGTGGATGTGCGCATCCTGGAATGCCGGCAGGAGCATGCGCCCCTTCAGGTCGACGACCTTCGTCCGGCCGGGGGTGATGAAACCGGCGACGCCCTGCGACGAGCCGACGTAGACGATACGGTTGCCCCTGATCGCCACCGCCTCGGCCCACGAACGCACCGGGTCCATCGTGTACACGGGCCCGCCGTGCAGCACGACGTCGGCGCGGCCGTGCGGCGGCCGCTGTCCTCCGGAGGCGCCGCCCCCCGAGGTCGGGGCGCCGCCTCCGGTGCCGGCAGCCGCGCCGGCGCCGGTCGGGTCGGGCGGGGCGGCGAGCGGGCCGGGCGGGGCGAGGAGGGCCAGAGCAGCGAGCAGGGCGATGGCGGAGAGACCGGTTCGGGGGTGCATGCGGCTTCCTCCCGAGGCGGAGATTACAGAAGTGTCACCGCTTGCGCAATCGACAGCCGGGCACAACATTTTCGGTTGTGAGCCCGTGCCGCGCGCCCGGTCGCGTGCGGTCCCGGACGGAGGGACGGGTCGTGACGATCATCCTGAGAAGCCTGGCGGCATGCGCGATCGTGCATGGCCTTCTGATGCTGGCCCCGAGCCTCCTGTCCGCCCCGACCACCGGCGCGACCGCCGAGAGCTGCATGGCCTGCGCCGACTCCTGTGACCTGAAGGCCTGCCACACGATCGCCATCGAGCTGGCCACGGCGCGCGACTTCGGCCGCGCCATCGCGATCGAGGAGATGGTGCGCGCGCGCGACTCCGCCAACCCCGAAGTTGCCGCGGCCCTGGCCAAGATGTACGACGCCGGCCGCCGCGACGTGGTCAATGCCATCAAGATGTACCACGAGGCGCTCCATGCGGCGCCCGGCTACCCGCCGGCTCTCCTGGGCCTGGGGACGCTGATGAAGGAGCGCGGCGAGATGGCGATCGCAGAGCGCTATTTCGAGCGCGGCGCGCGCGAGAATCCCGACCAGCCGTTGTTCAAGGTGCGTCTGGCCGAGGTGCTGATCGAGACCGGCCGCGCCGAGAGTGCCCGGCCGATCCTCGAGCAGATCGTCGCCGAGTGGCCCGATACCGGCGAGGCCGGTGCCGCCCGCCGGCTGATGAACCGCACCGCCCTCGCGCGTCAGTAGCCGTCTCCCCCGGGCGCATCAATACCTGCATACCCGGCGCCGGCCGTAAACCAGAAGCCAGCCACATGCGTTGTTGACGATCCCGGAGGCGGGGGCCTATTCTTCCGCCTTCCGTCCACGAGAACCCGGCCGGGCGCAGTGACCCGGCCCCTCAAGGAGTCGATCGTCATGATGCTCTCGCCGCGCCGCCTCGTCCGCCTGCTGGCCTGCGCCCTCGCCCTTCTGCCCGCAACCCGGGCGCTGGCCCTCGAGGAATGCGGGCTCCTCCGACAGCCCGACATCCAGGGTGATCGGGTGGTGTTCGCCTATGCCGGCGATCTCTGGACGGTCGCCCGCACCGGCGGCGTGGCCGCCCGCCTGACGACCCACGAGGGACTCGAGCGGTTCCCGAAGCTGTCGCCCGACGGCAGAAGCGTCGCCTTCACCGCCGAGTACGACGGCAACATCGACGCCTACGTCGTCCCGGTCGACGGGGGAGAGCCGGTGCGCATGACCTGGCACCCCGACCCGGATCAGGTCGCCGAGTGGTACCCCGACGGCGGGTCGATCCTGCTGCGGTCGCAGCGGGCCTCCTCGATGCGCCGCTTCGACCGTTTCTTCAAGGTTGCCGCGACCGGCGGCTTCGAGTCGCTGCTGCCGCTGCCGACGGCCGGCTATGCCTCGCTGTCGGCCGACGGCAAGCGCATCGCCTACGTCTCGCCGAGTTACGACAACCGTACCTGGAAGCGCTACCGCGGCGGCAACGCCCCGGACCTCTGGATCTACGACTTCGAGAAGAACAAGGCCGAGAAGATGACCGACTGGGCCGGGCCGGACGAGTGGCCGATGTGGCACGGGGACGCCGTCTATTACGCCTCCGACCGCGGCGGGCGCACAGTGAACCTATGGTCCTACGACACCGTGAGCCGCACCCACCGTCAGGTGACCCGCTTCGAGGAGTACGACGTCAAGTGGCCGAGCGTCGGATCCGACGCCATCGTGTTCGAGAACGGCGGCTACCTGCACATTCTCGACCTGGCGTCCGGCAAGACGGCACAGATACGGGTGCTGGTCCCCGACGACAAGCCCGCGACCCGCGCCGAGCTGCGCGACGTGTCGCGTTTCCTCAACAGCGGCGACCTGTCGCCGTCGGCGAAGCGGGCGGTCGTCGAGGCGCGCGGCGACATCTTCACGGTGCCGGCGGAGCAGGGCGATGCCCGCAACCTGACCCGCTCGCCCGGGTCGCGCGAGCGCGACCCGGCCTGGTCGCCGGACGGCAAGTGGATCGCCTACCTGTCGGACCGCAGCGGCGAATACGAGATCCACGTCATCGGCGCCGACGGCAAGACCCCCGACCGGCAGGTCACGAAGGGGGCGACCACCTACCGCTACCAGCCGCGCTGGTCGCCCGACTCGAAGAAGCTGCTGTTCTCCGACAAGACCGGGACGGTCTACTGGTGCGACGTCGAGAGCGGCAAACTGACGCGGGTCGACAAGGGCGATCACGCCGAGATCTTCGATTACACCTGGTCGGGCGATTCCCGCTGGGTCGCCTATTCCAAGACCGCCGCCAACGGCTTCAACCGGGTCATGCTCTACTCGCTCGACAGCGGCCAGTTGACGCCGATCTCGACCGGCATGTTCGATGACCTGGGGCCGTCGTTCGCCCCCTCCGGCGACTACCTCTATTTCGTCTCGCGCCGCACCTTCAACCCGCGCTTCGGCCAGTTCCAGCTCGACTTCCAGTTCTCGGCCACCGACCGCATTTACGCGGTGGCGCTGCGCAAGGACCTGGGTTCGCCGATCCCGCCGCGGAGCGACGAGGAGAAGGGTGACGAGAAGCCGGCCGAGGGGACGGACGGCGAGGGCAAGAAGAAGGGCGAGGATAAGGACAAGGACGCCAAAGACAAGGACGCCAAGGACGCGGAGGCGAAGCCGTGGGTCATCGACCTCGACGGGATCGAGAGCCGCCTGGTCGAGATCCCGGTCGCGCCGGATCGCTACACCGGGGTGTCGGCCGTGAAGGGCCGGCTGATCTATGTGGCACTCGGCGAGCCGACGCCCGATGACGACGTCCCCGCGGCCGTGGCGATCAAGACATACGACCTCGAGAAGCGCAAGGACTCGACGGTCATCGCCGGGGTCGATCCCGGCTACTCGCTGTCGAAGGACGGCGGCAAGCTCCTGTACCGTGCCCAGGACTCCTGGGGGATCATCGATGTCGGCGAGGAAAAAAAACCGGGCGATGGGAAGATCGAGACCGGCGGTCTCATGGCGGTCATCGACCCGCGCCTGGAATGGACGCAGATGTTCAACGAGGCGTGGCGGCTCGAGCGCGACTTCTACTACGACCCCGGGATGGGCGGCCTCGACTGGAAGGCCGTCGGCGATCGCTACCGGCAGCTGGTGCCCTATGTCGCCCACCGCGCCGATCTGAACTACATCCTCGGCGATTTGGTCGGCGAGCTGTCGACCTCGCATGCCTACGTCGGCGGCGGCGACCTGCCGCAGGTGCCACGCGTCGACATCGGTCTGCTTGGCGCCGACTACGAACTCGACGCGACGAGCGGCCGCTACCGGTTCGCGACCATCTACCGCGAGCGTGACTGGAACTCGCCGGTCGCCGCACCCCTCGGGGAGCCGGGCATCGACGTGCGTCCCGGCGACTACCTCCTGGAGGTCAACGGGCGCCCGGTGAAGGCGCCGCAGAACCTCTTCGCCGCGTTCGAGGGGACGGCCGGCAAGCAGACGGTCATCACGGTCGGATCGTCGCCCGACGACGCCAAACCGCGCACCTTCACCGTCAAGCCGATCGGTGAGGGTGAGGTGTCATTGCGCTACACGGCCTGGGTGCGCGGCAACCGCGCGAGGGTCGACAAGGCGACCGGCGGCCGGGTGGCCTACATCCACGTGCCCAACACCGCCATCCAGGGGATCCAGGAGTTCGCCAAGGGGTACTACGCGCAGATCGACCGCGACGGCATCATCGTCGACGAGCGCTTCAACGGCGGCGGATTCGTCCCCGATTTCTTCATCGATCGGCTGCGGCAGACCACGTGGGTCGCCTGGGCGAACCGCGATTTCGAAGGGTTCCGAACGCCCTCGTACGCCATCGACGGCCCGAAGTGCATCCTCATCAACGAGTACGCCGGCTCCGGCGGCGACGCCTTCCCGTTCTATTTCCGGCAGCAGGGGCTTGGCCCGGTCATCGGCAAGCGGACCTGGGGCGGCCTCGTCGGCATCAGCCACAACCTGCCGCTCATCGACGGCGGTGTTGTGACCATGCCCGACTTCGGCATGTTCGACCCGCGCAAGGGGGAGTGGCTGGTGGAGAACCACGGCGTCGACCCGGACATCGAGGTCGAGAACGCCCCCGACCTGATGGTCTCGGGTCACGACCCCCAGCTCGAGCGCGCCATCGACTATGTCGTCGGGGAACTCAAGAAGAACCCGCCGGCGAAGCCGAAGCTGCCGCCATACAAGGTGCAGAAATAGGCCGGCGGACCGGCGCGGTTCAGTTGGTGGTGGGGCCGGCGGCGCGGCTCATGGTCACCGCGATCGGGCCGGTCACCTTCGAGCCGAGGGTGAGCATGCCCGCGGAGAGCGTGTCCGGCGCGGCGCCGTTCGGCACCGGGACGCCGCCCGGGGCCGCTCCGGGGGCGGCGAGCCCCGGGGGCATCGGCATGTGGACGGTCATCGACATGTCGGCGTCGAGGCTGATGTCGGTGAAGAGTCCCTCGCCGAGATCGAAGATCGCCGTGCCGGAGGCGCCGCCGCCCATGGTGTAGGAGCGGCCCCTGGTCGCCGTCGCGGTGGCGTTCGGCAGCACCTGACGCACGTCGAACCGGGCGCGACCCGGCTCGATCGCCTTCAGCGTGTAGATCCAGCGCGCTTCGACCCGGTCGTCGCCACGGCCGCCGACCCCCGGCAGGACGACCGGCACGCGGGCCTCGAACGACTGGCCGACGCGCAAGTCACCCTCCGGCAGCTCCGGCAGGGACTGGGCCAACTGATCGCGGGCCCGATCGTGGCCGCCCTGGACGGCGTCAGGGGCGGGGGCGAACTCGACGCGGCGCCCGTCGGCGCTGAACCGGGCCTCGACCGCCGGGCGGCCGACCATGGCCGAGATGCCGTTGAGCGGCTTCGTCCCGCTGTCCCGCACGAGCATCCCCGCCGCGTCCACCACCTTGAAGGTGAATGGGAGCGAGCCGTCGGCCGCGCGCGGTTGCACCTCGATCCGCCCCTTGATCCTGACCTCCTGTCGAACGTCCCCGATGGTGGACTTCGCGATCGCGGCCATCGCTTCGGGCAGGGTCGACGCGTCGATCCTGAGGTCGAGGGCGATGGAGCCCTGCTGGTCGTAGACCGACGAGGGTTTGAGCCCGTAGCGCAGGCGCACGCCCTTGGCGGCGGCCGGCGCGGCCATCGAGCCGGCCAGCACCAGGACGGCCGCGAGTGCGGCCGGGATGACGACGGGAATGCGACGGAATGTCCTCGGGGCGGCGTGGTCATTGTGTGTCATGGGATGAGACTAAACCACGCCCCGCGGACGGTCAAGGAGAACACCCCGCGGCGGGGGTCGGTGGTGTAGAGTGATGCGCCGGGTGGCCATGCGAAAGTGGCGGAACTGGCAGACGCGACGGACTTAGGATCCGTTGGGGAAACCCTTGAGGGTTCGAATCCCTCCTTTCGCACCACCGACCATGCCGGGCGGCGACGCCTGGGCGGCGGTCTTCGGGTCTTTGGGTCCCTTGCGCCGGGCAGGACCTCCTGCTATGATGCGCGCGCCTCGGGGGTCATGCAGCCGCCCGTCGCCCATCCCGGATTCCCTCCTGAAGCCAATACCTCGATTCATCAGGATGTTGCGTGGAGGGGCCGGGACACCGGAGGATCGGACACCATCATGAAGGTCGTGATTCGCGAGATGGAGCGCTGCAAGCGGGGACTCGAGGTCGAGATCCCGAAGGAGCGTGTGTCGCTCGAGATGAACCGGGCGTTCGAGGACTACTCGCGTCACGCGCGCGTCCCGGGGTTCCGCAAGGGACGCATCCCGATGGAGGTCGTCCGCGTCCGATTCGGCAAGGAGGTCCGCGAAGAGGTCCTCGCCCGCCTGGTGCGCGAAGAGGCCCTGCGGATCCTCGACGAGAAGAAGATCGAGCCGGTCGAGCCGCCGGTCCTCGAGGAGGTCAAGCACGAGGAGGGCGGTCCGCTGTCCTTCCGCGCCACCTTCGAGGTGCGGCCGGCGATCGCGGTCACCGACTACAAGGGGCTCGCGGTCACCGTGCCCCGGCGCGAGGTGACCGATGAGATGGTCGAAACCTACCTGGGAGGCATGGCGGAGCGCGCCGCCAAGCTCGAGGCGGTGACCGGCCGTCCGGTTCAGAAGGGCGACTATGTGGTCGGCCTGTTGTCGTGCGAGTTCCGCAGGGGGAAGGGCAAGAACCTCAAGAACGAAAGCCTGTTCCTCGAGGCCGGCTCCGAGGAGAACCACCCCGATTTCAACGCTGCGATCCTCGGTATGCAGGCGGGCGAGAACAAGAGCTTCGAGGTCGAATACCCGGACGATTACAATGCCGTAACCCTGCGGGGCGCGGTCGTCGCCTACACGCTCGACCTGAAGGAGATCAAGAAGAAGATCGTGCCGCCCCTCGACGACGATCTGGCGAAGGAGTTCGGGACCTTCTCGTCACTCGAGGAGCTGCGCGCGCGGGTGCGCGACGAGGTCGGACGGCGCGCCGAGGAGGCCGAACGCGCCGAGGCGCGCCAGCGCATCCTGATGGAGCTGGTCCGCCGGCACCAGGTCGAGGTTCCCGAGGTGATGATCGAATCGCAGCTCGACGGTCGCCTCGAAGGGATGGCGCGCGAGATGATCGCGCGCGGCGTCGACCCGATGAAGTCGGGCGTGAACTGGGCCGAGGAGCGCGACCATGCCCGCCCGGCCGCTGTCGATGCCGTGCGCGCGATGCTCATCCTCGATGCGATCGCGGCCAACGAAGGTCTCGCGGCGACCGAGGAGGACGTCAACGAGTGGCTCAAGGCCGAGGCGCGACGTCAGAATGCAAATGTCGCGACCGTCAAGGAGAAACTCGTCCAGAGTTCGCATCTGGCGGGCATTCGGCGGCAGATCGTCAGGGAAAAGTCGCTTGACTATCTCCTTCATGATGCTAATATTACGCGTGAGGTGAGATAAACCCCCATGCCCCTCATCCCCATGGTTGTCGAACAGACAAACCGGGGCGAACGCGCGTACGATATCTATTCGAGACTGCTGCGGGACAACATCGTCTTCATCGGCAGCGCCATCGACGACAACCTCAGCAACCTCGTGATCGCGCAGTTGCTCTACCTCGAGGCCGAAGACCCCGAGAAGGACATTTCGATCTACATTAACAGCCCGGGAGGGTCGGTGACCGCCGGGTTGGCGATCTACGACACGATGCAATTCATCCGTCCGGACATTTCGACCATCTGCATCGGCCAGGCCGCGAGCATGGCGGCGGTGCTGCTGACCGCCGGTACGGCGAAGAAGCGCTTCGCGCTGCCGAACTCGCGCGTGCTCCTGCACCAGCCGATGGGCGATTTCTCGGGGCAGGCGACGGACGTCGAGATCCACGCGCGCGAGATCCTGCGCATCCGGCAGAGGCTGAACGAGATCCTGCACACCCACAGCGGCCAGGAGCTGGACCGCATCAACCGCGATACCGACCGTGACTTCATCCTGACCGGCGAGGGCGCCCGCGAGTACGGCCTCATCGATCAGGTGATCTCGCGGCGCGAGTAGTTCTTCCGCGGTCGGTCCGCGGACGAGACGGTCGGGAGACCAGGCTAATGGCCGGCAAGCGAGGCGACGGCGAATCCCTCCGGTGCAGCTTCTGCAACAAGGATCAGCGTGACGTCAAGAAGCTGATCGCCGGGCCGACGGTCTACATCTGCGACGAGTGCGTCGATATCTGCCTCGACATCATCGCCGAGGAGCGCGAGCCGGACGAACCCAAGGCCAAGGTCAAGCTGCCGAAGCCGATGGAGATCCGCGAGTTCCTCGACGAGTACGTCGTGGGGCAGGAGAAGGCCAAGAAGAAGCTCGCGGTCGCGGTCTACAACCACTACAAGCGCAACGAGCTGGCGAAGCGCCGCGGCGAGGTCGAGGTGCAGAAGAGCAACATCCTGCTCATCGGCCCCACCGGCACGGGCAAGACGCTCCTGGCGCAGACGCTGGCGAAGCTGTTGTCGGTGCCGTTCGCGATCGTCGACGCCACCACGCTGACCGAGGCGGGGTACGTCGGCGAGGACGTCGAAAACATCCTGTTGCGCCTTCTGCAGGCGGCGGGGAACGACCTCGAGAAGGCGAAACGCGGCATCATCTATATCGACGAGGTCGACAAGATCAGCCGCAAGAGCGATTCGCCCTCGATCACCCGCGACGTCTCGGGCGAGGGCGTGCAGCA
>Ga0210377_10001363_pt1 | contig 22370 bp, 19 predicted proteins | sample PLM4_65_b1redo_FD_155480 | JGI IMG/M metagenome (GOLD analysis project Ga0210377, IMG submission 155480) | Groundwater sediment microbial communities from an aquifer in East River, Colorado, USA - PLM4_65_b1 redo | ecosystem: Environmental > Terrestrial > Soil > Riparian zone | place: USA: East...
TTGATGATGAACCCATGGTGCAATATACATTCCCGCCACTGACAACTGTACGCCAGCCCATCGCCGAGATCGGTCAACGGATTATTTCCATGCTGATGGAACGTATCAATCATGGCGATTCATTCGTTCGAAAACCTGAACTGATTGCGCCGCAACTGATCGTACGCGGTTCAACCTTTAGTGACTGGTCCAAATGAATATATTCTGGAAAGAATCAAGCTGGCACGGATTCTCTTCTGTGCGTTCTCTCGGATTGGAGGTGATGTTCAAAAGTTGACAATATAAAACCTGAAACATTTGCATGATTGGCAAGAAATGAAAAAGAGCCGCCAGTGTCCTGGAAAACAGCAGCGGCTCTAAGTGCGAGGCGTTCGATTCCCGCCTCTGTGTTTAAGTATAACACTGCCGATTTTCCAGAAATCGGCAAATTCTCAACCTATCTGGAGGAGAAAATGAAAAAGATTTTCCTAGTTCTTTCAGTGCTGGTGATCGCCGGAATGGCCCTGGCTGCCTGCCAGGCCGCTACCCCAGCCGCAACGGAAGCTCCTGTTGTAACAGAGGCTCCAGCGGCGACGGAAGCGCCGGCGTCAACAGAAGCACCAGCTGCTGCAGTATCCGGTACCATCCGCGTTGGTTCATGGGATGGTGCTGACGCCTTGAAACCCTGGGAAGAAGCGATTGCATCCTTTGAAGCCGCTTATCCGGGTGTCAATGTGGAGCTTGAATCTGTCCCACAGGGCTATGGTGACAAACTCCTGGCTGAGTTTGCCTCCGGCACAGCCCCTGATGTTTTCCAGGTCGGCGATGGTGATGTAGCCAAGTTCGCCGCTCAGGGTGTCTTTGAACCCCTCGATCCCTATATCGCCGGTGAGAAGGGCTCCGACCCATTGGACACATCTGTATTTGTTCAGGCAGTCGCAGATATTGGCAAGGTGGATGGTACAACCTATCTTCTTACCAAGGACTTCAGCCCACTGGTCTTTTACTACAATAAGAACCTGTTCGATGCCGCCAGTGTGGCATATCCCACCAACGATTGGACCTGGGACGACTTCCTGACCACCGCGCAGGCGTTGACGGTCAAGGATGCTTCCGGCAACATCACCCAGTGGGGCGTTCAGATCCCCGATGGATGGGGTGATGCCTATTGGAGCCGCGGTATTTGGCCAATCATTTACCAGAATGGTGGCGATGTCATCAGTCCTGATGGCAAAAAAGCCAGTGGATATCTTGATAGTGATGAGACTGTTGAAGCGATTCAGTGGTATGCGGATCTGTTCCTGACCCATAAGGTAGCCCCCACCAAAGCGGATGTTGATGCGCTTGCTGGTGCCGACCTCCTCGCGACGGGCAAGGTTGCCATGCTATGGACCGGTGTCTGGCCCCTTGGTGACTACATCAAGAACACTGATATATCTGTTGCCACGGTTCAACTCCCGCAAGGCACACAGCGCGGCAACTCGATCTGTTGGGCTGGTTTTGGCATGTATAGCAAGAGTGAGAACAAGGATGCCGCCTGGGCATTCCTGCGCTGGATCGGTGCGGACGAAGGCGCCAGGTCATTTGCCGCCTATGCTCTGACTGATGTAAAGGCGATCGCAGCAGAGCAGGGTAAGACTACTGATCCATACTACTCATCCGTTATGGCAGATCTCGACAACGTTCACCCGCTTCCTGATTTCTCGAACCCCAAGTTTGGTGACTGTGTGGCTTCCCCCTTCCAGGCCGCACTCGAAGGTTACTTCAACAATGGTGGTGACTTGAAGGTGATTTTGACCGACGTGGCTACCCAGGCAGATGCCTGTCTCGCCAAGTAAAAGTCACGATTTGCGGGATTGAACAAATCTCGCACAGAATTACAGCCAGGGGTGTACATGACACCCCTGGCTGTAACGAGGAGAGAGGAGAACATTATGAGCACGGCGGCCGTTTCTGTTACTCCCAAACCTAAAAGCAAACGCATCCGCAGGGAAGCCATACTATTCTATATTTGTATTGCCCCATTTATTTTGGGTTTCATCCTCTTCGATCTTATTCCGATGCTTGCATCCCTGGGACTCAGCTTCACGGAATGGAACATCCTCACCCCGCCCAAATTCATCGGACTGGATAATTACGTCACCGCGCTCACCGCGGATCCCAAAGTTCTTATCTCACTGAAAATAACGCTGTTTTACACTGTGATTCAGGTGCCTTTGCGTCTGGCGACAGCCCTTTTACTGGCAATGCTACTCAATGAAGCCACCAAAGGAATGGGCTTTTTTCGAACAGCTTTCTATCTGCCATGTATCGTATCCAGTGTCGCGATCGCCGTCCTGTGGACATGGATCCTAAACCCGGTCTATGGTCCGGTAAATGGACTCATCCGTTTCTTCGGTGGCGAAGGTCCAAAATGGTTTTCCGATCCCAAATTTGCACTATGGGGATTGATCATGATGTCTCCCTGGGGGGCAGGAGGTGAGATGCTCATCTTCCTGGCTGGGTTGAAAGGAATCGATAAGCAGTTGTACGAAGCTGCCGAACTGGATGGTGCCGGTCCTCTAGCAAGGTTCTTCAAGATCACCCTGCCGATGCTCAGCCCAACGCTCTTCTTCAATCTGGTCATGTCCATCATCGGCTCCTTCCAGACATTTGACACCGCTTATGTCATCTCAACCACACGTGCGGGTACGTTGGGCGGTCCCGCGAATTCAACCTTGTTCTACATGCTTTACTTGTATAATCGTGCCTTTGCCGGACAAATGATGGGGTATGCCTCAGCCCTGGGCTGGATCCTATTCATTATTATCATGATCGTTACGCTGTTGGTGTTGCGCTCATCGGACATGTGGGTTTTCTATGAATCAGAAAGGAAGCGCTGAAATGGCCACCAATACAATTGCAAGCGGAGTGCCTTTTTATCAATCGAGGCGTTTCCAGAAACTCATCAAAAATATTATTGTCTATTCCCTGCTGACATTCCTGAGCTCCCTTTTTATCTTCCCTTTTTTCTGGATGCTTGATTCGGCGCTCAAAGAGAACGCCCAGATCTTCCTGTGGCCACCGCAGTGGATTCCCGATCCGATTGCATGGGACAATTTCGTAAAAGCGTTCAGCAACCCGCAGTTGCCTTTCCTTACATTCCTGAAGAACACCATGATCCTGGAAGTGGGAATCATTACCGGGCGTTTGCTCTCCTGTATTCTGGTTGCCTATGGCTTTGCCCGCCTTGATGCACCTGGCAAGAATTTCTGGTTCAGTGTGCTGCTGGCTACGTTCATGCTGCCGGGTGCTGTGATCATGATCCCCAAATACATTCTTTTCAACAAACTGGGCTGGGTGGATTCGTATCTGCCCTTGATCGTGCCAGCCTGGTTCGGGGAGTCCTTTGCCATCTTTTTGATGCGTCAGTTCTTCATGACGATCCCGCGTGAGTTGGAGGAGGCTGCCATTATGGACGGCGCCAACACCTTCGACATCCTGCGGCTCATCATCGTTCCGCTCAGCACGCCGGTCCTGGCAGTGATCACCGTTCTGAGCTTCAAGGATATTTGGAACGATTTCTTCACCCCTTTGCTTTATCTCAATAGTTCAAGTAAATATACGATCGCCATTGGTCTTGCCTACTTCAATGGTCAATTCAAAGTGGATATGGGACCATTGATGGCCGCGTCGGTGGTGCTCATCCTGCCATTGATCATCGTGTTCTTCATCGCCCAGAAAGCTTTTGTAGAAGGTGTCAACCTGACTGGTTTGGCTGGTCGTTAAAAATCTTATTTAGAAAAGATACCTATAAATGAATCTGCCTGAAAATTATTACCATTGCTTTTTAGGCAATGGTCTGGATGCTGTCCTTGTTGGGTATAGTGGATCGATGGTCCCTGACAAGGTCGCTGTGGATTACTGTAACTGGTACAAGTCTGACCGCTATTACCCCGAGCAGAAGCTGGTCAAGGTTGCCGGGCGGTTCCCGATGGAGAAGGATCTGGAACACGCGGAAGGCTCGAGTTGGTTTGAGATCGCTCCGCTGGGGCGCACGTGGTATGAAGTGTATCTGGATGGAAAGCGCCTAGAGATCCAGACCTCGAACCAGCGCTTCGAACCGCAAAAGGGATTGCTTCATACCGAACTGGATTTTGGTCCCGTTCAGGCGCGCGTGACCACATTCCTGCATGCCGATCGATCGATATTGATCGAGCACTACGAGTTCAGCGCGGAGGTGGATTTCCATGCCTGGATGGCGCCCGGCGTGTGGGTGGAGGATGGCTGGCATACGACTCCCTTCGCCAGTGTGGATATGGATTCAGCCTCATACGATCTGGGTGAAACGCAGGGGCGATACTTTTTACAAACGGAACCAGCCTCAAGTAGAAAAGTGAAGCGTGATGATGCGCGGGGATTGGTCACGCATGGAAAAGTCATCACGAAATATTTTTCCATTTTGGATGATCGTCAGGGTGCTTTCGATGAAGCGCATTTTCGATCCATGTGGATGTCCGGGTACGATGTGCTTCTTGCCGGGCATGTAAAATACTGGCAGGATTATTTTTCTCACTCAAAAGTTAATCTTCCTGATCAACAGTTCCAGAAATTTTATGATGCGAGCCTGTATCACTTTAAAGCCGCGCAGAGTCGCACGTCGGGTGGATTGCCGGTAAATAATTTGCGTCGCACGTGGTCGTCGCATGTCTTCTGGGACTCGTATTTCATCCAGCAGGCATTGATCGAAGCGAATCGAGTGAACGAATCGCGCGAAGCTTGTCGCTTTTTTCAGCACACGTTGGAACATGCCCGCAGACATGCGCGCGATGAATTTGGTTGCAGTGGCTTGAAGTGGGATTGGGAGATCACGCACGACGGGCGCAAGGCGTATGGCACGCTGTTGCACATGAAATTTCAGGCACACAACAATGGCTCGTATGCCAATGAGATCTGGCAGCATTATCAATTCACGCAGGACCGCGAATTCTTAAATGACTATCTTCCCATTCTCGAAGGATTGGCGCAATTCTTCATGGAAGGCATCGTGGAGGAAACGAAGCGCGGTTTTGAGATTCGCCCGCTGGTCGGAGTAAATGAAAGACCGGAACATGTAAAGAACGAAGGGATCAGCCTTGCGGCGACGATCGTGATCCTGGAACATTATTCTGATGCCGCGCACATTCTTGAAAAAGAAAATGATTTTAGTCAGCGCTGTAAACAGGTTGCTGCTGGTTTGAGAAAAACACTGGACCTGTTGTTCAACGGTGAATTCTTTGTGGCATACGAAGGCGCGACAACCCTGAACATGGGTTCGATGGGCGTGATGTATCCAATGCGCGTCATCCCGTTCCACGATCCACGTGGCGTGAAGACGGCGCTGGCAGTGATCGATGAACACGAACGGGATGAGAAGAAAATGGATCGCTTCCCCTGGGCGAACGGTGTGCTCGGCATGATCCTTGCCCAACAAGGGAAAGGTGATGCCGCCTGGCGGATCATCGAACGGACACGCCCGACGATCTGTCAATACGGCGGCATGGCAGAAGTGATGGAAAATAAAGAATGGAACATGCAGTATTTTTGCACTGCACAGGCTGCCGTGATGGTTGCCATTCATAACCTGATGTTGCAGGGCTCGGAAGAATCGGTTTCCATCTTCCCCGCATTGCCGGGCGAGTGGCAGACCTGCTCCTTTGATCGTTTATTAGCTCTTGGTGTTGAAGTCAGCGCCGTTTATGATCATGGCCAGATTCATGGCGAAATGAAAAACATCACTTCACATCCGCTGGAGCGTGTACTTCATTTTGGGAATATTTCACAGACGCTTTATCTGGAGCCCGGACAAACCCATGTCTTCCAATCGCCGAAGTAGACCGCACAATCCCGCGAATCCAGGTGCGGAACCTCTGTCGCTCAAGGCAGCGGGGCTCGGACTGTTCTGTCTGTCCGCCGCCAGCCTCGCCTTTGAAGTGACCCTCACGCACTTGTTCTCAGTGGCGTTCCAATATCACTTCGCGTTCCTGTCGGTCTCCCTTTCGATCCTCGGGTTGGGTTTCGGCGCGGTGATCGGCTATCGCCTGCCTGTGGTTAGGCGCACGCAACTCACCGCGTGGATCGCGCAAACCGCGGCGGTCTTTGCCCTCTCAATGCCGTTGATCGTGATCCTCTTCAGTGTGACCGGCTTCATGCCGGGCTATGTCTTGCAATCGATCCTTGGCGCGTTGCCATTTGTCGTGGTCGGTCTGTTGACTTCGCGTTTATATACCGTTTTCAATCAGGATTCCAATAAACTATATGCGTTCGATTTAAGTGGCGCGGCATTTGGACTTCTCGTCGTGTTGGGACTCTTGAACGTGATGAGCGCCGCCAGCGTTGGCTTTGCTCTTGGAATCATCGCCTCGCTCTCTGCCTGGATTTTTGGCTGGCGCGACAAACCAGATCGTTTTATCCCTGCTGTGGCATCCGGACTCTCCGTCATTGGCTTGATCTTCAACCTCGTCTTTCATCTCGTTGATCTGCCTCACGCCTCGGCGAATTCGATCCCGCCCGATAAGACCATGTTCCAGATCCTTGCCTCTCCGGATGGACAAATCTTGGACAGCGCCTGGAGCGACTTCGCCCGTGTGGATCTGGTCGCAGGCTCGAACCCTGATGAAATGTATGTCTTTACGAATGCGGGTGCTGGTTCGTATATGTTGCGCTTTGACGGTGACCTCAATAAAGTTGCCTCGTTGACCCAACAAGTTGAATATCTTCCGTTCGTTAACTACACTCCGCAGAAGACTCTGATATTAGGCGCTGGCGCTGGCAAGGATGTGCTTCAAGCCTTGCTGGCGGGCAGTGACCAGATCACGGCGGTCGAGATCAACCCGGCGATGGTGGATATCACCCGCGAGCATGCCGATTTCAATGGCGGCATCTTCGATTATCCCGGTGTGCAAACGGTCGTCGCCGATGGACGTGATTATGTGGCGCGTTCCTCAGATGTCTACGACATGATCTACCTCAACCTGGTCTATGCCCAGGCCCCCACGCCGGGCACCAGTGCCTTGAGCGAATCGTATATCTTCACCACCGAAGCATTTCAAACTTATTGGAATCATTTATCTCCGGATGGTCGCTTGGCAATCATTGCGCATCAAGGTCTCGAAGGGACGCGCTCACTGATCTCCGCCATCAAAGCACTTAATTTAGAAGGGATCAGTGCGGGTACTGCGCTCAAACATGCCGCATTGTTGATGTACGGCTCTGATGACCCCAATCAAAGTACATCCGTTTTGATTCTGCAGAAGTCACCACTTAACGAACAGGAAATAGCAGTCTTGATCCAGGCGGGACAAGCCGCCGGCATGCAACCGCTCTTTTTGCCCGGCGCATACGAATCATTATTTCGCGGCCTCACCACTGATGAGATCACCCTCGATGAATTCATGGTGCAGGAGGAGTACAACCTTTTCCCAACCACGGATGACAGTCCGTTCTTCTTCAATCTCAACCCCGGCTTGCCTCAGCCTTTGCAGGCCTTGTTGATGTTGGCAGGTGGCGTTCTCCTTGTGTATCTCCTGTTGATGAGCGGCGCCCGCAACCGTCCATCCATTGGGCAGTTGTTGTTCTTCGGCGGGCTGGGACTTGGCTACATTCTGATCGAAGTTCCCTTGATCCAGCGCACGCTTCTGTTGGTTGGAAATCCAACGCTGGCGATGGTTGTGGTATTAGCCGCGTTGTTGCTCAGTGGGGGACTGGGTAGTTTGTTCAGTGCACGTTGGAGTCTGGAAACGCTTTGGAAGCAGGTGGCATTATCGGCTTTGGTTGTGGCGGCATTGTCCGCTGCGCTGGCGTATGGTCAACCAGCGCTTGTAGCGGGATTATCCAAACTGTCTTCTACAAGTCGCATCTTGTTTTGCGTACTCTTACTCATCCCTCTCGGATTAGTCATGGGCATCCCGTTCGCAAATGGATTGCGGCTAACCGGCAAACATAATGAAACAGCCCTGTCTTATCTCTGGGGCTGGAACGCGGTAACCTCGGTGGCGGGTTCAGCGTTGGCTGCGAGTCTTGCTGTCTGGTTCAGTTTCGGTGCCGGGATGCTGGCGGGTGCAGCGTGTTACCTGATCGTGGCATTGGTGGCATTCCTTCAATTCAAACGAGGCTAAGGTGGCTAGAGCAGGACGTTTGATCTATGATGGATTTTTGATGACCTGGGATGGGTTCTGGATGATCTGGCTCTCGAACCTTTTCTGGCTGGCATTGCTTATTCCGGTGATCACGGCTCCGTTGGCGTTCGCGGGATTGTATGCGTGCGCACATGGCATCGTCCACGGTGAATCACTGGATTGGAAATCCTTTTTTGTCGGGATCAAAAAACATTTCGGCGCGTCCCTGCGTTGGACGGGCGCGAATCTGCTTGTGTTTGCCCTGCTGGCGTTTTATACCTGGTTCCTTTCGTACAGGGACAGTAACCTGACCGATGTCTGGCGGACTCTGGGAGGTTTTTTTGTGGGGCTTGCTTCCGTATGGTGGATCGTCAACATGTTCACATTTCCGTTCATGTTAGTGCAGGTAAAACCATCCTATTTGAATGCGCTCAGAAATAGTGCTGTCCTTTTTTTGAAGTGGCCCGGACAGGCATTGGGATTTACGCTCTTCAATCTTGTCGTGATCGCTTTGAGCCTGTGGCTGCGCTTTCCATGGCTGGTGTTGGGGGCAAGCCTGCCGGCGTTGATGGCATGTCTGTGCGTGAAGGATGTGGTGGACCAGATCAAGGGAACAAGTTCACCGGAAGCCTGATGTTCCCTGTTCAAATAATATTGTTCCATTGTGGAAGGATGAATTGATAATGACCGAGAATTGGTTGGTGGTTGAGGATGCATTCCACCTCAAGAAATTGCATCACAGTGAAACTGTATTTACCCTGGGTAATGGATACCTTGGCACACGCGGCGCGTTCGAAGAGAAATTCCCCGGCGAGATGCGCGCCACATTTTTACATGGTATGTTCGACGATGTGCCGGTTGTATTTACTGAATTAGCCAATGCTCCTGATTGGCTTGAGATGGAGATCATCCTGGATGGCGAACGCTTTACACTCGACCAGGGAGAATTGCTTTCATTTAATCGTACCCTGAATATGAAGACCGCCACCCTGAAACGTGAACTGCGCTGGAAAAGTCCGCGTGGACAGATCACGCATCTTGTCTTTGAGCGGTTCGCGAGTCTGGCGAATGAGCATCTTTGCGCGGTCAGGGCAACCATCACTCCCGAAAATTTTTCGGGTCGCGTGGAGGTCCGTGCGGGGATCAATGGCGAGATGGATAACCTCAGTTTCAAACACTGGAATTGGCTCGATCAAGGTTCACGCGGACAGGAAGCGTGGCTGCGCTGTCGGACGCGCGCCACGAAGATCGAACTCGCAGTGGCGGTGAATCTATCCATGGCGGTGGCAGAACAAAAGTCCAGAGTGACGCGTTGGGATGTCCATAATCATCCCACGTTGGTTGCGTTCACAGAGGTAAAGTCCGGCGAAACGGCGACCGCCGTCAAGTGGATCACGCAGTATACGAGTCGTGATGTGAAAGATCCGCTCAAGAGTTCGCGTAGTGCCTTGCGAAAAAATGCGTGGCGTGATTGGGCGGAAGTTTGGGATGAACATTGCAGGGCGTGGAAGTCTGAATGGGAACGTTGCGATGTGGTGATCGAAGGCGATGAAGAGGCGCAACTGGCGGTGCGTTTCAATTTGTTCCAGTTGTTGATCGCCGCACCGCGTCACGATGAACATGTCAACCTGGGTGCAAAGACTCTGAGCGGTTATGGCTATCGCGGACATTCGTTTTGGGATACCGAAATTTTTATGCTGCCGTTCTTTACGTACGTTCGCCCGGAGATCGCGCGCTTATTGCTTTCGTATCGTTGGCATAATTTGAATGGTGCGAAGGCTAAAGCTGCCGCCAATAAATTCTGCGGTGCACAGTATCCCTGGGAGAGCGCGGCGACGGGTGAGGAAGTCACACCGACCTGGGTGCCAGACCCCAATGATCGAACGAAGCTCATCCGCATTTGGACGGGTGATATCGAGATCCATATCTCGGCAGATGTGGCGTATGGCATCTGGCAATACTGGCGGGCGACCGGTGACGAATCGTTTTTGCTGGAGCGTGGTGCGGAAGTTATTTTGGAGACTGCCCGTTTCTGGAGCAGTCGCTTCGAATGGAATGATGAATTGCAGCGATTTGAGATCAGCGATGTGGTGGGTCCAGATGAGTACCATGACCATGTGGATAATAATGTATACACCAACGCGTTCGCGCGCTGGAATCTGCTGACTGCGTTGGAGTTGAAGGACTGGCTTGAGAGGGATCATCCTGCGAAGTGGAGGAAGATCAACCGCCGCGTGCATTTGACTTCGAAGGAATTGAAACAGTGGCAGTTTGATATTGACCACATTTATTTGCCGTTCGACTCACAGACAAGGCTGGTCGAGCAATTCGAGGGATATTTTCAACGCCGCGACGTAAATCTCGCAGAGCAGGAGCCGCGCACCGAATCGATGCAGTCGATCCTGGGGATCGAGGGTGTGAATGAAACACAGGTGCTCAAGCAGCCTGATGTATTGATGCTCATGTATCTGATGCCCGACTTGTATGATTTTGAAACGGTCAAAGCCAATTATGCGTATTATACGGCGCGCACCGATCACACCTTTGGTTCCTCGTTGGGACCGTCCATTCAGGCGATCATGGCATGCAGAATGGATGACCCGGCAGCGTATGAACATTTCATGCGGGCGGCACGCGCCGACCTGTTCGATGTCCGCAACAATGCAGGGGATGGAATCCATGGCGCGTCGGCGGGGGGATTGTGGCAGGCGGTGGTATTTGGTTTCGCTGGTTTGGAGCGAACCGCGGATGGCTGGAAGACCAATCCGCATTTGCCTGAAGGTTGGAAATGTATTTCATTTAAGATCGTTGATCAGGGTAAGGAACTTGGTTTCGAAGTGAAGGGAAACTCCTGATGACCATCCGCGGTTTTATTTTTGATCTGGATGGAGTCCTCACTGACACCGCCGAATATCATTATCGCGGCTGGAAGCGTCTGGCGGATGAGGAGGGGATTCCGTTCACCCGGGAGGACAACGAGCATTTGCGTGGCATTCCACGACGCGAGTCGCTGATGCTCATCCTGAAAGGGAGGACGTACCCTGAAGAAAAAATCCAGGAGATGATGGAGCGCAAGAATAATTACTACCTCGAATTTATTCGTGAGGTTGGTCCGAAGGATTTACTGCCCGGTGCGCGTGAATTGCTGGAAGAAATTCGCCAGGCCGGGTTGAAATCCGCGCTGGGGTCAGCCAGCAAAAATGCGCCTGATGTTATTCAGCGATTGGGCATAGCGGATCTGCTGGATGCAATCTCTGATGGCAACAGTGTGGAGCGACAGAAGCCGGCGCCAGATCTGTTCCTGCACGCGGCGCGTCAATTGAATTTAACGCCTGATGAATGTGTTGTCATTGAAGATGCTGCGGCCGGGATCGAAGCGGCACGCGTAGGCGGATTCCATTCCTTGGGATTGGGTCCACGCGAACGAGTTGGAGGCGCCGATGTTGTTTTTGACTCGCTGAAGGGTGTGATGCTTTCAGTTGTGTTAAATTTGCTGGGATCATAAATTTCAAGTGACCAAATATCAAAAACGGATCTCCGGTCCATTGCTGGATCGGATTGGCATCCACATTGAAGTGCCAAGAGTTGATTACGAAAAGTTAAGCGGGGATCGAATGGGGGAGACGAGCGAATCGATTCGAGCACGTGTTCAAGCGGCGCGGGGTGTTCAACGTGCCCGGTTCGGAGTCCGAAGTCTTCGCGAAGCACCCCCGCGGGGCCCGACTTCGGCGCAAAGTCGGGAGACTTTGCAGTCCGTTATTTGCAATGCGGATATGCGCGTCGGGGAGATACGGCAGTTTTGCAAGCTTCAAGATGAAGGCCGGTGTGCTGAGCCGTGTCGAAGCATCAGAGTCTGATGCGGGCGGCGACATCGTGCTGTGCATGACGCAACTCAAGTGGCGGAGGCGTTGCACGTTTCGCAGTTGTCCGAAGATCATGATGGGATGAAAACCTGCCATGCTAGTCGTTCAATTTGATCAATCCCATTTTCACTGCCGCAAGCACAGCCTGGGCACGGTTCGGCTGTTTCATTTTTTCAAGAATATTTTTGGCGTGACTTCGCACGGTCTCTTCGCTGACACTTAACTGCACTGCGATCTGCCTGTATGTATTCGGCGTTGACATCCATTCAAGCACTTCCAGCTCACGCGCAGTCAAAGACACAGGCGGGGATCTTTGCGGTTGTATCTGGGATAGGACCTTCTTCATTACATCGGGATGAAGATATGCTTCTCCATGAACAACGGCACGGATGGCCCGCACCAGTTCTCCCGGCTCAACGTTCTTCAGCACATATCCCTCAATCCCCGCAGATACAAGATCATAAACCCGGTCATCCACCTCTGTACCTGTCAGCATCATGATCTTTATTCTTGGATTGGATTTACGCAAGGCCAGCGCCATTTCCTGACCGTCCATTTCAGGCATCACCAGGTCCACGAGCACGATATCTGGATCCAGACTCTGTGCCGCTCTCAAACCGACCTGTCCATTTTCCGCTTCGCCTATCACCTCGATGTCTGGTTCGAGACGAAGAACCATTACCAGCCCTTTGCGGACAACTGCGTGATCGTCCACAATGAGGAGACGGATGGGTTCAGTCATGGTGATGAGGTCCCCTGATTGGCAGTTCGATCATAATACGAGCTCCAGCGGCCGGCTTGCTGATGATCTCACAGTTCCCTCCCATGGCGAGAGCGCGTTCTCGAATGCCATGCAACCCAAAATGCTCGCGATTGATGCTGCGTGAAAGGGCAACAGGCGGGTCGAAGCCGCGTCCGTCGTCCGTGATGCCAATGTGTACCTGGTTCGCGGTGATATTCAAACATAACCTTGCAGATTGCGCCCCCGAATGTCGCGCTGAATTAGCCAATGCCTCCTGAGCCATACGATAGATTGATCTGCGCAACCCGGCCGAGAGTGAATTGAAGTCGCCACTGTTGTTGAAGATAATCGTGAATGGCTTTGGGCGGCAACAACTTCCGACATAATTGGTCAGATCTGCCATGAACAATTCGATGGTCAATGCGGAGGGCCACAGGTCAAATATGGACCGGCGGACTTCGTCATGTGCGCCGTTGGCCAGACTGCGCAATTCGATCAATTCGTTTCTTACATCCTCTGCCTTGGCAGGCAACATGGTGATACAGGCATCGAGACTGTAGACAATCCCAAAGAGGGATTGCGCGACAGTGTCGTGAATATCGCGAGCAATGCGATTGCGCTCGGTCTCGACAGCAAGGCGTCGGGCACGGTCAATGCATAAGATGGTGGTGCCCAGCGCGAGCGCGGCCTGATTTGCAACCGTCATCAGGGTATTCTCGCGTTCTTTTGTGAGTCCATTTGCGTCAACCAGTAGAAGCCCCACCGAATGTTCGCGTAAATAAAGTGGAATGACGATCCACTGGCTTTGGCTTAGCCAGTTGTTGAGATCTGAATCTTGCACAAGAATTTCACCATTTGAGGTGAAAATGTTTCGATTTAGCAGGGCTTTGAAGATCTCTCCGTTTTCTGATTTTAGCGGAAGTGGCTTTGTGGCAGGGAATGTCGGGTCCTGAGGATAAACAAGCCATCCACCGAGTTCTTCGCGCGCAGGGTCAGCCAGTACGACCACGGATTTCGTAAAACCGAGATCAGTTGTGACTGCGCCCAGCACACGCTCCTGAACGGAGAGGAGATCGGGTGCGGCCTGTAATAAAATCGTCAGATCGTGGATGATCTCCAATTGGCGGTGTGCAATTGCAAGGTTTTCGTGCTTCTCCGCAAGCTCGTCGCGCGCTGTGGCGAGCTCTTCGCGCGCCTGGGTAATACCCATTAATAAAATGGACGGATAGGCAAACAGGAATGGTATCAGCCAAATGCCGGCCAACTGGGTCGTGAGTGCGATGACGTCAGTCTGCGCAAGAACTAATTGTGAATTTAAATAGCTGCCGACCAGGTAGAGCGGTGTAAAAACGGTTGACACCGCAAGAGCCCCCCGCATCTGAAAGAAAAATGCTCCCGCCAGTAAAGGACTGAGAGCATATAAATAGTAGGGGCTATGTGCACCCCCGCTGATGGAAAGGAGCCCGGCTGAAAACAGCAGATCAATGCTGATGAGTATTGGGTGATCAATCACCAATTGATTTAGTTGACGATTAGCCAGTGAGACCATCAGGTTGGCGAGGAGCGCGATACCAAGCACGAGTGTAGAGGGAAGTAATTGATGAGGTTGATTCTCGATACTCAGTGTGAGCAACGCAGGGACCAGGGATGCCCAGCGAAAAGCCACCAGAAACGAGAACACACGGTTAGGATGGATGAAAGTCACTAGCCTTGTAAACATAAAAATTATAAAATGATTATATCCGAATTGTACTGGGGGGAAGTTTCTGTATCCCCCGCGCGGGGGAGATGAAGTTCCCCTCTGCGCGGGATGGCGATTTGACCGTCAATTTATTATTATTCATCCAGCCTAAAGGAGGTATCTATGACAGATGTAATCAAGGAAGATCAAGTACTGGATTGTTCAGGTATGCTTTGTCCATTACCCGTCGTGAAGACATCTAAGGCAATGAAGGAACTTCAATCCGGGCAGGTCTTGAAAATGATCGCCACTGACCCAGGTGCTCCACCAGATATGGAAGCCTGGAGCAGGCAAACCGGCAACGAATTACTTCGCTCCATGCAGGAAGACGGCAAGTTCATTTTCTTCCTGCGCAAGAAATAGATCGTTTTCTTTCAAATACTCATACGGAGAAATATCATGTCAAAGTCTGATCCAAATGCTCCAAAGCGACTGGCTCTCATCGCAAGCAAAGGAACACTTGACTGGGCCTATCCCCCGTTCATTCTCGCCAGCGCAGCTGGTGCAATGGGTTGGGAGGTAGGCATTTTCTTTACCTTTTTTGGGTTGACTCTCCTTAAACCCAAACTGACAACTCAGGTTTCGCCGCTTGGCAATCCGGCTATGCCGATGAAAATGCCTTTTGGCCCCGATGGTTTCCAAAATATCAATTGGCCTATACCCAATATAATGATGGCTAATGTCCCTGGTTTTGAGGCATTGGCAACGGGTTTGATGAAACAAACCTTCCATAATAAAGGTGTTGCTACAATTGAGGAATTGCGCGACATGTGCGTTGAAATGGATGTGCGCATGATCGGCTGTCAGATGACGATGGATGTGTTTGGCTTCAAGCGCGAAGATTTCATTAAGGAATGCGAGATCGGCGGAGCAGCAACCTTCCTCGAATACGCCGCGGATGCGGAAGTGCAGTTGTTCATCTAATAATTAATCTGTAGCTTGATTCGGCGGTTAATATGATTTGACCGCCGGATTTGAATCGCGAGGAGAGAATAATGGATAATTTATCTGTTCAAACCGAAACAAAAGGAAGCATCGCAGTAGTGACGGTCAACGGACGGATTGATTCTGAAACTGCCCCTGCATTTGACGCAGAGTTGACCAAAATCGTCGGCGGGAATGCCAGGCTGGTTTTGAATCTCAAAGGCGTGGACTTCATGTCTTCTGCCGGGATTCGTGCCATTGTGAAAGCGTCGCAGGCGGTGGAAAAAAGCGGAGGCATGGTCAGATTGGCGTCCGTTCCAGAATTGGTCAACTCGGTTTTGTACACGGTTGGTTTGAATCTAAAACTTGGCTCTTATGCGAGCGTTGACGAAGCAGTTGCAAGTTTCTAGGAATTAATAAAAAGAGAGGGCAGTATGAGTGTGTGGAAGACGAACGACCCTGATGTAAAGAAGATTCTCTACGTTCAGACTCACGGGGAAAAGGATCCTGAACGAACAGCGACTCCCTTCTTCCTTGCCACGGCTGGGGCGGCGATGGATAATGAGGTCGCGATCTATTTCACGATGAACGGTCCGCAGTGCGTGGCAAAGGACAACGGCGATAAGATCATCATTCCACGCAAGGGTGGCAACGGCAAAGAACTGAAGTATTTTATTGATCAGGCACAGGAGATTGGCGTACGTCTGTTGGTTTGCCAACCCTCACTGGATCTGCATGGCTACACCATGGAAGATATGATCGACGGCGTCGAAATGATCGGCGGCGCGGCTTTTAACGACATGGCGTGTGATGCCGATGCGGTGATTGCGTTCTAAGTTTTGAACCGCTAAGAGCGCAAAGTTCGCTAAGAAAACAAAAAGAATCTTCGCGTTCTTAGCGGGCTTTGCGGTAAATTTCTTCAGGAGGCACCAATGCCTACCACGTTAGAAAACTGGAATCCAGGCAAGGCTCAAGACCGTCATCCCGAAGCGACTTACGAGGAGAAGGAACGTCTTTTTCTCGAAGTCAAAAATGATGTGCGCTACCAAGACTTTATCTATGGTTGTTACGAGTGCGGTATTTGCGTGTCCGCCTGTCCCTCCGCACGCTTCTATGATTTCAGTCCACGTGTCATTGCGCAGGCAATCGCACGCGAAGATGTTGAACGCATCTACGATATCATCACTGAAGATATTTGGAACTGCGCGCAATGTTTTTCGTGCGTGCGCTGTCCACGCCAAAACAACCCTGGGGGCTTGGTCACCATTCTGCGCGAAGTCTCCCTCAAAAACGGATTACAAGAATCGAAAGATGCACTGCAAGGTTATAGCCGCGTGATCTATAAGGTCATGCTCAAAGGCAATCAGGTTTCGCCTGATATGCTCCAGCCCGATTTCTTCCCCGATTGGGGTCCGTGGGTTCAGAACTTCTCACAAAACATGCACGTCTGGCGCAAGGCTATCCCCATGGATTCGATTCGCGGACTCACCGATGTCGCCTGGCGCACTGATCGCAAAACTTTGCTCGAACTCTACACCATCTGGTTTGAGTCGGGCAACATGGATATCATCAAAGAACTGGATGAAAGTCTATACGACTTGTTGACTGAAGTGATGCAGGAAGAATTAGAAGAAGGATAAAAAAAAGAATAGAGAATTAGAGATTAGTTGGTCGAGTAGCGAGCGATCGTTGCGAGCGTATCGAGACTCGACATTTGACCTGTGACTTGTGACCTTTACTGGTTCCACATTGAAAATGGAGAAACCTAATGACCGAAAACCTAACCACCGTTGAACAAATCCTCGAACGAAAATCGCATCCCGTTGTTCGCGACGCGTCCGTTGCACCGACAGAGGATATGCATGATCGTCTATTGGAGCTCGAAGCGAAGGGTGAGATTATTCTGCAAAGAATAAAAGGTGATTATGTTGAGTTCCCCACAAAATATGGGCGGATGAAAAAGATTCCGATCGAGCACACCTGGCATCATAAATCCTGTGGTCACTGTGGACATATCCCTGGTTACGCATCATCCATTCTCTGGCTTCATCGTCAGTTCAATTTGGATTATCACGACCCCACAGACCAGACCTCCTGCACAGGCTGGAACTATTACGCCTCAGGCGCATCCAACGCGGTCGGACAAGCCGCGGTCATGAGTCGCAACTTCGCCGCCGCGTATGAAACGGGCTACTTCCCCATGATCCATTGCGGCACGTCATTTGGACATTACAAGGAAATCCGCGAACAATTGGTGCATCACAAGGAGTTGCGCGATGAAGTGCGCCGCATCCTCGATAAGATGGGCAAGCCGCTGGTCATTCCTGAGGAGATTGTTCATTATAGTGAATGGGTCTATGCCATGCGAGATCGATTCGCCGAGCGCCAACTCGTGGATATGAGCAAGATCACCGCAACCGTGCACCCAGCCTGTCACTACTACAAGATCGTCGCGGAAGATGCGATTTACGATCCCGAAATCTACGGCGGACAGCGTACAGCGGTTGTCACTGCGCTACTCGAAAAACTCGGCATCAACGTTGCGGATTATTCCACCTGGTTCGATTGCTGTGGATTTGGCTTCCGGCATGTGCTGGTGCAGCGTGATTTCACTCGTTCCTATGCGGTGCTTCGCAAAATCGAAACCATGATCAATGAAGCCAACCCTGATTTGACCGTGACTCACGACACGGGCTGTGTGACAACATTGGATAAGAGTCAATTTGCGGCAAAGGCACATGATAGAAAAGTAGGCGTGCCAGTTTTGTCTGACGCGCAAGTCGCCGCGTTGGCGATGGGCGCGCATCCCTTCCGCGTGGTGCAATTCCACTGGCATTCCACGGACTGGCGTCCTTTCCTTGAGAAACTCGGAATCAACTGGCAGAAATATTGGGACGAGTTCCAGGGCGATCTTGACCAAATTCGTGCAGGCACGAAATCTGGTATCACCTGGCAGGATGCGGATCAACCGATCAATTTGACGGCATAGGAAAGTACATGTCATTGCGAGGAGGGCGTTAGCCCGACGAAGCAATCTCCTCGCGATGGTAAAGATTGCTTCGCAAAGAACGCTCGCAATGACATAGATAATTCGGAGGAACAAACATGACATCTGGAAAAGTACTCATCATCGGCGGCGGTCCTTCGGGGCTTGAGTCCGCGCGTTGCGTGGCTGAACTGGGTGGGGAAGCCATTCTCATCGAGAAGCGTGAACGACTTGGGGGCACACCCGACCGCGAGAACTATGCCAAGCTGACGCATCACTGGCGTGACGCGTCCGAAGCGATGGCTGAAATGGCTGCTGCGGTCACGAGCAACCCGAACGTGCAGGTGAAGTATCAAGCTGAAGTGAAGTCCGTATCTGGGAGCGCTGGGGACTTCACAGTCGAGATCGAAGCGGGCGGCGTAGCCGAGTCCCTGAATGTGGGCGCGGTCATAGTCGCAACGGGCTTCCAGCATTTCGATCCAGGTCGCGCAACGCAATACTATAACTATTATTCTTTCCCCGATGTCATCACGCTCACCGATCTTGAAAAAATGTTGCGGGAACATAACGTGGTGCGACCGTCGAATGGCGAAGCGCCGAAGAAGATCGCATTTGTGCAATGCGTCGGTTCGCGTGACCGTCAGATTGGAAATGAATATTGCTCGAAAGTTTGTTGTGGCATTGCCAGCAAGCAGGCGATTGAATTGCGTCAACAAATTCCCGATTCAAAAGTTTTCATCTTCTACATTGACATGCGCATGTATGGTTATTGGGAAAATGAAATCTACTGGCCCGCGCAGGAAAAATATCATGTCAATTATGTGAAGGGTGTGATCAGTGAAGTGTTGCCGAAGGGCAATCAACTGCTGGTGCGCGGTGAAGATACAACGATGAGCCGCCCGATGGAAGTGACGATGGATATGATCGTACTTTCGGTGGGCATGGAACCGAGCGCGGGCACGCGTGCCATCGCGCAACTGCTTGACATCCAACAAAATAAATACGGCTTCATCGAAGCGGGCGGCGCTGGTGGTCTTGATCCCGTTGCAACATCGAAGGAAGGAATCTTTGTTGCCGGTGCGGCGTCTGGTCCCGCTGATCTTGACGACTCGATTTCAAAAGCGGGACTCGCCGCTGCACGTGCGCTTGCATCTGTTCGCAAAGTGATGGCGATGGCATAACATGGCTTTACCTCAGCGACAGAGTCATATCGTCAAGCAGAAGACGGGACCTGATGATCCCATCCTTGAAGAGACTTTGCAGGAAGCGCTCAAGCAGGTTTCTTCGGAGGATGTGATCGCCATTGCAGATGAACTTGCAGAACGACACGCCCGCCTCTTTCTTAATCTGAAAGTTGATTCTGCTCAATGGACATCCTCCTTCGCTGACATCGCTGCCGCGGTCACGCACACACGAGCAAATGCAAGATCAATTACGAATTACTTTGCGCAAAGCGACTACACCATCTTTAATGAATTACTAAATGGCGTAGCGCCCACTCCTGTGCGAGTTTCAACCTTTGTCGAAAAGTTGAACGCACTGGATACAAGACTTGCGTTGGAACTTGCTTCTGGACTTTTACATAACACATCTCCCAACGAATACTGGTTGTGGACTCGCTGGCTGTGGGACCCGACCACGGGAACGGGTATTCTGCCGTTGCTTGCAGGCAGCACACATAACTTGCTGGCAGATAACATCGCCGATGGATACGCCCGCGTGGGTGCGGTTTCGGCAATGAGTCTAAAGTTTGGTGAAGGCACAGGCTTGTGGACGGAGGCGTTAATGGCGAATGAAAAACGCGCACAGTTTGCCAACAGCGCGTTCCTGGCTTGTGCGTATAACGTTTATCTTTATGGCACAACCAGTTGGAGATTAAGTCGCGAGTTCAATAATTTGTTGCCATCGTTGCCCAACATGGCAAGGAAGTTGCTGGGACTCAAGAAGATAAAAGAAGAGACTGATCCGTCATTGCAAGAAGGGCTTTAGCCCGACGAAGCAATCTCCATCACTGTGAGCGAGATTGCTTCGTCGCAAAGAACGCTCCTCGCAATGACGAAATACAAACAGGAGACCATATCTTATGCCTGCTGGTCCGATCAAAGCCAAGTATGTGGAAAAAGAACATGCCGTTGTAGACGGCGTGGATATATCCGGTCACTGGAACCGCATGTTCGAACAGCGGACGATCTTCGAGTACACGCCCGAACTGATCGAAAAAATCGCCGACCTGCCAAACGCGGAATCATTTGCCAATTGTTATCAATGCGCGAAGTGTGTGCCGGTTTGCCCGGTGGATATTGTTGGCAATTATGGTCCGCGCAAATTGTATCGCTACGCCCAAACCGGCATGGACTTGACGGAAGCGCCCGAACTTTGGCTTTGCACCACCTGTAAAAATTGTCTGCGCGTCTGCCCCAAAGAAGTGGATATGATCAAGATCATGCCCGCCGCGCGCGAGCAGGCAATCCTTGATGGAAAATTTGTCCCACCTGAATTACAGCAGGCATTTGAAAATACCGCCAAATCTGGCAATCCGCTTGGGCAGCCTCAGCGCAAACGCGATGCGTGGATACAGAACGCTGGTGTGCCAATTCCGATCATCAAGGATTTGGGTCGCCCTGTGGATGTGCTTTGGTATGTCGGTTCGTATCCCTCGTATCATCCGCGCGGTATTGACGCGGCTTCGGCGGCGGCGAGAATTTTCGCCGCGCTAGGAATCGATTTTGCCATTCTCGGAAAAGAAGAAAAAGACGACGCCGACTCCCAGCGCCTGGCTGGCGAGAAGGGTCTCTTCGAGATGATGACCGAATACAACATCGAGACCTTCAATAAATATGAATGGAAAGAATTGGTGGTTACAGGTCCGCATGAACTCAATGCCTTCAAGAACGTGTATCCCAAATATGGCTTTGAGCGACCTGTGGTTCATTACACAACTTTCCTGGCTCGTTATCTTGACCAACTCAAGCCGTTGCTAAAACATCCGGTCAACAAAAAGATTACCTATCACGATCCCTGCTATCTCGGACGTCACAACGGTGAATACGAAGCGCCGCGCAAATTGCTGGAAGCCATCCCTGGTGTGGAACTGGTCGAGATGGCACGCAACCGCGAAAATGGATATTGCTGTGGTGGCGGTGGCGGCGGCATGTGGATGGACTCATTTACGCAGAAACACACCACTATGCGCCTATCGGAAAAACGTGCCATGGAAGCCGCATCTACGGGCGCGAATGTGCTGGCAGTGGCTTGTCCGTTTGAAGTCTCGCGCTTCGAGGACGCGGTCAAGTCCACGGGCAATGAGCATGTGACCGTGAATGATATTTTGGAGTTGTTGGATAAATCCATGCGTGGTGAGTAGAAAATTATTCGTCATTGCGAGGGCGGTGCTCTTCCGCCCGAAGCAATCTCCTACTCGATTGGGAGATTGCTTCGCTCGCTGAAGAACGCTCGCTCGCAATGACGGAAATATCGAAGGAGATTATCTGAATGAACATCGTAGTAGCAATAAAACATATCCCCAGCATTGCCGATGACCTGCCCGTCAAAGGCAACAATCTGGATTTCGACTCTGTCGATTTCGTCCTCAACGAATTCGACGAGCAGTCCATTGAGCAGGCAGTGCTGGTGAAGGAAGCCGTCGGTGGGACGGTGACCGTTATCGGGGTGGACTTGATCGGGGAACTCGATGGTGTGTTGCATCTTGCGCTGGCAAAAGGTGCGGATAAGGCGGTCAAAATCATAGCCGATGAGCCAGGCGCGGACTCACACATGCAAGCCAAATGGCTGTCTGAAGCGATCAAGGGACTATCGCCTGACATCATCTTCGCCGGTGTGCAAGCCTCCAACGATCTCGACGGTCAGATTGGACCGATGATTGCTGCGTACCTCGATCTGCCGTACATTGGCGGAGTCAGTTCCGTCGAAGTCGCCGGTAATACTGCAACTGTGAATAAAGAATTCGCAGGTGGATTTGGTGCGAAGTACGCTGTCACTT